>Ga0207667_10002902_pt1 | contig 21292 bp, 15 predicted proteins | sample KBSCornC52_FD_184301 | JGI IMG/M metagenome (GOLD analysis project Ga0207667, IMG submission 184301) | Corn rhizosphere microbial communities from Kellogg Biological Station, Michigan, USA - KBS Corn C5-2 (SPAdes) (version 2) | ecosystem: Host-associated > Plants > Roots > Rhizosphere > Soil ...
TACCCAATTTCCTTTTCGGCAGCGGCGTAACCTTGGTCGGCGGCTTTGCGGTACCAACTGAGGGCTTGCTTATAGTCACGATGCACGCCGTGACCAGCCTCAAATAAATCCGCCAAGTTGTATTGCGCCGGTGCAAAGCCCTGATTGGCAGCCAGACGGTAGTAGTTTACGGCGCTCTTATAATTCTGCGGCAGACCGATATTATTTTCGTACATGCTGCCGAGCTGATTCTGCGCCGGCGCAAAGCCCTGGGCAGCAGATTTGCGGTACCAGGCCAACATCTCTGCGTAGTTCAGGGTGGCATAACGTGCACGAAAATAGTCATTGGCAAGGGCGAATTGCGCCTGGGCGTTCCCGGCAGCGGCTGCCGCCTGAACATCAGAGGCGGACGCTTGCACAAACAGCAGTGGCGAAAACAGGTAAAGGAAAAACAGCTGGAAGGCAGAAAACCGCGCTCGTCCGAGGCCCGGGATCTTTATCAAAATTTGAATAGCCATCTTCACTGTTAGTAAGGGCAATTCTGAACCGCCCAATATCGACCGGAAAGATAACGAAAGTATTGAGACAAATTTGATATCCAAGATCAAATGCGCAGTGCTGCACTGATTTACACTGATAACGCTGGTCGGGTCCTGCCAAATATATGGAGGAAAGAATGAAAGTTGAGATACGTTCCTGCCCAACTTGAGGGAACAACAAGGCCAAGGTCGCGAGTCTCGCGGCCATGATTAAAAAGCGGCTCGGAATCGATGCCGTGGTTACGCCCGGTGAAACCGGCCAGTTTACGGTCTTGGCTGATGGGGAGGTAATTGCCGATCGCGGCGGCAACTGGTTCACCAGAAGCTTTGGCGCAGGCTATCCTGATCTGGATAGCGTGGTTGATCAACTTGAGAAGCGCCGCAGCTAACCCAAGAGACCACTTCGAACCACAAAGGACACGAAGGAACACAAAGAGGAAACTGCGCCATTATTCATGCGCCGTTAGCCTCCGTTGATTCTCCCAGTTCCACAAAGTCCATAAATGAGTCCACGACTTCCGCTCCAAGATTGTTGGCCTGCCGTGTGGCGGCCTGCTCCACGTTGCGCATTAGTCCTTCAAGATAGTCGCGCGACGCGGAGATGCTGACCACGCCGAGCGTTGCTCGTTGCCAGAGATCGGTCACATCGATTTCTGCAATGGAGATATTGAAGGAATTACGCAGGCGGTCTTTGATGCTGCGAACGACCTGGCGCTTGTCCTTGAGCGAATGCGCGCCTTCAATGCGCAGCTCAATTGTGAGGTAGGCGATAGGCATAGCAAGACAGTACTTGTATTTAGTAATTGGTACTTGGTTTTGTGTCAAAGCCCCAGACAATCTCCAGATTGATGCTCTGCGGGTCTTGCAGCCAAATCCAACTACCAAGTACCGCATTATCCCTGGCTGCGTTCCCTCACTTCTTCTGACGTCAGCCCATAAATCGGTGGTGTTTGAATGCCCAGCATGCCCAGATAGGTGTAGATCTGGGAACGGTGATGGACTTCATGCTCCACCATGGCGCGCAGCCACTTCCAGACTGTTATCGGAGTTCCGCCGGGAGTGACGCACTTCTTCTGTAGGTCTTCTGTCGAAAGCTGGCTAAAGATGGCCACCGATTCCTGATGCAGGCGATGGAAAAATGCCATCACGTTTTCCGGGCCGTCGGCAAGCTCAGAGCCGTGGCCGGGATAGCGGCTGGGCTTAAGCTGGACATTTTCCGCATACATATAGCGTTCAATTGTCGCCAGATGGCGGATGATATCGGCAAAGCTGAATTTGCCTTCGGCATAGCGCCAGTCAAATTTTTCAGGGGGAATACAGGCGATGACTTTCAACGTGCGCTGGCGAACTTTTTCCCAGTAATCATTGTCCCAGAGATCTTTAGCTGAGTGATCGGGAGATTCGCGGGTGCTGATGAGTTCCATAAAGCAGTGTTACTGCATGTCTTTGATGGTTTGCTGAAACTTTTCGCTCTTATATATTTTCAGTCCGTCGCCGATCAGGCGGCCAATCTCGGCAAAGCAATCTTCGTCAACTGCGGTGAAGTTGAAGCAGGCCTTGCCCTGCATACGCTTTTTGAGCGCCGGAGGTATGGCTTTGGTCGCCGCAGGATTGAAATAGAGATATAGCAGGTGGAAGCTTACATAATTCTTTCCGGTCTTCACACCGGCAAAATAAAGCGGCTTTTTGCGATGGAGGATGGATGGATCCTCCAGGTGGTAGTTTCCCGGTTTATCGGTTTGAACGGCCAGATTGCCGCGAAAGCCTTCCAGAAGCCGACGTATAGCGCTGAAAACCTCGGCAAGATCAGGCTTTTCGGCTTTGGCGGCGGATATTTTCTTTTTTTCGGGCTTTGCAGCTGGCATGACCGCAGCAGTATAGCGGAGTTACCGGAACTCTAGAAAGAAATGAGGAGCGGAAATTTTCTCCGCTCCTCAGAGTCAGGAGAGATCCTAATCTCGATCTCCGACGTGATCGCGATCAGGCAAGGACTTCAGGTATTCAACAAGATCGCTCTTTTCGCCCGCATTCAGGCCCAGGCTCTTGCAGGAGTCGTAATGGTCCACAACATCCAGCAACGTGGCAAAGCGGCCGTCGTGATAGAAGCCGCCTTTGGTGTGTGTCCACAGGCCGTTGAGCGGAGTGGTGCGATAGCGGCCGTCGGGCGCGCGGTTGGCCTGAAAATCGTCAACGCAGACATCCGAAGCAAGATGCATGTTCCATCCTGGCTCAGTCATCGACGGCTGAACGTGACAGCTGCTGCACTGGCCTTTGCCATTGAACACTGCCTTGCCGCGTGCAGCTGCCGCATGATCAAAGCTGTTCGCAGGCGGCGCAGGCGCAGGAAGAGAAAGTTGATAGAACTGGAGCGCACCCAACTTCGAAGTAATTTGGTCGTCAGCATTGGTTACGTGCCCAAAACCATTTTTGGCGGCTATGGGGAATTTGGCGGCATCGTCCAGTCGCGGATCAAAGAAGTTGCCTTTGCCATGCATCTCAAGATTGGCGACGAACGCGTTCCAATATGGCACCGAGCCCCAGCCGGTGTATGTGTGCAGGTTCACACCGGCAAGCCCGAACGCCGGAGGAATGAGCGTTGCGGCAGTCTTGCCGTCCGGACGGAAAGCTTTGCCATCCATAAACAGCTCTGCATCAAACTTGCCCGGCCCCCAGCTATTCAGGACCGTTTTGACGGTTGCAACGTCCACGCCCAACACGTCTGCAACAGGCTGAAGATTGGGAGAAAGACCCACAATCGCGCCAACGTTCAAGTCGCGGTTGGCCCAGCCGTCCAGCCGGTGGCCAATGCCGGGAGCAAATGCGTTGTCCACCGTGGAATGGCAGAGCGCGCACTGTATGCCCATGGACTTCAGCGTGCCATCGGGATTGAAAAATCCGGTGACGCCGATGACGGCATTCAATTTCAGTAATGCCAGAGTAACTGCTGGATCATTGAGGTCAACTTTTCCAGCTTGGATCTGCTGGACCAGAGCTGCAGGCAGTGCGTCCTGATCCACTTTGAGTCCGACGGCCAGCGCCGTGGCCGGAGATACGCCCGGTCCGACGCCGCCATGCTGCGCGCCTTCAATGGCCTTATGCAACTGGAGCGTGCCGCCCCAGAAGTCCTGGTCACCAAAGGTGTCATTGCGGAAAATATTTTTGCCCTGCTGGGCAAGTGACTGATGTTTTTGTTCAGAATAAAGAGTAAAAGCGCCAATAAGCGCAATAGCAATCATTAGAGGGAATCTGATCTTTTTCACGGATTTGGCCTCAGCTATCGGGGTTGGAAGGCTCCCGGAAAAGCTCTTCGATAGGAATTGAGTTACCAGAAGAGCTTTGGTGACAGAAAAACGGAACAATTATTCGCAATGCGATGTAAGCCTTTGGAAATATTGAGTCATTGGTTTCAACGACGTGACCGCTGGAACAGTAGTAAACTTCTGCGCCAGAGAAAATTATGCCCGGTATAAAAAAGCAACCCGCGAATTCCACGTATGACGTCCACCCGAGCCTTGGCATGTACCAGAGTTCGCTCGCCGGATTAAAGCAGAAAACTGGCCGGACGCTGGAAGAATGGGTCAAGTTGGTGCAAAAGAGAGGACCGGCAACGGAAAAAGACCGTCGCGCATGGCTCAAGGCGGAGCATGGACTGGGAATGAACTACGCAGGGTGGATCTCCGAACATTCTGTCGGAAAGGGCGATAACGGCAATCCTGAGACTTACCTGCGGCAAGCTGAAGAATTTGTCGAGACTATGTTCTCTGGTGGCAAAGAATCCCTGCGACAGATTTTTGACGAACTTGTGACGTTTGGACGCAGCCTGGGCAATGACGTGAAAGTTTGTCCGGGCAAGACAATCGTGCCGCTGTACCGCAAACACGTTTTCGCGCAGATCAAACCCACCACGCACACGCGCATCGATCTGGGACTGGCGCTCAAGGACACCAAAGTTCCAAAACGGCTTATCGATACCGGAGGCTTTGCAAAGAAAGACCGCATTACACACCGGCTTGAGATCACGTCACCGAAAGATATTGATGCCGAATTGAAAAAGTGGCTGAAGATCGCCTATGAGATGGACCGCTAATTTGTTTTGACGGCTCGCGCCTGCAAGGTTTCCGCTCCGCTTAGGCAAGCCACCGCTAAGCCGTGGGCTTGCCGCAGGTCACGTCCTTTTGACTTTCAAGAAATAACGAATCCGACTGAAGGAGCATAAAGGCTGTGCTATGTTCGAGGGCACCATGCCAGCTTTGCTCGTTGAAGAGCCCAGGACTGAAATCGCCGCAACGCCGGGAACGAGGCAAAAGTCCGGCACTTCCCTCTACGGGTTCGCTATTTTTTGCGGCGCATTTCTTCTGTTTCAGGTCCAGCTGATTTTAGGCAAGTATGCGCTTCCCTGGTTCGGCGGCGCACCCGCAGTTTGGACGACGTGCATGCTGTTTTTCCAATTGCTCCTGCTGGGTGGATACTTTTACTCTCATGCATTATCCAGACTCGGCCTGCGGCGGCAGTCGATTGTGCATGTGTCGCTGCTCGCTGTCTCGGTTGGATTAATGGCCGTGGGCGGCTTTTACTGGAAGACGCCATTATTGCCCGGTCCATCCTGGCGTCCAAGTCCCGGAGATTCGCCGGTTCTGGGAATCCTTAGTCTGCTGACTGTTGCTGTTGGCCTGCCTTATTTATGTTTGAGCACCACCGGACCGTTGCTGCAATACTGGTTTGCACGGGCGCATGCGGCAGAATCTCCTTATCGTCTATATGCATTGTCAAATGCGGGTTCATTGCTGGGCTTGATCACCTATCCATTCATTTTTGAGCCCAACCTTCGGTTACGAACGCAAGCATGGCTATGGGCAGCTGGATATCTAGCTTTTTCCGCCGCATGCATTGCATGTGCAAGAAAAATCCGTCTGACGACAGCGCATGTGCCTGCCATCTTTGCGCAGGAAGAGGACGTGGCGCAGCCCACTAACTTCAGCCAGGTACTATGGTTTCTGCTGCCTGCATGTGCCAGCGTAATGCTGTTGGCAACCACAAACCTTCTCTGCCAGGAAGTTGCCGTAGTTCCATTTTTGTGGGTAGTGCCGCTCAGCCTCTACCTGCTGAGTTTTATTGTTTGCTTTGATAATCCAAAGTGGTACCGGCGCGGCTTATTTCAAATATTGATGTCCGTAGGCCTTCCGACTGCGATTCTCGCACTCCTCAGTGAAGTGAACGCTCCTGTGGGCCGGCAGGTGCTGATGTTGAGTGTGGTTTTGTTTGGATGTTGCATGGTATGCCACGGAGAGCTGGTGCGGTTGAGGCCTCAACCGGCATTGTTGACAAGATTCTATTTGCTGGTTTCAGCCGGCGGAGCCGCAGGAGGTATTTTTGTTGTTCTGATTGCACCCCAGATTTTCACCGGGTTCTGGGAGTTCCACTTCGGTCTGATTGCCTGTGTGATCGTGGCCATCCTGGCTTTGATCAGAGACGGCGACTCGTGGTGGCACAGCGCCCAGCCTTATTTGGGGATGACAATTTTGCTTGGCCTGGCGTTGGTACCCGATTTTCTCTCCCGCTATATAACGCTCGCTGTAGTTCCGGAAATGATGTATCGCGCGCACTACTATCCAATTCTCACCGCCATCGCTCTTGCGGCGGCGGTGGTGTTTTTCACGACTCGCAACAAGCCGCTCAAGAGGCACCGCTTGAACCTGGCTCAATTGGCAGCTGTGGCGGTATTAGCAGCGTTGTGCGCCGCACTTCATATATGCATTGAATTCGACAAGAGCAGGGAGATACGGAGGGACCGAAACTTCTATTCCGCTCTGCAAATACAAAAAGGACCGGAATTGAATTCTCTGGAATTGCGCCACGGGCAGATATCGCATGGGTTTCAATCGCGCCTGCGGCCCAAGGAACCCACTCTTTATTATGCCCGGAAAAGCGGAATCGGCCGCCTGTTGGACGGGGCAGATGCCTGTTCGCCAAGTTGTTCGCGGCGTATTGGCGTGATTGGACTTGGGGCAGGGACCCTGGCTGCCTATGGTCGCCCCGGTGACACAATGAGGTTCTATGAGCTAAATCCGCAGGTGATTGCCTACTCTGAAGGAACAGATCCATATTTCACTTTTCTGCGTGATTCAGCAGCAAAGATTGAAACAGCCCAGGGGGATGCGCGACTTTCCCTGGAGCGGGAATTTGCGGAGAAAGGCCCGCAAAACTTCGATGTTCTTGTGATCGATGCCTTCAGCAGCGATGCCATTCCTACCCATTTGCTGACCTTAGAAGCACTGGATGTTTACTTAAAGCATTTACGGGGGCCGAATTCCATTCTGGCCTTCCATGTCTCCAACAAGGTGCTTGATCTGCGCTATGTGCTGGCAGCCCTTGCCGCGCAAAAACAACTTGCAGTTGTGCGGCTCAACAAAAAGGACAGCTCCGACTCAGCAGAGCGGAGCGACTGGGTCATGCTGTCGCGTAATCCCCAGGCGGTCCAACTTAAGGCTTTTGAAGGCCATATCGCGCCGATGCCCAAACCCGACGAACACATGCTCTGGACAGACGATTACAGCAATTTATTCAGGGTTCTGCTTCGTCAGTAGCGCGCTGTTGTCCAGTAAAAGTCCCTAGCAGGGCCCCAATTCATGGGGATAAAGAACAAACATCGGAGTCGAGTGCTTCTGGACTTCGTCACTGATCGTCAATTCCCAGTCCGTGGGCTTGGCGATGGCAGGCGGCTCAACCTGCATCCGGTAATAAGCAGCAATCATATTTGAAACGGAGCGGGCCTTTTGCCGCACGGACTCGGCCAGGCGCACATCGCCCATGCTGTACGTGCGCCGCGGATCGGCGTTCATCACGCCCAACACCAGTCCGCCGCTATTTGTGGTTAAGGGAAAGAAGTGTTCGTCGCCGGTATCGTAAACAATCGAGCCTACCAGCGGCTGGGCCTCGGCCAATCCCTGTGAAGTGGTTGACGTTACAAAATGACTGGCAACGCTGTTTTTTGTTTCCACCGGCCCTAACGCCAAACCAAACATGCGAATGTGGCTATCGCGCAGGGCTTTTGCCACCATCTTTGCATTGGCCTTGCGGTTGCCTTCAAGTTCAGAGGCAATCACCACAATGGCATCTCCGGGTTGCGGCGTCCCAAACCATTCAATTCCAGTCATCACGGTGTCAAGCACTCCCGGTTCCTTGCCGCGCTTGCCGTCTCCGGGTTCTCCTAATGCCTGGCTGATGGCGGAACGGTCTTCAGTAAATTTCACGTCCTGTCCGGGGCCGCGGGCAGGCATGATGGCGAAGGTATCCTGCGGACGGGCATTTGCCAGCAGTGTCTTTATCATTTCATCTTCGGCCTTGCGCGAATCGGCTGATAGCTTTTTGCTTAAATCCGCCACAATCAATACGCGCCGGGGCCCGTCATCAAAGGCAAGACCTTTTACAGCTATCGGCTTTTTCTGTATACGGCCAATGAAATCTTCCGCAGCCAGACCACGGAAAACATTGCCGCTTACGCTGATCACGCCAACCGGAACATCGGAAGCTTTGCAGGCAGATCGCTGGGCAAAGCCGATGCCAGAAAGAAGAAAAGCCACACTAAGTGCAGTAATAATGCGAGAAAACATGGAGACTCCAGGAGATTTTATGAAAGGTCGCGCTGATTATAGTAAGGCACAGCTATCTCGCTATAAACATTCTTTTTGTAAAGATAAGTCATACATATGCATTCGTCACACCGGATTAGCAACTAGTCCAATTCGGCTTTGGCTCTCGTCAGGCAGGTGATACCGATTTGGGAAAGCCAGTTCCAAAATGGAACTCGCCGGTTATTTCATGGAAATGCGGTAGGTTTTCTGTCTAAAGAGAAGGCGAAAGCTTCTTAGATCCCGGCTTCCACAGGAAATCGCATATCTTTCGCTTTTAGCCAATCGCCAGGGGCATTGACCTAAAGGACAATGGCCATTAGGTCACAGCCCCTACGTGACGTCTGGCCAATGCCGAAACATGCAAATTGAGCGCACTTTTTGATTCGGCAAAAATAAAAATAATTGGTTTACTTGCATCAACTTACATACATTTTTACAAAGCAGTGTTCCTGACTGGGATACTATATGGCGGTACAAAAGTACACTCACACAAGTCATCTGGGCAGGCATCAACTTTGGGCGCGCCACGCTAAAGTTGGCAAACTTTCCATGTGTTGAGTAATGCGTAAATCAAGAACGACGTAAAGTGAAGTTTTTGCGTAAATGGCTGTAAAAGGGGAAGGTGTAGTGATCGTGAAGTCGATGGCCAAATCGAGGGCGAGTCTCGCCTTGCAGTCAGGCTTCACGCTGGCAGAAATGATTATTGTGGTTGCAATCATTCTGGTCGTGAGCGCCATGGCCATTCCCAACCTTACCCGCGCCATTGATGCTTCCCGAATAAAAGGATCTGCCCAGGCGCTGGCAGCGGCTTATCAGGATGCGCGCATTCGCGCCACCCAGAAAGATACTTCGTATCAGGTGCTGGTTTCCCCGCTGGGAATGGTGCCAGCCCAGGTTTGCATTGATCTGGATGGAGACGGAACCTGCAGTGCAGGAGATCCTGTGACCACTTTTCCCGCTCAGGTCAGGGTAAGCAATCTTGGAGTGCCCGTCCCGCTGGGGCCTGCTCAATTGAACTACTGGACAATAGACGCGGACCACTTGACTCCGCCGAGCAATGGCCTCACTTGGAATGCTCTTGGCTTGCCATGCCAGCAAAGCTCAGCTGGTACCTGTACCGCAATGGGATGGGTGCAGTACCTGCAACTTCAGCGCGCCAATGGAGACGTAATGTATGCCGCCGTCACGGTAAGCCCGACGGGCAGAGTCAAAACCTGGACATTTATTCCATCGGGGAACGGAAACGGAACGTGGCGTTAAGACACTATATGGACAGTGATCGCCAAACTCGAGGGGCCACAACGGAAAACATGGCGCGCGGATTCAGCCTTATTGAAGTAATGATCGCCATGGCCGTTCTGGTCGTGGGGTTGTTGGGCGGCATTGCTGTAATTGCAGTGGCGAGCGCAAATGATGGACGATCCAAGTTGCATTCCACGGCCATCCTTCTGGCGCAAAGTACCATGGAGAAAATTGCAGCCATTCCTAAAGCCGCTGGGAATACCCAAACCTCGCTGACGGACTGCGCGGGGACGCCGCACACCATTGAGACAGCCGTGCCTGCTGCGGGTGGCAGCCCTGCCTTGGTCAATAGCGGGGCTTTTTCGGGAACAATCGATTTTTCGCAGCCAACTGTCACGAATTACTCAATGGTATATGTGACATGCTCGAGCGGCGGGAACATTGGATATGACGTTCGCTGGCGAATTGATCCCGGCCCAACCCCTGCTACGCAGTTGGTGACGGTGAGCGCCAAACCGCTCGTCACGTCCGGAGCAACTCAGTTCATGCTTCCTTATACGCTCCGTCAATTAAGGGGGAACTTCTAATGACGTCTCGCTCCCCCCGTTTGGTTATCAGGACCGATGCGAAAAACAGGAAAAAAGCAGGTTTTACCCTGATAGAGCTGCTGGTCAGCCTGGCGATTCTGGTTACAGTCACTGGCGCGGTTTTTGAACAGATTAATTCGATGCAGAAAAAATCAGCTTCAGAAGCTGTGAATGTGGATTTGACTCAGCAGTCGCGGGATTTTCTGAATCGGACAGTACTTGACCTGCACATGGCGGGATATCCCGGCCCCGGCATGTACTCAAATGCCCTGGCGCATCCATCACTGGTAGCGTACGGGTTGATAAGAGTTTCGCCGACTGAAATTCTGATGGAAGGTGATGTTAACAATGACGGCGCTGTCGAGAGCGTCGATGTCACTTATGTGGCCAGCGATGCCAACGATCCCAGTTGCCCATGCATCCGTAGAAGCGCGCAGCCAAAAATAGACGCGGACTCATTCAGCCAGCCTATCAATCTTTTGTATACGGAGACGCAGCAGGTATTTCCGCCCGGTACCGGGGCAGGCCAATCCGGTGAAGACCTTTTCACGTATTACGACCAGAACGGAAATCCCGTTGCAATCGGAACTGGTGTAGATATCTCCACTCCATCAGGCCCAACAACTCCCTCAGGACAAGCTTTGATTACCTCAATCAAAACGGTAAAAATCAATCTGAGTCTGCTTACCAGCCAACGGGATCCGCAGACGGGGAATTACCTGCGCACATCAATGTCGGCAACTTCGAGGTTGAATTACTAAATGGCCAAGATCATGTCCAGAATGATGAAGCGGGACGAGCAGGGAATGGCCCTGATGCTGGCCTTGTTCGCGCTCTTGCTGCTCTCTGGCATTGGCCTCTGCATGGTGCTGTCTTCCAACACTGAGACACGCATTGACGCCAACTATGGCGGCAGTTTGCACTCCTATTACGCGGCCCACTCCGGGCTGGAAGAAATACGCGACAGGATCAGTTATCCTTCCACTTCCCCTAACTTTGCGAATGGTCTGGCCGACAAACTTCCCACGAATATTGCCGGCAATCTCAATGGCGTGTTGTATGTGCTTAATCCCAACTCCGGAGAGACGGTTGATCCCACGGATCCAACCAGCCCGTATTTCGACGTCCAGCTTTGCCATGATTACAACTCAGGCGTAACCATTCGAGACTCCAGGTGCACAGCAGTTCCCGCTACGACGAACTGGATGATGGCTTCGCAAAACGCCGCGCCAGTCGCCATTCCAACTGCCCTGCCTTTGGGCTACAAATGGGTGCGCATCAACTTAAAGACGAACCGGATCGCCGCGCCGTACTATGTCGATCAAAAGGGAGACCCCGCAACGCTGGACACCCGCGTTTGCTGGGATGGCCAGACTGAACAACTCTCGCCCGGCGGCGCATTCCCAGCTTGCGATGCGAACGGAATGCAGCCGGTTTACATGCTCACTTCCCTGGCTATGGCACAAGGCACTCGAAACCTGTTGCGCGCTGAGGTGGTAGGTACATCGATTCGCCCGCCCGGCGCTATCACTATGGAAGTTGGCGCTTCCACTAACGCTAACCCGATTTCTGCAACTTTTAGTTTGCTTGGCGCTCCTAACGCCACTCTGATTCCTTCAACTAGTATTGATGGCACACCTCATGCTGTGAATGGAGCGACTCCCAGCACTTGTTCTCCGGTGGCAGCGCTGGCCAGCAACACGCCTCAGGGTACTGCTTCCTTACAAAACGGATTGAACGACCTTCGCCGCGCTATTGTGAATGCGGCCAATAGCTCCTGTAACGCCGATGGCACCAGTATTTCAGCCAGCAACCCTTGCACGTCGCCTCTGGCTTGGGTGCGGGGGACAGGCACGAGTCCTAGATTCACCACGTCGACAGTTTCGCCGACACCGACGCCTACTCCTGTTCTGTCGCCATCACCGACGCCATCACCCACTCCCACTAGTGTCACGACCAGCAACACGAGTGGCAGCAACAGCCATGATGGCAGCCACGATCACAGTCCGACCCCGACCCCAACACCTACACCCACCCCTACTCCAACACCCACTCCAACGCCAGTGCCTACGAGTGACTGCAGCACAGCGACCCAGAGCTGCTACACCAACCTTGACCTGTCGTCGCCAATGCTCAATTCCACTCCGCTGTTTGTAGGGAATGCAGGTAATTCAGGTGATCCGGCGGTCTACCAATCCCAGACGCCGAATATTGTGGCAAATGAGAACCAGGCGGTCCTTGACTATATCGCCGCCCGTAAGGCGTCTGGCATAAATTACTTCGAGCTTGCTTCAACGGGACTGAATCCAGCGCAGACGTATGGCTCCCTCACTCAGCCCGCGGTGCTGGTCATAACCGATAGCAGCTTGAAAATGCTGAATAGCAGCTTAAGTGGGTTCGGTATCTTGCAAGTGCCGAATGATTTCGAAATACAGAGTTCCACTTTGCAATGGACAGGGATTGTTATGGTGCGCTCTTCGTCCTCATTACCTTCCGGGCAGTTCCTCATCAACTCGGGAGCTACTGGAACTATCAACGGAGCGTTGATGCTGCAAGCCGGGAACCAAGTTGTGCTAACCAACGCCAACACCGGCAGTGGAACGACGCCCAGCACTTTCACCATCTCTTACAGTTGCACCGCCATTGACCTTGCCATGGGCAACCCGCCTTTAAAAGTGGTTTCGCACACGGAAACGTCCTACTAACGTTCAGGCCTTGTGCCTTTAAGCGCGAACTCTTCCGCGCAACACTCGCGCCGGCAGAAAAATAATTCCTCTCACCAGTTCCAGGACTCCGCCCACGGCGATGCCCACAATCCGGAACGGCAGCAGCACCAGCCATACCAGCGGATAAAGCACCAATGCCAGCAGGGCCAGCGGCCAGCACATTACCAGCAGGATGCACCAAAGCAAAAAACTGAACATAAGCGCCTCTAGCAATTTATACGTAAGGGATCCTGATCTGGTTCCCGTATTACCAGCCGGAAGCGGTTTTTAATCCAGCAGCTAGACTCCTAGAATCTCGCCTTTTGGGTTCACGTCAATACTTGCCGCGCGAGAGACTTTCGGCAACCCGGGCATCAGCATCATGTTGCCGGCGATCGCCACAACAAAACCTGCTCCGGCGGAAAGAGACGCGTCAGTGATATTGAGGGTCCATCCCGTGGGCGCGCCCAGAAGCTTTGGATTATCAGAGAACGAGTATTGGGTCTTGGCGATGCATACGGGAAGCTTGGCAAAACACCAGTCATTGAACTGCTGCAGCTTGGCCCGGGCTTTATCACTGAAGGTAACACCCGCGGCGCCATAAATCTTTGTGGCCACGCTCTCAATCTTTTTCTCTAACGAGTCCTCCAGCGTGTAAATAGGCTGGACGTTGGCTGCGGGATTCCTGTCGATGGTCTCCACCACCTTTTGCGCCAGGGCAGTCGCGCCGTCTCCACCTTTGGTAAAAGCTTCACTCAAAGCGCTGACCGCGCCTTGCTGCGCGCAGTAATCGGCCAACCGGCCAAGGTCGGCATCCGTATCCGTGGGGAATCGATTAATAGCCACCACAGTCGGCACGCCAAACTGCTTGAGATTTTGAATGTGCCGGACCAGGTTCGGCGCGCCGCGATCCAGGTTTCCTTCGCCCTGATTGCGCAAACTTTGAACAGTGGTCACCAGCACGGCGCAGGCAGGAGCAATGCCCGACGAACGCATCACGATATCAAAGTACTTTTCCGCACCCAGATCCGCCGCGAAACCTGCCTCATTCACCACATAGTCCGCCAGTCGAATTCCCATGTTGTGTGAGATCACGCTGCTGGTTCCGTGCGCAATGTTGCCAAATGGCCCCGTGTGCACCATGGCCGGAGTGCCTTCAGTGGTCTGCACCAGATTGGGCATGACCGCTTCGGTAAGCAGGGCCATCATCGCGCCCGTAGCGCCAAGATCGGCGGCGCGAACCGGCTTGCCCGAACGGGTAACGCCAACCACAATCGCGTCCAGACGTTTGCGCAGGTCTTCAAGGCTGCTGGCGAGTGCCATAATGGCCATAACTTCTGAAGCGGCGGTGATCACAAAACCGCTGTTGCGGGTAAGCGCCCCTCTTTTCTCGCCGATATCGAGGGTAATGCGGCGCAACGCGCGGTCGTTCATATCCATGGCGCGCGGCCATGTGATCTGGTTGATGTCCAGGTCAAGATCATTGCCGTGAAAAACATGCGCGTCGATCAACGCTGCCAGCAGATTATGCGCCGTGGTAATGGCGTGGAAGTCGCCATGAAAATGCAGATTGATTTTCTGGCTGGGCTCGATCTGCGACTTTCCTCCACCCGCAGCGCCGCCTTTCATGCCAAACACCGGCCCCAGTGACGGCTCGCGCGACGTGATGATCGTCCGGCGGCCAATGCGCTCCAACCCTTGCGTGAGCCCAATGGAAGTCACGGTCTTGCCTTCACCGGACGCCGTGGGCGTGGTGGCCGTAACCAGGATCAGCTTGCCCCGGCGCGGAAACGCCGGATCAGAAAGGATATCCAGCTTCAGCTTGGCGCCGTGGCGTCCAATGGGTTCAAAATAGTCTTCCGGCAGGTTCAGCTTGTCAGCAATGTTTTGAATTGGCAGCATGGTTTGAATCGATATGGTTTGAATCGAAAAAAGATTGGCTCATAAGCAAACAGGCGAGTGTAAAACTCCGCCACCAAAGAGGCAAGTGGTAAAGGAGGGGCCGGGACAACAGCGGTTTTCGCGTGGCGCTTTGCTCAGGCGGCGCTGGTTCGGCTTCGCGTTGGCTGGCGAAAATGATACCCTATCTTAAGTCCCATCCCTGTGCGCCCGTAGCTCAGCTGGATAGAGCGGTTGCCTCCGAAGCAACAGGCCGGGAGTTCGAATCTCTCCGGGCGCACCATCAAATCAATCATTCTCCGCGTTAAAGTTTAGTTACTCTTCTGTTACTGTGCCGCAAAATGTGCCCTAATGCTCTTACTGCACTCTCGCGTCACTACTCACTACATTCAACCCCTGCCTGATGAGTTCCAGGTCAGGATGCTGATAATGCATTGCAATCCGGGGATCGGAATGCCCCATGACCCTCATAACTGCCGCGAGGTTCCCCGTCTTCTGCAAGACGCGGGTTCCGAAATCATGCCGGGCAGAATAGAGCACGAGATTCTTCGGAAGGCCCGCTGCTTTCCGCGCCGCTCGAAATTGCTTGTCTGGTGTAGTGAGGTGCCCTGCTGCGGACTTCGCTCGAAATACCCATCCCTCGCGCCGCTCACCGCAGCGGATCATGAGCCTTCATTCCCCGGTGCTTTCGACAATCTTTGATGCCTCTCATTAGTCGTTCCAGAACCTCTTCGGCAGCACTGCCTATAAAACATTGGTTTTAAACAATCGAGCGAGTATATTTCCTGTGTTTCAAAATCACATGATTTTTGAACGTTCCTTTTCAACTTCGGTTTTCAAGTGAAATATTCAACGTGCTCTGGAGTATATGTTCATGGGAACTGAACCAAGTCGAGAGGAATTGTCAACTATGCCGCCGACGATCAACCATTCCCATTCCAGTAGCGAATTACCCGATTGACTTTCGCCTCCGCACATTCTAGATTTCTCTCTCCCTTACAAATAACTTTCACTGGCTTACTAAAAGAGCAGCCACAGGAGCAACGAAGTGCACATGGGAAGAGTTCTGTCGTATGTCCTGGCTATAACCCTTGTCTCATCTGCCGGTCTACTTGCGCAATCTGGATTGCCCCAAGACAAATATGTTCCTGGACAAGTGCTGGTAAAGTTTCACCCAAACGCGAGCCGGACTTCGATTGGCGCCGCGCACATCGCTGTTGCTGCAGATGTCCTGCACGCCTTTACCGGCGTCGAAGGCTTGCAGCTTGTGCGTATTCCCGCCTCGATGAAGCTAGGGGATGCGATCGCGAGTTATCGTGCGAACCCGGATGTGGAGTATGCCGAGCCTGACTACATCGTCCATTCTTTCCAGACTCCTAATGATCCCTTGTTTCCGACGATGTGGTCATTGATTAACACGGGACAAGCTGGAGGTACTCCGGGCGCCGATATTAAGGCGACACAGGCCTGGAACATTACTACGGGGAGCCCCAATGTAGTAATCGCCGTCATCGATACCGGAGTCGATTACAATCATCCCGATTTAGCGGCCAACATTTTCACCGGACCTATATGCCCCGGGGGTGTTGTCTGCCATGGTATCAACCTGGTCCCAAACATTTTTCATGATTCGAATGATCCATTTGATGACAGTGGCCATGGCACTCATGTCTCCGGCACCATAGGCGCTGCCGGCAACAATGCTATTGGTGTAAGCGGCATCAACTGGAACGTTACCATTCTGCCTTGCAAGTTTCTGGGATCTACTGGTGCGGGCTCTGTCTCCGATGCGATCAAGTGTCTGGACTTTATTAAGAGTCTCAAGGACACGCAAGGTCTCAACATCGTGGCCACGAACAATAGCTGGGGCGGCACGGACTTCTCCCAGGCACTGCAGGATGCTATCGATCGCCAGAGGCAAAGCGGCATTCTTTTCATCGCCGCTGCTGGGAATGATTTCGCAGACAACGACGTTCGTCCTTTTTATCCTGCTGGCTATCCGCTTCCCAACGTTATCTCGGTTGCCGCGACTGACCGCAATGATCATCGCGCATTGTTTTCAAACATAGGCCGGCATACCGTGCATATCGGCGCTCCCGGGCAGGACATCCTCAGTACGCTTCCCGGAGCAGCGTATGGCCTGGAAAGCGGCACTTCCATGGCCACGCCGCACGTTGCCGGCGTCGCCGCACTACTCGCTGCCCAAGACCCCACGCGCGACTGGCGTGCCATCAAGAATCTTCTCCTCGCGGGCGGCGACCTCGATCCCGATCTCGCTAAGACCGTCTCCGGACGCAGGCTCAACGCTTTTGCATCGCTAACCTGCCTGAATTCCGTGGTGAGCGGCCGTCTTCTTCCGGCCACAGACCTGGTTTCTGGTTCGGTCGGTGTGCCATTGACGCTCTCTGTATTGAATATTAACTGCGCGCAGCCGAATGGCCCCGTGCAGGCAACAGTTTCGCCGGGCGGCCAGACGATCCAGCTTTCTGACGGTGGCGTGGGCCCGGATCTTTCGGCATCCGACGGGATTTACACCGGCTCTTTTACTCCGGAAGCGACTGGTGTTTATACGCTCACTTTCAGTACCGGCGGCACGGTCACCGCACAGGTGCTTAACAATTACCAGTCCGGCAACACAATCTTTAACTATCGCACGATCACAGGGACAAACCTCAATCTTGCTGACGATGGTGTGGCGCAAATCGCAGCTCCGTTCCCGATCCTCTTTGGCGACGGCAGCTTTAACCAGCTATGGATCAGCGCCAACGGAACCATCAGTTTCACCGGCGCGGTCTCGACGTATCTCCATATGCCGCTACCCACCGGCGCTCCTTTCCATTCCTTTACTCCGCTGGTCATTGCCAACACCCTGGTAGCGCCATTTTGGGATGACCTGGTTCCAGAACCAGGAACAGCACAGAACGTCTTTTGGGACGTAACGGGAACAGCTCCGAATCGTGAACTGGTAGTAGAGTGGCGCGATATCCGTACCTTCGATTGCTTCACCGAGCCGGATACTGTGAAGTTCCAGGCGGTCTTTTTTGAGAACTCCAGCGACATCTTGTTCAACTACGCCGACACTGCTTTTGGCGGCAGCTGCGTCAAGCACGATCACGGAAGTCTGGCGACTGAAGGTGTGCAGATTGATGAAAAAACCGCCAATATGTGGGGCTTTGACGGACAGGATGTCACTGACGGTATGGCGATCATCTGGAAGACCTCCACGGTCTTACCGCCTGCTCCGCCGGTCCCGGTAGTTACCTCGATTTCGCCGACTACGGTGCATACGTATGATCCCACGTTTGTTCTGACAGTGAATGGATCGAATTTCGTTCCCGAATCTCGTGTCACCTTTTTTGGAACGGGAAGACCCACTACTTTTATCAGCAGCACGCAGTTGATCGCACAGATCCCGGCAACCGATCTGGATCCATTCCTCTTTCTTCCTTTTGTCGGGCCTGGACCTGTTGATGTCTTTGTTGTCACCCATACTCTGGGCGGCACGGTTCAAAGTAATACCGCAATCCTGACGGTTGCGGGAGCGAACCCTACCATAAATACGCTTTCTCCCGCGAGCGTGCCAGCCGGCAGCTTTGGCTTAATCCTGACCGTCACCGGGACAAATTTCATACCGTTTTCGACGGTCAACTGGAACGGCCAGCCGCTGATCAGCGTCGCTTTCAGCAAAACCGAAGTCCAGGCTTTTATCACGGGTGACCTACTACTTACCCCGGGTACAGCGACCGTTACGGTGACGGACCCGAATGGGGGCACTTCTGCTCCACTGCCGTTCACGATCACAGCCGGTGGCCCGGCGCCTCCAGTCGCCGCTTCATTGAGCTACCGCGTACAGCAGACACTCACGTCCCGTTCTATTTCCACTGCAAAGCAGGACCTGCGCGCAAAGAAGTTCCTTGGTTGGAACTATGCTCGCAAGCAGGGTCTCGAATACATGCAGCAGTTCATCCGCCCGTATGGGGGGCTGTTTACTGCTTCTGCGCAGGAACCGGTTTCGTCGCAGGGTTTGTCCGCGTTTGCCTTGGCGACAATTCCTGCGCTTCCCGGGCTGGATCTTCCGGTGCCTACTCCGGCGGGTTTTCTGCCGACTGGCGTTGCTATTGGAGATTTCAACCATGACGGTCATCTTGACTGGGTGGTGAGCAACGGCGGAAGCAATGATCTGTGGTTCTATCCTGGCAACGGCGATGGCACAGCACAATTGCCGCGCATCATTCCGCTCAATGGAACCACCCCGATTGCCATCGCGGCAGTCGATTTGCGCGGGATTGGCATTCTGGATCTTGTGCTGGCCGAGCCGGACAGCCTCAGCGTTGGAGTGCTTCTTGGGAACGGTGACGGCACATTTGCTCCGGAACAACTTTATTTCGCTCCCGGCCCACCTCTCTGCATTACCGTTGCCGACTTCAATCGCGACGGCCACCCTGACGTGGTTATTGGGATGACTGGAGATAATCCAATCGGCGCGGTCGCTTTTTTTGGCGGTGACGGCACTGGAAAGCTCTTGCCTCCGGTAACCACCCCTCTTGACCGCGAAGTTTCTCCCGCAACCTTTGTTCTCGCTATTACCAGCGGAGACCTCAATAACGATGGCGTTCCGGATCTCCTCGTGACCGATCTGAACGATCAGGAAACAGGAACATTTGTATACCTGGGCCAGGGCGACGGCACATTTAAAAAGAGCCAAAATCTCGGTGGAATCCTCAACGCTGCAATCGGGGATCTCAACGGCGATGGTTGCCCGGACGTCGTCACTATCGATACCTTTGGCTTGGCGGTGGTTGATCTTGGCCACTGCGATGGCACCTTTTCTCTTCTAGAGCCATTGGGATTCTTCGGCGAAGGCGAGACTGGAATCTCTATCGCCCTAGCTGATGTGAACGGTGACGGCAAACTTGATCTGATTACCTCCGGTGTCACTATCGTCCGCGGAGCCCTTTTAGGGCAGGACTCGGGAAGCCTGGTGAGCGTTGCCTTCGGCGATGGCGCCGGCGCTTTTGAGACAGCTCAAGTTTATCGTGCACAAAGCGGCATGTTCGGGCTGGCTGTCGCAGACCTTAATGGCGATCTCCATCCCGATATTGTTGTGGCCAGTCAGGACACCGATTCCACTCTTGTCCTGATGAATGACGGCACAGGACGCTTTGGCGGCCCGCAAGGACGCTACATTGGCTGGAGTCAGAAGGGATCATCTTCCACTAACACCCTGCAAGGCCCCGCTAATGCTCCAGTTTTCATGGTGGCCGCCGATCTGGACGGCGATGGAAAAAAGGATCTGCTCTCAATGGATTTCGGCCGCGGCTTTGCCCTACCCTGGAACCTGGTGATCAGCCTGAATGACGGTGCGGGAAACTTTTTGCCAGATACCAAGATTCCCGTGCTCGATAGCAGGTTTGACTTCTTCGGCAATCTGGTTTTGGGCGACTTCCGCCGTACAGGTCGTCAGGATATCGTGTTCACGCCCAATCACCTCTCGGTCAGTTTTACCGGCAGCTTTTTCGTCTTCCTGCCCAACCTAGGCGCAGGGAATTTTGGCACACCAGTGGTGACGAACATCTCTGGCCTTCCCGGAACAATCGCCAGCGGCGATTTCAACGGTGACGGTAAACTCGACTTCGTTATGGCCGGTGGCAGCCCCGGTCAGATCGTGACTTTCCTCGGCAATGGAAATGGGACCTTCACGCCGGCTCCGGCCCAGCAGTTCATCACGAGTCCACCCCAAAGACTGTTCGTCGGCGACTTCAACGGTGATGGCAAGCTCGACGTGATTGTTCCGAGTGCCGGACAGCTCGTCGAATTTCTGGGCAACGGTGATGGCACATTCGCTCCGCCGAAAACGGTGATCTCCGGCATCCAGAGCTTCTCTGATCCTGCAGTGCTGTTTGAAGCCGTTGATCTGAACCACGATGGAAAGATGGACCTGATTCAGCGGAACGGGATTCTTGACGGCCCCGTTCCAGTCTTCAATACCTACCTGGCACAGGCGGATGGAAGTTTCGTTTTGCAGAATTCCTACTCTCCCTATGCCGGCCAGCCGTTTACAAGTGGCCTTGCAGCCCCGGGCCTTGTGAGTTTCGTTGGCGACTTCAACGGCGACGGTGTATCGGACATCGCTGCTTTCCAGGAGCAGTCCGGGTCTCCGGTGCAGTTCTATGTTCAATTCCTCCTGGGCAACGGTGATGGAACCTTTACACCAAGCTTTGAAAAATTCCGGCTCGGGGTCGGGAGCTCTGCTTTACCCAGCTTCGTGGTGGACATAAACGGCGACGGGAAATCGGACTTCGTGGAGCTTGATGGATTTACCTCGGGTTTCAACATCATTCATTCAGTGCCGGGAAAATCTTTGGCATTGCAATATCTTTTCCTGCCAGTAATCGGTCCAAAGGGCGTAGCGCGCGTCAGTCTTTCACTCCCTGCAGCTCAGGATACTGTGTTGCAGCTCTCCACGAGCGACCCGGGAATCACAGTGCCTGCTTCGGTAACGGTGCCTGCCGGGGCTCTCAGCGCCGATCTCAACTTCAGCGTCAGCCCGGCCTTTGATGCCAGCCGCACCTTCACGATTACGGCCACAGATGGCGTTCAATCCGCGACCGCACTGGGATCTGTTGCCGTCCCCGGCGGAGCGATCGGGCTGATCATGGATGTAGGGACGCCACCGCTGGTGGCCGTGCTTCCGGGACAATCCATTAGTG
>Ga0207667_10002903_pt1 | contig 21291 bp, 23 predicted proteins | sample KBSCornC52_FD_184301 | JGI IMG/M metagenome (GOLD analysis project Ga0207667, IMG submission 184301) | Corn rhizosphere microbial communities from Kellogg Biological Station, Michigan, USA - KBS Corn C5-2 (SPAdes) (version 2) | ecosystem: Host-associated > Plants > Roots > Rhizosphere > Soil ...
GACGGTGCGCTCGTCGTCATCGTCGTCCGTGGTGGATGGCTGGGGGTGCGGTTGGCTGAGATCCAGAAGGTCGCCGGTGGGCGGGTGGTCTCGCCATGAACCGATGGGATAGAGGTCAGACTCGAGCTTTGGGTTGTTGAGCTTTGCGGCGATGCGTTCGCGCGCGAGCTTCGCATACCAGTGGGTGTCGAGCATATCGACCATCATCATGCCGATGCTGATGGAGTCAACGCCTGTCCATGGCTGGGGCTTGTAGTGGAGGAGTCGGAATTCAGGCGGGAGTGATTCCTGGTGCTGCGCGATGTAGAGGTTCACGCCGCGTGCATAGGCTTCGAAGCGGGCGCGATCTTCAGTCGAGAGATTTGCGTAGATGCGGCGTGCGACGTTACGGAACTGCAGCATGCGCTGCATCTTGTCGTGGCGGAGGAGCGAGGGGCCCATCACTTCGGCGAGTTCGCCATTGGCGCTGCGGCGGTAGGCGTCCATCTGCCACAGGCGGTCCTGCGCGGTGACGTAGCCTTGCGCGAGGAACATGTCTTGCTGGGATGCGGCGTCGATGTGGGGAACGCCGTGCTGATCTCGGCGGACGGTGACGGGAGCGGAGAGCGCTTGAACTCCCCGCGTCGAGATATGAACATCGCCGTCAAGCTGGGGCAGTGCGTTCTTTGCCGCGCTGCGAAGCCAGAGGATGAAGATGCCGGTGAGCAGAACGAGCGCAGTCAGAACCCACAGGCCGCTCGAAAACAGCAATCTCGGCCAACGGCGAGGACGGCCGGTACGGGAACCGGTGATGTTGGCAGCTTCAGTGTCCGGTGGCGAGTCCTGCATCTCTGGTTAACAGCATAACTCCAGTTCATCTCGTTCATTTGGTGCTGGCTGAGATCGCCTGACCGGCTAGTTATCACCGGTCGTTGAGTTGGCAATCGGGAGCTTGTGCGGATCATGTGACAGTTCGAAGTTGTGGTGAGCTGTTTTTCAGCGCAGGTGAACGGTGGGATGATGCCGGATGAGATTTGGGCTCAGCCGAACGCCGAGGCCATATGGCCTGAAGACCGGCGGGTAAGGCGGAGGGGCATCGGGGTGAGGCAGAAATGCCAGCGGCGCGCCGATGAGGCCGACGGCAGCCGCGCCGATCAGGCCGTCTCGCGCAGCCCGGTCGGCATCTGTGTCCTGCGAGGCGACGATGCCGACGATGAGGCCGCCGGCGATCATGCTGGAGATCCAAGCGGGGTGATAGTTGCGCTCAGTGCGGCGAGTCTGTGACAGGGAGGCGCCGGTCCGGTCGTAATCGACGCTGAGAACTTCTGCGCGATCGAATCGATAGCCGACACCCTCAGGATTTCCGGGTGGGTTGCAGAACAGATAGGTGTCAGACACGCTGCCGAAGAGGCAATGGACGGAGCGGTTGTCGGTCGTGGTGACGACGAGGGGTTGGCCAATCGCTAGAGAGCGAAGGCGATTCCACGAGGGATCGGGAGGTGTGGTGGGCGCTTCGGGCAGGATCTGCGCGTGTGTTCCGTGCGCCAGCAGCAACAGAGTGATGAATGCAATCGCGAGGCGTTTCATGACTCGCGATGTTAGGGTGTTTCGTCGCGACTGAGGCGAAGGATGAGGACAGAATCGGAAGTGTGCTATTCAGGGGAGGACGAGGTCATCAGCACCTCCTCGCGCTTGCGAAGCTCGGCGATGGCGGGTTCGCTGAGAAGGCGGAAGACGATGGCGTGAGATCCGGCGGGTAGTTCTTGCTCGATCGCGGCATCACAGACGACGGCTATGGCAGTGTCGAGTCCGCGCTTCCAGCCGGGCTTTGTGGCGTCGCAAAGGAGAAGACACTCGGGGGCAAATCCGGCGGCGATCATCATGGTTTGCGCAATGCGCTGAAAGTCGGCCCAGCGGGAGGCGATGCCGACGAGATCGCTGGAGTGCGCGGGCATGTAGCGCAGCAGGTACGATTGCAGCTCCGGCGAGACGGGATGAATCTGGAGCGTGATGAGTTCCTTTCCGGCAGGCAGCAGCTTGCGCACCGTTGCGACTTTGCTGGGAAGGACGGCCGGCATTGAACCTTCAAGGAAACCGGCGAGCACGGCCGGTGTGGCGCACTCATCGAATCCGCATCCCACGACGGGGAGCGAGAGAGCGTGCTCCATCTCGCAGATGACGATGCTTCGGAGCTCCGGGTCTGGTTCGATGACGAGCCAGCGGGCGGGCGGCTCGAGCGCAAGCCAGCGGCGGAGGCGTGCCTTGAGCAGGGAATCGGACGCGCCGAGCTTGCGGGCTTTCGCGGCCAGGTCACCGATCATCTGGTCGATGGCCATCTCGGGGCTCAGCGGGGCTTCCGGGCGCGTGGAGCGGACAAAGACGCCGCTGCCGTGGCGCATCTCGACCCAGCCTTCGTCTTCAAGCTGTCGGTAGGCGGCGCTGGCGGTGTTGGCGTGAATGCCGAAGCGGCGCGAGAGGTCTCGCGTGCTGGGCAGGCGCTGACCCGGAGCAAGCTCGTGACAGAGGATGCCGAGGATCACCTGGGTGATGAGCTGCTCACGCAGGGAAATTTCGCCGGTGCGATTGAGCCAGAGGCGCATGGATTTCTCAGCTCGCCAATCGTTCCGTGACGGGCGCGGCTGTAATCTCTATCGGCTTTGGACGGCGGTAAAAGATCAGCAGCCAGGCCAGGATGAGCAGCACGACGGGGATGATGAGCAGACTGCCCTCGGGTCCGACGGTGCCGCCACTCCACAGCGGATTTCCGGACGGAGAGGTGGTGAGCAGGTGGCCGGGCGCGACGAACCCGCTGTCGGCGGTGCCGTAGAAGTAGGTTTCAGCCCAGTCCCATGCGGCGTGGCAGCCGATAGCCCACCAGGCTGAACCGGTGACCCAGACGCTGACGCAGAAAACAAACCCGATGAAGGCCGCGGCGAAGATGCCGATCCAGTGTTCGCCGTTGTTGCCGGTGTGGCCCGCTCCAAAAATAACGGAGGTGAGCCATGCCGCCTGCCAGAACCCACTCTGAGGGGATTTACTCCAATGCAGCCAAAAGCAGGGGAAGAGACCGAGAAGAGCAATGATGTAAACACCCCACGCGCCGTCGCCCCTGGTGCGCCATACCAGCAGACCGCAAAGGGCGGCGATGGTTCCCGTGGCCCACCAGAAGTTCATGCCGCGGGTGAGCGTGTACTGGAGGTAGCAGCGCATCGTGCCCTCTTCGAAACAGCCCACCATCAGGAAGACGGCGCCCCAGATCACCGCGTATTTAAGAATGGCCGATCCGGAGAGGGCGACGGGGCCGAAGTGAAGCCAGTGACCGGCAGCCAGTCCGCCAACCAGCGCAGAGAGGGCGAGGAAGCCGATGACGAATCCGCTGAAGAAGTGGAGGACACGTCGGGAGCCACGCAGGTTGTAGTCAAGGATGGTTCGGCGTTCGATCGCGGCGACGATAGCTGCGGCCGCAACGAGCGCGAGGACCTGGAAGAGCTCGCTGAAGATCGCATTTTTGGGTGTGAATGCGCCCCTGGAGACGAGGTGCAGGCGCACAAACAGGGCGCTGAGGGCGATCATGAATCCGATGAGCAGCGCAAGGAAGATCAGAACGGACCAGCCGGAGCGCAGCCCCTCGGAGCCGATGAAGATCCATTTGAGGCCACGATACGGGTCTTCCGGCTGTTCGGGCGGCACTGTAGCGGGCGCCAGCGGCGTGATTTCGAGGGAGGCGGGGGCCGGCGCCTGCGGGTCGATCTCTGGCTCCATAGGGGCTCCTTGCGGCGGGAGATGCTCTCGTCGAATTGCATTTTACTGAAATGTGGCACAGGGCGAGCAGCAAGCGCCGGAGATAACTGAAGCATCTGGATTTTCAGGCCGTCGCTCCTTGACACAATCGGCCGCTCGTATGATTCTTACTCTTCCGGCTTTACAGGAATCGACAGCAAGGAGTTGGCGCGGTTGCGGGTTAGAGTCTTCTATCACGATAAGTGTTTCGACGGAGCCTGTTCCGCTTCGCTGTTTACGCGATTTCATCGCGAGTGCATTGCCCGGGACGCCTCCTACGAGTATCACGGGCTGGTGCATCGGGCTGGCGCCTTGTTTGACGAGAGCGAGTTTACGGGTGACGAGAACGCGATTGTCGACTTCAAGTACTCGGCGTCACCAAAGATTACGTGGTGGTTCGATCACCATCTTTCCGCGTTTCTCACTCCTCAGGATCACGAACACTTTCTTGCTTGCCAGCGCGATCCGGTTTGCGGTTCTCGAAAATTCTTTGATCCGACTTACACCTCGTGTACCAGCTTTTTGGCCTACATCGGGTCGACGAAGTTCGGATTCAACACGGAACCGGTGGCGGAACTGATTCACTGGGCCAACATCGTGGATGGCGCGCTGTATGAGAGCCCTGAGTCTGCGGTGGAGATGGCGGCTCCGGCGATGAAGCTGACGCTGATCATCGAATCGACGCAGGATCCGGAATTCATTCCGAAGCTGATTCCCCTGCTGACGGAGATGCCGCTGGGCGAAGTTCTTGCGCAGCCCTTCGTCGCGGACCTGCTGCCGCCGCTGCTGGAGCGGCATCGAGAAGGCATTGAACTGATTCGGAATCGAAGCGAAGAGGTGGACGGCACGATCTTCTTCGACATTACGGACCGGCCCGTGGAGGGATACAACAAGTTCATCCCTTACTATCTGCATCCGGACGCGACGTACTCGATCGGGTTGTCGAAGTCGAGCTTCCGGACGAAAGTGTCGGTGGGCTCAAATCCCTGGACCAAGGCCGATTCCGCGAAGATGGTGAATCTCGCGCAGGTGTGCGAGCGTTATGGTGGCGGCGGACACGCGCGGGTTGGAGCGATCAGCTTTCCGCCGGACAGGAGCGATCAGGCGAGGCAGGCTGCGGCGGAGATTGTGGCGGAGCTGAGGGCGAAGAATCCAATGAAATGAGGAGCCGCTCGCACTCACCACGTCAGACGCGATGAGTGCGGCACAGAGCTCTCTCTTTCTCCTGCATTGAGGCTCAGTCGGATAGAGACTCGTTCACTCTTGAAGTGGTTTATTGCGGGTTGCGAGCGCCGTCTTTCACGCCTTCAGCTCCACCTTTGACTGCATTCTTGGTTCTATGCGCAGCGTTCTTGGTGTGGCGCTTGGTGGAGTGATAGGCCTTTTTCGTGCCGTGCTTCACAGCGCGGCCTGTGTCCTTGGCCGAATCTTTTGCCTCATGTCCGGCACGCTTCGCGTCCTGCTTGGCGGTGTGGTCTTCGCCGGGGTAAGGCTGCTGGCTGAATGCCATCATCGGTGTCACAGCTAATGCGGTTCCGAGCAGCAATGTAGATATGTGTAGTGGGTTCTTCATACATAGAGAGATTCAGAATCCGGGGTTGGAGTTGGTCGGAGCGAGTCTGGATGGAAGATTAAAGTCCCAGCTCGCCGGCGCGTTTCTTCATAGCTTCAAGGCAAAACGAAATGTGAGCATCGAGATCCACGCCTAACTCTGCGGCGCCCTGGATGACGTCGTCCCGGTTGACGCCTCGCGCGAATGCCTTGTCTTTCATCTTCTTTCGGACGCTGGGAGCTTCGACTTCGGCGATCTTTTTCGATGGTTTGACGAGGGTGCAGGCTGTGAGAAATCCGGCGAGCTCGTCACAGGCGAAGAGAACCTTGTCCAGATGGGTGACGCGCGGAACGCCTGAGTACTGCGCGTGTCCGAGGATGGCGGTACGCAGTTCCTGCGGCCAGCCGAGGCGCTCGAGTTCGCGGACGCCTACGAATGGGTGCTCCTCGGCGCTGGGGTGGCGCTCGTAGTCGAAGTCGTGAAGCAGGGCGGTGGTCGAGTAGAGCTCGAGGAATTTAGCGCGTTCTTCGCCCGTAAGGCGGAGGCGGTCTGCTTCGGCTTCGCCGTACGCGGTGACGCAGATTTCCACAGCGAGCGCGTGTTTACGGAGGTTTTCACTTTGGGTCCACTCGCAGAGAAGCTTCCAAGCCTGCTCGCGGCCGAACTTCTTGTCGGGATGCTCAGCGACAGTCATGTTGTGGATTGTACGTGTTGCACTGTGTGGTTCGCGTTTTGCCGGTTTTCTTCGGGTCTGAAAGGGCTTTCTTCGGTTTGAGCCTAAATTTGTACTTGACAATTATGGTTCACTCACCGAAAGTAGCACTTATCGCGGTGCAACTGATCGCGGGAGTACCTCGCTCTGGCACTCCGCAACTTAAACGATGGCTACCACTCTTGCATGCGTGGAGACACGCGAAGTCGTGCGTTGCGATTTTTGCAGCTTAGTGCAGTACAGGACGTCGAACTCACTTTGCAGAAAATGTCGCAGGCCTCTTGATATTGAGGAGCCGGCACCCCTAGCCCCCCAATTAGTGACACCGTCACCAGCAGCTGCCTCAGCAGAGGCGGGTTTGCAGGTGGCCGCGCAGGTTCGCGAGATTCGCAGGGCGCGTCACCTGAGCCAGCGTCAGCTTGCCAGCCGGATGCAGGTGCCCCGCACCTACATCTCGAAGATCGAGAACGGCAAGGCAATTCCCACGCTCGGCTCGCTGCAGCGTCTGGCGAATGCGCTCGAGGTGGACATGCGCCAGCTCGTTCGCGATTCGCGGAGCCGTCGCGAGGAAGAGGTGTCTGCGATTATGTCGGATCCGTTCCTGGCGGAGATTGCGGCGATGCTGCCGCATCTTGATTCGCTGCATCGGACGCTGCTGTATGGTTCTGTGCGCGACATGGCCACGGGGCGACGGCGCACGGCGTAGTCAATCAGAATCGATCTCTCTTCGTCTCTCTTTTGGCGGGCGGCCGGTGAATGCATGCCGGTCGGCCCACCATATTGATCTGCTGAAGATGACAACAGGTTCATGTATGCCGTGTGTGATCGATGCGGCTCGTCTGGTTGTGCTAGGCTCGAAGGTATCGCCACATTCCCCGGCAGCCGGGGATTTTTCATTGGTGGATACTGGGGTGGCAGAGCTTACGGCGGAAGCCGCGCTGGGTCGGTGAGCCGATTCAGCTTACTCGTCACGAAATACGGAACGGGCACCGTGCCCGCTTACGTAAAGAACTTCATCGAGGCAAATTCCTTGCATCCAACCGGCATGCTGCGGATCAATGAGCTGAGCGCGGACGAGCGCGCAATCTTCAACACGCTCAAGCCTGAGCGGCTCCCTGAGCACGTGGCCATCATCATGGACGGGAACGGCCGCTGGGCAGGGCACCGCTCTCTGAAGCGGTTTCTGGGGCACCAGCAGGGCGCGAAAAGCGTTCAGCTAGTGACCGAGACTGCGTCTCGCATCGGGCTTCCGTGGCTTACGTTGTACGCCTTCTCGCTGGAAAACAATCTTCGCCGGCCAAAGGCGGAAGTCAATTTCTTGATGCGCCTGCTGAAGAGCTACCTCGAAAACAATGTGCAGCGGATGAACGACAACAATGTGCGGATTCGATACATCGGTCGCGTGCACGAGCTTCCGCGCGAGGTGCAGGAGAAGATGCAGTGGGCGCACGAGGAGACGGCGCGCAACACCGGAACTACCTTGACGCTGGCGCTGAATTACGGAGCGCGTTCGGAGATGGTTGACGCGTGCCGCGCCCTTGCGAAGGAGATCCGAGAGAAGCACATTGCGCCCGAGCGAATTACAGAAGAGGATGTGCACCGGCATCTCTACACGGCGCAGATGCCCGATCCCGATCTGCTGATCCGGACGTCGGGCGAAATGCGCATCTCTAATTTCCTGCTGTGGCAGATCGCGTACACGGAAATCTATGTGACGGAGCGGCTGTGGCCAGACTTCCGTGGCATTCATCTGCTTGAAGCGATTGCGGATTTTCAGCGTCGCGAGCGGAGATATGGCGGGCTGAGCGACAGCGTCGGCGAAGTGGAAGAAGAGCCCGAGCAAATCAAGATCGCGGCTAGCTGAAGTCGACTGCTCGTCGTCACAGAATCGGCGTGTTGAAGTCGGCAATAAACTGAATGCCGGGAATATCCAGCTTCAACAGCTGTTTGTCTCCTGTTAGAAAAAGATCGATTCCGGCAGAAGCTGCGCAAGCCAAGTGAATGCAATCTGCGACCTTGAGCTTTTGTTTGGCACGTAATTCACTGAATGGCTCGACGGCTCCGGAATCGAATGGCAGATACGAGAATCCGATCTCTTCCAGAACCGCCTTTACCTGCTGTGTCTTTTCTGGTTGCGGCGACTTCGCTGTGCCCGCCAATATTTCACCTAACGCGAGATAGCTTGTGAACAGCAGGTCATTCCGCTTCAGAGAACGCTCCAGGATCTGCATGACTCGAGGAGCAAACTGCGGATGATCTTCCAGCAGATACACAGCTATCATGGTGTCCCAGAAGATGCGACTCATGCCGCATCCTCCTCATCGTAGCCTCGTACCCAGCGAATGAAAGCTTCACCGCCGCCGTAATTGTTTAACTCATCCTTCAGCAAACCGCGTAACTTTCCGCCGAGACGAAGCGCTCGGGCTTCCGGGGATTCATCAACGGGTTCGGTAGTCTTCTGTGCGATCTCTTGTCGTTTCGGCGACTCAATTTTTGAAGTGCGGTATCGAACAACTACGGTGGGGCTCATCTTCGATGGTGGACCTTGGACCTCCTCAATCTGGAGTCCGTTCTCACGCAGGAACTTCGCTGTCTGCAGCGCATTGCATACCTGAGGTGTATGGCCGCCGGGGAATCCCTCGGCCTGGAGATCATTCAAAAGATCTCGAACCCTGATCGAGAATGATGATCTGCCTTCCCGCATTGCGGGCTTGACGTACCTCTCCTGAGCCAAGCTCCTGATCCGATCGCTCAATCCGACATTCATAACAGCGCCTCCTGAACCTGTATGTAGTCTAGCAGACTATCTATTTGTGCGCCAGATAGACTATCTAGCTACCTTGTTAGTTGCGAGTTGGATTCAGAAGTCTGGAAGGCTACAAGGCATGCCCACGTTATTGTGTGACTAGCCATGATCCATACGCTCGCAGTGTCGGGCTACCGTTCGTTGCGCGATTTGGTGTTGCCGCTTGGGCAGCTGAACCTCGTAACGGGAGCGAATGGCACAGGCAAGTCGAGTTTGTACCGGGCGCTGAGACTGCTGGCAGATGCGGCGTTGAATACCGTGGTGGCGTCCCTGGCTCGCGAAGGCGGATTGCCGTCGACGTTGTGGGCCGGGCCGGAGACCATCGCGAAGAGCGTGCGGCAGGGGCAACACCCGGTGGAGGGAACTCCGCGTCAGGCGTCGGTGAGTCTGAAGTTGGGTTTCGCGGGAGATCCATATGGGTACTGCATCGATCTGGGGTATCCGCCGCCCGCGCAACTCGCGTTTCCGCTCGATCCGGCCATTAAGCGCGAGTGCATCTGGCATGGGGGCATTTATCGCAGAGCGGCTGTGCTGGTGGATCGCAACAACCGGCTGGTGCAGGTAGCTCCAGCGAAGACGGCGAAGCACGATGAGCCGGAGATCCTGACCAAAGAATTGAGTTCCACCGACAGCATGCTGGCGACGATTGCCGATCCGCAGCGGGCGCCGGAGATGCTGGCGGTGCGCGAGTCTATTCGGGGTTGGCGGTTTTACGAGGGATTCCGAACGGATGCTGCTTCTCCGGTACGAGTTCCGCAGGTGGGTACGTTCACGCCGGTCTTGAATAACGACGGAACGGATCTGCCTGCGGCGCTGGAGACGATACGGCTGTTTGGAGATGGCGAAGAGCTTGATCGTACGATTGAGGATGCATTTCCCGGGAGTCGGGTTGAAATTCACGAGCAGGCGGGGCGGTTTGAGGCGCAACTTCGCCAGCATGGTTTGCTACGATCGCTTGCTGCCTCGGAGCTGTCGGACGGCACGCTCCGATACCTGCTTTGGACAGCGGCGCTGCTGACGCCCAGACCGCCGGAGCTGATGGTTTTGAACGAACCGGAGACCAGCCTGCATCCCGACCTGCTGCCCGCCCTGGCGAGGCTGATTGCGCACGCTGCAGAGAGAACGCAACTGATCGTGGTGTCGCACTCGCAGGCGCTTATCCAGTCGCTGGAGCAGAACCCGGAATGCAGCCGCCTTCACCTGGAAAAGTCATTTGGTGAAACGGTGCTGAAGGGCACTACGCTATTCACCAGCCCGAAGTGGGAGTGGCCAAAACGTTAAGTTGGTGCCGGTGCGGAACTGATCAGCAAAGGTGGGCGGCATGTGCCAGAGAATTCCTGATTTGCGTGCCATGCGCTCTCGCGAAAGCAATCAAAAGCATCTACAAACATATGATTGATTTCCCAGAAAAGGGTCTTTGGACGCAGATCCTGCAGAGTTCAGAAATGCGGATGTTCCACTCGCGCCAGACCGATGCCATGGCATTTGACCGAATAGAAGAAACGCGCAAGGCGATCCTGAGAACGCAGGAGAGCATTCGCAGGACGGACGAATTGATCAGGCGGGCGATGCCGATTTCGAAGTAGCGGCTGGACTTCCGGACTTCGCGCTGCTGCTGTCCGGCAGTGTATTCTCAACCCTGCAATGAAACGAGTCCTGACCGCCCTAATCCTGGCGCCGCTGGTGCTGGTCCTGGTGTTTATTGGCCCCATGTGGCTGATTACCGGGGCGGTTGCCGGTGTGGCCATGCTGGCTGCGTGGGAGTTTCTCGCATTGACAGAGCATCGGGGCGCCAAACCGCCACGGGTTCTCACGCTGGGATCGATAGCGCTGCTTTTCGCAGGGAACTACCAGTGGCCGGATGAGACGGCGACTTTGTTTGGGTTCTTCTGCATCGTGCTGCTGGTGTATTGCACCTTTACCTCGCCGGTGGAGCGGGCATTGGCAGATGCGACCTCATCTGTATTCGCATTGTTTTATCTGGGACTGACGCTGCTTCCAATTCCTATGCTGCGCGAGGCCACCAACGGACCGTCGCTGCTGGCTTTCTTGTTCTTGACGGTGTGGGCTGGGGACACGGTCGCTATGTATGCGGGCCGTGCATTCGGAAAGAGCAAGCTAGCTCCGAATTTGAGTCCCAACAAGACGTGGGCCGGGGCCATCGGCTCGATTATCGGCGCAATGGCCGTGGCTGGGATACTGCTGGCGCTGAGCACATATCTGGCGCAGTGGAATTCGGTGAAGCTGTCGTACTCTGACGCGCCGTGGTGGTACTGGCTGGTGCTTGCCGTTGTGGTGAACGTGGCGGCACAGGTAGGGGATCTGGCGGAGTCAGCGCTGAAGCGGTCGGCGGGAGTGAAGGACTCAGGGACGCTGCTGCCGGGGCATGGCGGGATCCTGGACCGCATAGACGCGCTGCTGCTGGCTGCTCCGGTGCTGTGGTACGCTCAGGTTGTGCGGTTGCGGTTTTAGCAGCATTTCTTATTGCAAATAATGGACTTAGCTGAACGTTGAAACGTCTCGCCATCCTCGGTTCCACCGGCTCCATCGGCCAGAGCACCCTTTCCATCGTTGAGCAGTTTCCCGATCGCTACGAGGTGGCGACCCTCGCGGCCGGGCGCAACGTCGACGAGGCATTTGCTCAGGCGGTGCGGTGGCGGCCAAAGGTCGTGTCAATGGCGACCGAGGAGCTGGCGGCGAATCTGTGCAAGCGCCTGAACGAGGCAGGAGTTTCGGGAACGCGAGTCGTCCATGGCAGCGAGGGGACGGTCGTCTGCTCGACACATCTCGAGGCGGACTTTGTGGTTTCGGCGATCGTGGGTGTGGCGGGGCTTGAGGCAACGCACGCGGCTATTCTTGCCGGAAAGCCGGTCGGGCTGGCGAATAAGGAGTGCATGGTCGCTGCGGGGGAGATTCTGACGGCGGCGGCGCGCGAGCGGAATGTGCCGATTCTGCCGATCGACAGCGAGCACAACGCGGTGCACCAGTGCATGCGGGTGGGTGCACACAGCGAGGTAAAGCTCATCTGGCTTACTGCCTCGGGCGGGCCGTTTCGGAAGACTCCCCTGGCTGATTTTGAGGGGATTACGCCGGAGCAGGCGCTGAAACATCCGACGTGGGTTATGGGGCGGCGGATCACAGTCGACTCGGCAACCATGCTGAACAAGGGGCTGGAGATCATCGAAGCTTGCCGGCTCTTCAACGTGCCTGCCAGCAAAGTGCGTGTGACGGTGCATCCGCAGTCAACCGTGCACTCGCTGGTGGAGTACGTGGATGGGTCGATTCTGGCGCAGATCTCCGTGACGGATATGAGGTTACCCATCCTGTACGCTTTGGCTTATCCGGAGCGGCCGGCGTCGATGTTGACCTTCGATTTGGCCGCGCTGCGGCATCTCGACTTTGAAGAGCCGGACTTTGAGCGGTTCCCCTGTCTGCGGCTGGCCTATGAGGCGGCAGAGAAGGGCGGAGCACACTGCATCGCCTTGAATGCAGCGGACGAGGTGGCTGTGGAGGCCTTCCTCCAACGGCAAATCCCATTTACCGGGATAGCAGGTACAATTGAAAAAGTGCTTGCGTCCACGCCCGAGTCGCACCCCGCAACTATCGCAGAGGTGCTGGCATCGGACCGGGAAGCGCGCGAAATGGCTCACGCGCTTTTGGCCTGAGTCCGAGTTGCGCCGGCGCACCGAGTTTGCGCGGCCTGAGGTTTGAATTCTCACGTTTATGCATGATTTTTTTGTATCCGCAGTAGCTTTTATCGTCCTTGTCGGCTTGATGGTAGTGGTCCACGAATTTGGACACTTTCTCGCGGCCAAGCTCTGCGGAGTTCGCGTAGAGGCCTTTTCAGTCGGCTTTGGTCCGCGGTTGTTCGGGATCAAGTACGGCGATACGGATTACAAAGTGTGTCTGCTGCCTCTGGGGGGCTTTGTGAAGATGACCGGGGAGACGCCGGACCAGATCAGTGGTGCGGGTGATTTCGGTCCTGGTCAGAATCCGCTTGATGATCCTGGTTCGTTTATGAACCATCCGCGATGGCAGCGGATGCTGATCGGCGTGGCCGGGCCGGTATTCAACTTCATTTTGGCTTTCGTGCTGATGCTGATCTACTTCAACTTCATCAATGAAGTTCCGGATATCCGGCAGGTGAAGCTCGAGTGGATTTCTCCGGGTTCCGCGGCCGACCAGGCTGGGTTGAAGACGGGCGACATCGTTACGAAGTTTGACGGCACTGCGAATCCCGATTATGAGAAGTTTCACGATCTGGCAGGTGACGAAGAAAACAAAACAGTCCCAATCTCGGTCGATCGCAACGGCTCGACGATTCAAACGGTGATTCATTTGCCGGGAAACATCGATCCCGTTCACTACGACCTGAGCAAGGCCGGTTTGTTTGTGCAATACGGAAACAGCCCGATCGGGATCGAGCAGGTAAGCCCCGATTCGCCTGCGGAGCGAGCGGGTCTGCAGAAGGGCGACAAGATTCTCTCGGTCGACGGTCATCAGTTCCATACGGTGATGCCGCTGGTGGACTACATGCAGGTGAGCAATGGCAAGCCTATCACGCTCTCGGTGGAGCGCAACGGATCGACGTTGCCACCGATGACCATTCAGCCCTATCAACAGGATGGAGGCTGGCGCATTGGATTTCTCTGGGCGGTTCCTGACGATGTGGCAACCCGGTCCGAGCCGATGAAGTTCTCGGGCGCTGTGGTTGAATCTAAAGATTTCTGTGCGTCGAGTTCGCTGCTCATTGTGAATGTACTGAAGAAACTGTTTACGCACAAGGTTTCAGTGAAGCAGCTTTCAGGTCCAGTAGGAATTGCCGTAGCGGCCGGGCAGGCGGTGAAGGAGCCTGACTGGTCAGCGAAGTTTGGGCTGGCCGCGAGCATCAGCTTGAACCTCGGCATTCTGAACCTGCTGCCGTTCCCGATTCTGGACGGCGGGCTGATCCTTCTGCTCGCAGTCGAAAGCATCATGCGGCGCGACATCAACATGATTGTGAAGGAGCGCATCTACCAGGCAGCGTTTGTGGTGCTGGTGGCTTTCTTCGCGTTCATCATGTTCAACGACGTCAGCAAACTGCAGATGTTTAACCATCTCAAACCGTAAAAGCAGGGATTAGGGAACAGGGATTAGGGATTAGAAGAACTCGTTGTCCATGTTCATGAACCATCGTGAGTCAGCCAGTGCGTGAGATGCCAGTGACAACTCATCAGGTGCGTGTTCGGTACGCGGAAACCGACCAGATGGGCATTGTCTACTACGCCAATTACCTGGTCTGGTTTGAGCTGGGGCGCGTGGAATTGCTGCGGTCGCTGGGACTCGCTTACAGCCAGCTTGAAAAAGAGCATGAATGCATTCTGCCGGTGGTTGAGGCGACTTGCCGGTATCGTGCGCCCGCGCGATACGATGACGAGATTCTGATCGAGACGCATCCTGCGATGCTGCGCGGATCTGTGCTGAAGTTTGCCTACCGGATTCTTCGCAAAGGGGCTGACGGGGTTGAGCCAACGCTGCTGGCCGAGGGCGAGACCGTGCACGTGGTCTGCGACGATCAGCTCAATCGGAAGCCGCTGCCGGAACATTATGCGGAGGCGGTGCGGAAGTTGCTTCCCGAGCGCCACGCGCACTGACCTGCCTGCGCAGTTCAACAGATTTTCGAGAGAACCCCGGATTACTGGGCTTTCCTGCGACCTCGCGTATTGCAGTCGGCGCAGGTGGTGATGAGGTTGTCAGTGCTCTCGTCGCCTCCGTTTTCGAGTGACTTTACATAATCGACGGTCGCAGTGAAACGGGTCAGCTGCTTTCCGCAACCCGAGCACGTGTAGCCATCGCGCTCGAAAACCTGCATGCGGTTTTCGTGATGCCCCTTGTGGGAGACCGGGAATAGTGCCGGTTCCTCAGCCAGGCGTTCTGCGCGAAATTTGCGGCTTGCCGCGATCTCATCGGGGATGAGCACGCGGTAGAGAGTGCCTTGGCGATTTGGTTCACCGAGCTTCTGGATGGCTCCGATCTCCTCAAGGGCGCGAAGTGTGTCCTGTACCTTGCCGAAGGAGATGTTGTTCTCGGCTGCGTTGGTGTAGGAGGATTTGACCACAGCGCGGCGAAGCGTGCTGCGACTGACGCGAATATGCGGGTTGCCATCTTTTGCGATGGAGTGGCGGAAGAGGAACCAGTAGAACGCGGCGTCGTATGCGGTCAGAATGGGCTGAAGGTCATCGACGATTTCTCCGATGATGTCCGGCAGCTCGAGCGCGGAGAAGCCGATGTCGCCACGCGGAGCGGTCGTGCTCTCGGCTTCCAGCTCACCAAGGAGCTGGCGAATCTTTTCGATGCGCGGAATCATTTGCTGAGAATTCTACGCCGTTGTCGGAGCTGTGGCAGCGCGAATCCATCAATTCGCCACAGAAGGATGCGGTGAGCCAAAGCAATCGTAGGCGTTGATGCAAGGCGCGCGCCGGGCCTGCTAGAGTTCTGGTATTCCGCAACGGTGGTTCGATCCTTTCGGCTGCCGGCGGTGTTTTTCCAACTTTCCGGGGAGTCGGAACTCGAATGTCTTTCCGCTCGGTTTTTATCGCGGTCGTCAGCGCGTTTGCGCTGATTCTTGCGGCCTTTCTCGTTAATCGTGCGCGTCCTAAGGTAGAGACCGAGCAGCCTACAGCAGATTTCGTTCGGGCTTCAGGCAAGTGCGCGGAGTGCCATGCGCGGCTGCAGTACTCGGTGGTTCACGAATATGAGATGTCGAACCACGCGAAGAAGGGCGTGAACTGCCTCGATTGCCATCAACCGGCGGCGGGACAGGAGAAGGTGGATCACCATGGCTTCGTAATCAGCAAGCATTTAACGGCGGGAAATTGCCGCGGCTGTCATGAGCCGATCTACCAGGAATACCTGCGGAGCCGCCATGCTGTGCCGAGCTGGGCAGCCGTGCACGGCACACAAGGGCTCACGCCGGAACAGGTGAATTTTGCCGAGACGTATCAGCCGGGTAGCACAAAGCGGCCGCCCAATCCGCTGACAATGCCTGAGGGGCATCCGGCTGTGACCGCAGGGTGCGAGCAGTGCCATGCGGTCGGCAAACCGAACAACGATGGAACCGTCGGGACCTGCACGGAGTGCCACTCGCGGCATACCAGCTCCGTTGAGCTGGCGCGGCTGCCTTCCACATGCGGACAGTGCCATATGGGGCCAGACCACTCGCAGATGGAGATTTACAACGAATCGAAGCACGGGGTGATGTTCGCGGCGCAACGAGGGCTGCTGAAGCTCAATGCAGATCCGCGCACGCTGACTACGCGGGACATGTATGTGCCGACATGCGCGACATGTCATATGAGCGGGATCAACGGGCTGAAGGTCACGCACAATCCTTCGGACAGGCTGAGTTGGTACCTGGCTGCGGAGGTGAGCACGAAGCGGCCCAATTATCTGCAGGCGCAGATCAACATGAAGCAGGTTTGCACGCAATGCCATACGCAGACGACCATCGACCGTGTCTATACGCAGGCTGAACTAGTGCTGGCCAGCACGAATGAAAAGGTGGTGGCGGCGAAGGCGATCATGGACGGGCTGCACAAGGACGGGACATTGACCGGACCGCCGTTCTCGCAACCGATCGATTTCACCTACTTCAATCTGTGGCACTACGATGGGCGCACCAGCAAACATGGCGCATTCATGGGTGGTGCGGACTTTGTGCAGTGGCACGGGAATTACGAACTGCTGCTGAAACACACCGAACTGCAGCACGAGGCAGACGAGCTGCGGAGGGAGCATGGGCGCAAATAACATTCTGCCCGGCGTGCAGCGCATGATTGTGGATCCGCGGATTCGATGGGCGCACGATCCTCAGTTGTGGGTGGAACTGTTCGTGACTGTGAATCTGGCGATCCTGGCGGCGGACATCTACATCGCGCACTCCGTGAATCATTTTCAGAAGTGGCCGGAGTACATACCACTCTATTTCTCGATGTGTGCGCCGGTGGTGCTGGCAAGTGTAATTGCGCTGCACTGGATGTGGGATGTGCGGGCTCCGTGGCGGGACGTCGGTTACCTGGTTGGATGGCTATCGATACTCGTTGGGCTTGGCGGAGTTCTGTACCACCTTGAGAGCCGGTTCTTTCTGGATCGTACGTTGAAGAGCCTGACCTATGCCGCTCCGTTTGCGGCGCCGCTGGCATATACGGGATTGGGCTTTCTTCTGCTGGTGAACCGCATGGTGGTGGTGCGAACGTCGGAGTGGGCCCGGTGGGTGATCCTGCTGGCGCTGGGTGGATTTTTCGGCAATTTCGTTTTGTCACTGACGGATCATGCCGCCAATGGATTCTTCGCGCATACCGAGTGGATCCCGGTGATTTCGTCGGCGTTTGCGACAGGCTTCCTTGTTGTCCCGCTGGTCACGCCGGTGACGAGGCGTTTTCTGGATGTTTGTTTGGTGGTGATGCTGGGACAGGCTGCGGTCGGGCTGCTTGGCTTCTGGTTCCACGTGCAGGCCAACCTCGTGGAGCCGGGCGTGAACTTGTGGGACAAGCTGGTGAATGGTGCGCCGCCGATGGCTCCTTTGTTGTTTCCGAACCTTGTTGGATTGGCGCTGATTGGAATCTGGGCAGTGCTTCCGCATGTGCCGGAGCCGGAGAGCGGGCAATCATGGCTGGGCGCGGCGTACGCATGGGCTCAAGCGGAGCGACAGTGGTTTGCCGCTGACTAGCCCTGCAGCCGTGCGCCGATTGAATCTTCCAAATCCACCGCTCGGGGGAAGAGCACGTCATCTTCGAGATCGATGTGAAGCTTCAGGTCCCTTTCGAAGGCACGCAGTCCGGTGTGGAATGAGACATGGTTCGCGCACGCCCATTCCGGAGCTGTGAATTCATTGGTGAGAGAACGCAAGTCGCTGAGGAGGCGGAGGGCGGACGTGTGCTCATTCATCATCGTCCTGACAGGCTGCGAGACTCTGCGAAAACAAGCGCTGGCCGTTGGACGGGCCAGGCCGAGATGCTGATCGAGATGGACGATATATGGGAAGAGGATGTTCTCTTCTTTTTCGAGATGGGCGATCATGTCTCCATGCAGTTCATCCATTAGCCTGTCGATCGCGATCAGCTCGGGCGCATGTTCGCCGTGTTTTCCGGCGAGCTTGTGGGCCAGTGCTGCAAGGCGGGGCAGCTCCTGGCGCACATTGCGATGATGCCGGCGCACGATGTACTGCACCAGCTTTTCGAGGGACATAGACGAGGGATCGATTGGCGGCGCACCGGATTGATCAGCTTCAGCCACTGCAAGCTTTTCGAGTACCTGTTCGACCGAGAGTTGCAGATGCGAGCAGGCCTGCGAGAGCGACTGACTGGCATTTGAACAAAGATCGATTTCGAAGCGCTGCAAAACAGATGCAGCGGAAGCCTGCGAGGCTACGATTTCGCGAATGGACTGGGATGCGGTGGCCATAAGAACTCTCCACCTGCAACAGTAGCGGATTGTGATCTGAGAGCCAGTAACTTATGTCACTGCAGAGCGTTTATTCATCCAGCTGATTCGAGCAGCGCAGTCAGTCCCTTGAGATCGCGTACGACGATGTGTCGTGCATCGACGTCGAGCAGGCCCTCTGCCTGGAGCCGCATCAGGTTACGTGAGATCAGCTCGCGGACGGTGCCGAGCTGGCTGGCTAGTTCCTGATGTGTAGCGGGCAGCTGAAACTCAATGCCGCGGGGCGTCTGCTTACCCTCAGATTGAGCGAGCTTGACCAATGCTGCGATGAGGCGCTGACGGATGGTGGTGAACGAGAGCTCCTCGATGATGCCGACCAGACGGCGGAGGCGCGAGCCGACCTGGGCAAGAACCTTTAGAGCTACTTCGGGATGCTCGAGGCAGTAGGCGTGGAAGTCGCGCCGCGAGATGAACGCGATCTCAGCATCTTCTGCGGCGCTTGCTGAGGCAGGATATGAGCCGCCATCGAACACTGGGAGTTCCGCCACGGTGTCGCCGGGGCCGTTGACGGCAAGCACCTGCTCGCGGCCGTTCACCGAGGTTTTGAAGATGCGGACCTTGCCGCGCGCGATGATGTGCAGGCCATTGCAGGGCTCACCCTCGGAAAAGAGCAACTCACCTGATGCGAAGAGCTTTCGGACGGTTCGGGCGGCGAGCATCTGCAATTCATTGGGGGAAAGATCCGCGAGAAGCGGGGCCTTTGCGAGTACCTGAGCAAGATCGATACGTGGGGTGGTCACTAGCGGATTTTAGCAGCAAGGGACTTTGGTCACTGCGGGTTGCGGATGTCTCGGGATTTCATGGAAAGGAACGATAGATTGCGTCATCACATCTAAACTCGAGATAGGACGGAGACGAGGATGGGAATTCAGATTGGAGCAAAGCCGGACGCCGGATTTGACGATCCGATTGGGATGCTGAAGGACTGCCATCGGCGAATCGAGCAGTTTCTGCACGTGCTTTGCCTTGTGGTGGAGCGCGCGCCGGGAAGGTCGCTGAGCGAAGAGGAGGCTGCTGCGGTGCAGTCGGCACTCAACTACTTCAGAGTTGGCGGACAGCGGCACACGGCAGATGAAGAGGAGTCGCTGTTTCCGAGGATGCGCGCCGAGAGAGAAACGTCGGGTGCTCTGAAAGAGATCGAGGCACTCGAAGCGGATCATCGCCAGGCAGACGATTTACATGCGGCAGTCGAGAGGCTGTATTCGTCGTGGCTCGAGGGCGGGACATTGACTGCAGAAAACCTGGAACGGCTTCGTGCTGCGACGGAGCGGCTGAAGCAGCTCTACGAAGGGCACATTCGCATCGAGGAGAATCTGGTGTTTCCGCGCGCAACGCAAGGGCTGGACATAGAGACGATTGCGAAGATTGGGGAAGAGTTCCGTGCGCGGCGCAAGTAGCAGTTGAGTCGGCGAAAGGAAAGGCCGGATCTCATTGAGATCCGGCCTTTCCTTTTCAGAGGAAGTGAGTATCCAGCCGATGATGGCTACATGCCGGGATGTGTGAGCTGTTTGACCCTAGGTACCAGGTGCATGTAGACCTGCTCTGGGATATTGGTCTGCCAATGATTGGTGGCGCGAGCGAAGAGAACGAGACCAAAGAAGAAGTAAGCCAGCACTCCGCAAACCGCCAGAGGGGACACAGAGCGTCGCCGCCAGCGCTCGGCGGCGGTTGGAGCGTGGCGCGGAGGTAGTGCGAGTTGCAGCGCATTCTCCGCGGGGCAGACTGAGACGCACGCCATGCAGGCGGTGCATTCGACTGTGCGGATTTGCACGAGCTGGTCAACCGCGAGTCCGGCTGGGCAAGCTTTTGAGCATTTTGAGCAGTCGATGCAAGCTTCTTCGTCGCGGCGGATCTTAACCGGGCTAAGCAGAGAAGCAAGTCCCATCAAGGCGCCGTAGGGGCATAGGTAGCGGCACCAGAAGTTCTGCACGAGCATTGAGAGCAGCACAAGCAGTGCGATGACAACTACCGCGGTGATGCCCATATCGCGGAAGAAAATCAGCATCTTTACATCGACAAGAAGACCGTACGGCGTTGCCATGAATCCGTCGAGAGCCTCGGCAGACATGGCGCCGATAACAACAACGAACAATCCGAGAAGGATGTATTTCAAACCGCGAAGGGGAATATCGAACCAGCGGGGCAGGCGCAGATTGCGGCCGAATATGCGGCGACCCACGCGCCACATGAACTCCGAGAAAGTTCCGACCGGGCAGAGCCATGAGCAGAAAGCCTTTTTCAGCAGAATGCTCATGAGCATAAAGCCAATGAAGAGGTACATCGCTGCGGGGTGAATTGCAGGGACGCGGCCGGTGGTCAGCAGATATTTGGTATTCATCAAGCCGGCAATGGGGAGCCAGCCTTCGACACCGGGGGGCCTGGGTACGTTAAGACCAATGCCTCCGCGCTCGTAAAAGCGCATCCACAAGTAGAACTGGATTCCGATCCAGCCGTTCAGCAGCAGGAAGAATGCCTGCACGATGTGGCGCGTGCGCTGTGAGGTGTCGCGTCCGAAGCGACGAATGAATGGTTTCTTGCTGGGGAAGGGCAGCGGCGGTGCGGGTTGCGTGGCCATGGTTCTGTTCTCTTATCCCCACAGTACGGCGCGGAAAAGACGAGAGCAGCGACTTTGGTCACAGGACTGAAACCGCGCATTGTGAGGCGCTTACTGCGCAATCACGATGGGTGCGCGCCAGAAGCTCGCCTTCGAGGTTATCGGATCCAGCACGGTGACCTGGCACTCGTACTGACCTGGCTTCAATCCCGCTGCGTTTACGTTGAAACTGAAGGGCGTGACTCCAAGGCGCGTGGCTGGATTGGGTGGGACGGCGATGGGCTGCGTCTTCAGGGCTTCGGCCCCATTTGCATACAAGGTGACGAATGCCATTAAAAGCTCGGGAGCGGCGGGCGGGGTTGCGCTGGTATTCGGGCTGGGGGTGGCGGTTGAGGGCTTGTAGGCCTGCAAGTAAACGTAGATGTCCC
>Ga0207667_10002906_pt1 | contig 21279 bp, 19 predicted proteins | sample KBSCornC52_FD_184301 | JGI IMG/M metagenome (GOLD analysis project Ga0207667, IMG submission 184301) | Corn rhizosphere microbial communities from Kellogg Biological Station, Michigan, USA - KBS Corn C5-2 (SPAdes) (version 2) | ecosystem: Host-associated > Plants > Roots > Rhizosphere > Soil ...
TGATCTCGGAAGAAAGCTCCGCCGCTACATCCGCCTCTACTCCAAATCAGCCAAGCCTTTTTGCTGGACCTACACCGATCCCACTCGCAGGATCCGCCCTAACAAAATCGCCGGGACAGCTTACTAGAGAGATTGGAAGAACAGACGATGCCCATAGACGAGCCGAAGGTCTGGCAAATCGTCTTCACGCACTCCGATGGAACGCAGACACTTGGCGACCAGATTGAATGGCCTTCACGCGGCCATCGGCGAGAAACGAAGACGACGCCACGGCGGCGGTGAGCTCGGTGACGCATAGTCACGCCGAGAGAAAAAGGCCATGTCGAATTCGTGTTCCCGCGAGACTACCGATAATAGTACATAACGGTCAACTTTCAGAACCGAACTTTCAGACCGGAATGGAAAAGTAGCTTCCGGATACGCCGTCACTCGGGCACCGCTCTCTGATCAGATAGACTTAACTCTGTCATCCAGATGCCGCTCTCTCCCGGCAAAAAGCTCGGCCCCTACGAGATCATCGCGCTCATTGGTGCGGGTGGGATGGGTGAGGTCTATAAGGCTCGCGACCCACGGCTCCGTCGGGATGTCGCCATCAAAGTGCTTCCGCAAGCCTTCGCGACGGAAGCCGCGCGGGAGCGTTTTCAGCGCGAGGCGCGTGCCGCTTCAGCGCTCAACCATCCCAATATTTGCGCCATTTACGATGTAGGCGAATCGGCGGGCCATCCTTTTCTCGTGATGGAGCTGCTCGCCGGTAAAACCCTGCGCGAACACATCGACGGCAGGCCTATGGACATCCCGGCCGCGCTGACGTTGAGTATTGAAGTGGCCGACGCGCTGGACGCGGCCCATTCCCAAGGGATTATCCATCGCGACATCAAGCCGGCCAACATTTTTGTAAACCAACGCGGTCACGCCAAGGTGCTGGATTTCGGCCTGGCGAAGCACAACGACAAACACAACCAGCCGGCGGACACGGACGCGCTGACCGTGGATATGCTCACGGAGCCCGGCACTGCAATGGGCACGGTCGCATACATGTCGCCCGAACAAGCTCGGGGCAAGGCGGTAGATGCGCGCAGCGACCTGTGGTCCTTTGGCGTGGTTCTATACGAAATGGTGACAGGGTCGCGGCCATTTGACGGCCCGACGTCTCCGATAATTTTCGACGCGCTCTTAAATAAGGCTCCGCGGCCTGTTCACGAGCGAAATCCCGATGTCCCAGAGGAGCTAGAACGGATCATTGGCGAGCTGCTGGAAAAAGATCGCGCGTTGCGATACCCATCTGCCACGGAACTGCAAGGCGATCTGGAAAGGTTACAAGCGGGCCTGAGGCCAGCCGCACGAACGGGCAGACGCCTCCCTCTGGTCAAATATGGTATCGCCGTTGCGGCCACCCTTGTTCTGGTCGTGGGCGGATTCTTCCTGTGGCAGCAGCGAGGCCGTGCAAAGGCCCTCACCGAGAAAGACTCCATTGTTCTCGCCGACTTCGAAAACAAAACCGGCGATCCGGTGTTCGACGACACGCTGCGGCAGGGGCTGACTGTTCAGTTACAGCAGTCTCCGTATTTAAACCTCATCCCGGACCAGAAGATCCACCAAACGCTCACCCTGATGGGCAAGCCAGTTGGATCCGCAATGACCGGCGACACGGCGCGCGAAGTTTGCCAGCGAGTGGGCGCAAGAGCCATGCTTACCGGAGCGATCTCCAGCCTCGGCAGCCAATATGTCATGAGTTTGCGTGCGGAAGGCTGCGCCAACGGCGAGGCGCTCGACAATCAGCAGGCGCAAGCCTCCGGCAAGGAGCAGGTTCTGAGTACCTTGGGCGACATGGCAGGTAAGTTTCGCGCCCGCGCGGGCGAATCGTTGGCCGCGATTCGCGAACACAACGTTCCTTTGGAGGAGGCAACGACTCCGTCACTCGAAGCGTTGAAGGCGTACACCGCGGCAACCACTCTAAGCGGTGACGCACAGGCTTCTCAGCTCCGTCGCGCCACGGAACTGGATCCGGAGTTCGCGGCGGCATGGAGTGAGCTCGCAATCCAGTACAGCAACGCGGGAGAGACCGCCCTTTCGCGGCAGAGCGCCATCCGGGCCTATCAGGCAAGGGAACGCGCCAGTGGGCCGGAAAAGTTCAACATCGAATATTCCTACCACCGCAACGTTACCGGGAACCTCGAAAAGGCGTGGCAATCTATCTCACTGTGGCGGCAGACTTATCCGCGAGATCCCAAGGCGTACGGCCTGTCCGGAGGCTATGCGGCGAACGGGACCGGACGATTGGAGCAGGTGGTGGAAATGTCGGCGAAGTCGCTGGAGCTCGAACCTGACCAGTTGTATGGATATATCAATCAGGCAGGCGCCCTTTTTCATCTGGGGCGATTCGATGAGGCGGAAAAAGCCTTCGCCGTTGCCGCCGCACATCACGCCAGAGGGCCGGATGCATACGCCGTCCTGTACCGTCTCGCGTTGTTGAGACGGGATAAGGCGGCGATGGAAAAAATCCTGGTGGAGAGTCGTGGGAATCACGACAGCGAAATAGTGCTGGCGCAAGTTCAGGCTCTTGCTGCGGCTCGCGATGGCCGTCTGAATGAGGCGGGGCGGTCCTCCCGCAGTGCCATTGAGATGGCCCTCCGAGCCGGACTCAAAGAGCGAACCGCCGTCTTCCAGGCGGCGCCGGCCGTGTGGAACGCACTTTACGAGAACAAAGCTGTCGCGCGGGCAACAGCGGAGACGGCGTTAAAGACCTTCCAAGGGCGCGAGGTCTTCTACGCCGCCGGATTTGCTTTAGCCTTGGGGGGCGAGACCGTAGAAGTTGAAGCTCTCGCGGAACGGCTCGACAAAGAATACCCGGAAGACACTCAGGTCCAGGCAACTTATGTGCCGATGCTGCGGGCTCTCGTGGCGCTAGACAAAAATGACCCGCGCAAAGCGATCGATCTGCTGGAGGCGAATCGACCCTACGAATTCGGTATTCCTCCACTCGCGTTCAATCATTTCTACGGCAACATGTACCCGATCTATGTTCGCGGCCTTGCATATCTGGCGATGCGTAATCCCAAGGAGGCAGCGGCCGAGTTCGGGAGGCTGCTGGCACACCCCGGATTGGCGGCGGGCGATCCGGTCGACGCTGCGGCTCGGAGGCAGCTGGCACGGGCATTGAAGCTTGCGGGAGACAAGGCAAAAGCGACATCCGCCTACCTGGACTTCCTTACATCTTGGAAAGACGCCGACCCTGACATCCCGATTCTCAAGCAAGCTGAGACGGAATACGCCAAGCTCCACTGAGCGACTGCCCTGCGCGATCCGTTCGTGCGAGATGCATCGCGCCCGGACACCCGCAGCTGTGGTCGCGTAAGCAGAGACACGTTTCCACTCCATCGCCTTATCGTCGCCAATGTGGCAGTGAGAGTCGTTGGCCAGCTGTACCTCCATAGAAAAGTAGAGCGTAAGTGGCCGATTGCAGTAAAGTAATATCTACTAAAACTCTCATCGAAAACACTTGCTGTCTTGATAGTGGATGTATGGTCGGCAATCCGGAAGCTACTTTTCAGCTGACTTGCGCGTCTACAGGGGCGCGGTTGAGGCGCTGAAAGAGAACAAAGGGGAGGGCTTCGAGAAGGCCCACAAAATGGGCGAAATTGCCCGCATTGCCTACGAAGCTGCTCTCGACAGATTCAACGCACACATGTCCTCACATCGGTGTGAGGTGCGCTATATCCGATATAGGACGGACCGGCGACCCTTAGATGACACCGGAAGTATCTAGGGCCTCTCTCTAAGGTCCTGGCCCTGACCCTCCGATACTCTAATCGACGTGAGTGCTCTCGCTATCAGCATCAAGCCGCTAAACGATCACGAGCTGGCAATCGCCCGAACTGTGGATCGAATGACGACTGACGGGTCACTGCGCCGTACTCCCATTCCAAAGATTGGTGCCGCATTGGGCTTTATGATGTATCGATCCGACAGCGAGTTCTTGGTGAACTACATTCGCTGGCGGATGGTCAACCCAGTCGCCAAGTAGCAAGGACGGCTTCTTAGTCGTTTTTTCTTGAAGGTCTGCGCTCGCTGCCACTTCGATTCAGTCTTCAGGATGGCTTCCTTCGGGCCGCTGAGCATCTTCCCGACGGCGTTGTCGGAAGTAGTTACCGATAATGATGGATAATGGGTTCTCACACTTCCCCAACGAGGACTTACTTGTGTTTGGACGCGCACTTCTACCGAATGCGGGTCAGGCGTCAAAGTGCGATAACTTCCGGGTTTGCCGTCACAACGACCCAATGGACAGTCACCGAAGTAACCTGAGCGTCAGGACCGCTAAAGGACCGAACGACCCACATCCTTTGTTCAGCAAGAGACCTCGCGCCGCTGGAGCTTGCGAAAGGAGAGCTTATCGATGTCGCAAAAAAAAATGTCACAACAAACGATTTCTAGCGGTGTGGTGCACGAAGTGCCCGCGGATTTAAAAAAAGCACTTACATCCGACCTACAAGCGTTAACAGCATGGGAGGAAATTACACCGCTCGCCCGCAACGAGTGGATATGTTGGATTGAGTCAGCTAAAAAAGCAGAAACTAGAAACCGCCGGATTGAGTGGGGCTGTTCAAGCCTTAAGGATGGAAAACGACGCCCCTGTTGTTGGCCCGGATGCGCCCACCGCTAATTCCAAGATGATCAAGCTGGAGATCCGCGGACTAGGGTCGGCCGACTCCCGGTTTGCGCGGGATCCAGACGAATAGGTTTGGCGTGTTCACGTCAGCCTCGCCGGGCCGCCTCGATGGCGGCGATGTCGATCTTCTTCATCGTCATCATCGCCTCGAAAGCACGCTTTGCCTCACCGCCACCAGCCGCCATCGCATCGGTTAGCGCGCGCGGGGTGATCTGCCAGGAGAGGCCCCAGCGGTCCTTGCACCAACCGCACTGGCTTTCCGAGCCGCCATTGCCGACGATCGCATTCCAGTAACGGTCCGTCTCTTCCTGATTCTCGGTCGCGATCTGGAAGGAAAAGGCCTCGGTGTGCCTGAACGCCGGGCCGCCGTTGAGACCGAGACAGGGAATGCCCAGCACGGTGAACTCCACCGTCAGCTCATCGCCCTTCTTGCCGCCCGGATAATCACCGGGAGCTTCGTGAACAGCAGTCACTTTACTATCCGGAAAGGTGACGGCGTAGAAGCGCGCCGCCTCATGCGCGTCTTTGCCGAACCAGAGGCAGATCGTGTTCTTTGGCTTCATGTCCGTGTGCTCCTTGTGCTCGATCAGGGCGAACGCCGCGGTCTTCGCGCCGGTCCGTATAAGTGACCCACCCAGCTCATCTGCTGATCTGCTGCGGCCGACGTCTCAAATTGGCCGCCGATCGCCCTGCCCTTCTAAATCATATCGCTGGAAGGGATCGACTTCGAGATCCGAAGCTATGACAAGGCCAATTCCCGAATGATCCCGATCCAGGTTCCTCCTAGGGTAGATCATGACAAATCGGCGTAACCCTTACCGATCGTGCCCAGGATGGTCGGCAACTCGGAAGGTACTTTGCGGAGAAGTGTGAGACGTTCGAGCCGAAGTTTCGGGCCGAGTTGGAAATCAGGATCTCACCTTGCGAAATGCGATCAGCGGTTTTTCAATCGACCTCTGAGTGGAAACAAGTGCAGGACTATCTGACGCGTCCGCCGGAACCACATCGTAGTCGTAGATACCAAATCGAGGTCCCTGAAAAGGTGTGCGGGGCGTGGGCTCCGCAATAGTCCGCTTAGCGACGATCTTCCACTTGTTGTCGAAAGTGTCGAGCACGGCCATGTTAGACCTGGATCGAATTGTTTTGACCACGGATCACCTCGCTTCCATTATGTCAGCCGGACAGAATGGCCTGTCCATTGGATGTGGGCTGGCATCACTGGGTTCGGAAACCTTGTATTGTTCGCCTTCTAATAGGGATCATGCTTGACTCGAGTAAACGTCACCCGTCGGCCAAACCGCTAGCGATGATAAGTTGTTAGCGGGCCTGCTCTAGGCTGCGGCGAGGCAGACCCATCTGCCAGGCACTGATTGAAACGCAGATCGGCGCGCAAGCTATCCCATTGCGGCGCAACCGCGAGATGAACTAAAGCAGGGTCGCGGTTTTCCAGAGCTCTTTCCAAGTACTGGAAGGCCCGATCCATTTCACCCGCTCTCCGTAAAATAGTGCCAACTGCATCGAAGGGAAAGCCTGCGGTTGAGTTGAGGCGCGCGTACGAGGAACAGGCGAACTACGCCCGCACGTCCGGCGATGGAATACGCTTGCCTGAGAGGTTCGAAGGCGGCCGCGGGAACGCCGTGCTTTTCGGCGTACCTGATATTCTCCGTAGGATGACGGTCAAAGTCGCCTTTCTTCAAGTAAGCACCGGCCAGGTGTTCGCGGGCATGCGAGTGCTGAAGGTCGATGTCCAGGCTTTATTGGCCCATTCGATCACATCGTCATAGCGCCGCTGGTTCCAGTAGGACATCGAGATCTGCAAATGCACAAATGCCGAAAACGGATCGCGTTCCAGAGCCCTTAGCTTCATCTCCAGTCCTTCCTCCAGCCTGCCTAGCGTCTCGAGCAGTTGTCCGGAAAGCAAGCAGGCTTCGGGGTAATGCGGGTCGAGCTGGAGCGCGCGTTTCAGGCTTCTTTCCGCCCCGATCCAGTTCCATTCGCCGAGGAACAACACTTCGCCAAGAGCGACCTGGGCGTCGGCGCACGTATATGGCCAGCGCAGGTAGCGCCTCATTTCTGGCCTCGCTGTACGCCTGGGCGGGACGTACGAGTCGGAGTTCGGCCTGTGCGCAGCAGGCTAGTGCGAGACCCGCGTGGGCTGGGGCATACGCCGGATCGAGTTCAATGGCCGCGCGGAATGAAGCCACGGCTTGCGGTACGTCAAACATCGAGGCTTTCAACCGATGGGAGTCACCGCGGCGAATCAGCTCGTAAACTTCGGGGCGCACGACCGGTGGCGCCGGCGGGACGCCAAAGGACCAGAACCACGGTGCAGCACAACGAACATTTGGCGAGGAAAATACCATCACAAGGCCAGAATCGTAAATTGACGCCAATAGGGTCACGGGCATACGGATTACGGCAGGGCTCTTGAGCAGACCCGGGTTCGCCAGATTGGAAATGGCTGATTTCCCCTTGCTATTTCTGATCGCCACCAGATATCGAGCAAGCGGCCGCGATGTGTTCAACCTTCGTAGCGGTGAACGTCGATCGACCGCCTTCGGTCGTTCTGTTTCCCGTTAGTTTAACGGTATGGTTTGCGGAGTGCTCCTCCAAATCCGACGCTCCAGTAACGGGAATCGCATCCCCGGTCTTTTGATCCGTCAAAACATACTGACCCTGGACGGGCCCTTTGTTTAAGCAGCCCGTTAGAGTGGTCTCCTGTTGGCTTTTGACACTCGAGGCCTCTTTGGCGGGTTCTTGTGCGACCAGAAAGCCAGCGAGCAGTAACGCAAAGGATGCGATGCAAGATATTTTGAGTTTCATAAAACCTCGCTTGTGCGTGCAGGTTCTCGGCAAAGGCACACTTAAAGAGAAGGCAGCAGGAGATGCTTCGTTACTTCCCACTGGTTCGCGGTTGTTCCAGGCCGCTGTGGACCAGTAGGTCCTGAATCAGAAACCTGGTAATTTCGGTCCGACCCCGTGATCTTTGCCGATATCTCCTGGCTTGGCCCAATGAAAACACAAAGCTTCTGCGCTGGCCGTGAATTTGCTTCGCCAGAGTCGGTGCACATAGAGTGAGTCACAAATGCTGTACTACATCCTGATCTTCCTATTATTGGCGCTGGCGGTGGCGGCTGTGATATTTCGAGTGGTCTCCTTTGCTGCAGCCGAGATCGCCAGAGTTTTCTTGACGACGGCCTTGGTTCTCTCGCCGGTGTTAGCGTTTTCCTACTTCGCGCGAAAAAAGATTCGCTAATCGGTCTCATGCCGCCGTTTTCGGAGGGACGAATTAATGTCCGGCCGATTTTTCTCCAAGCTGTGGTTCCCGCTTTCCACTGTGGTACTTTAGCCGTAAATGGTCGCGGATATCGCCGAGATTGAAGTACATCGACCCGCGTTGGCGGGCCATTGCTACCGGATGCTTGGATCGGTGGTAGACGCGGATGACGCCACGCAAGAGACCATGATTCGCGCCTGGAAGAGTCTGGACCGGTTTGACGGTCGAGCCGCCTTGCGGGATTGCGACGAATGTGTGCCTGGACGAGCTTGCCTTGCCGATCGAAAGCGTCGGGAGCGTCCGATAGCGGAAGGTCCCCCGTCCTCCGGTGCACCCCGCTCGATGCTCTGATCCAGCGGCCGCGCGAACATTGGATCGAGCCCATCGCAGATGCTCGCGCCATCCCGGCCGATACCGATCCTTCTCAGCGTGCCATTCTGCGCCAGAGCATTCGACTTGCCTTCGTGGCTGCCCTTCAGAAGCTTTCGCCCAAGTAGCGCGCGGTGCTCCTCCTAATGGAGGTACTTGGGTAGTCAGCGGCGGAAGTTGCACAGACTCTTGAAACCTCAGTGGCCAGCGTGAATAGTGCGTTGCAACGCGCGAGAGTCACGTTGGCTCATCAGCGGGACAACGCTCCGGCCTCGCTCTCCGCCTCCCAAGAACTGATTCTCCTTCGGTACCTCGATGCATTCGAAAGTTATGACATCGACCAACGGGTGCGGGGGCCTATGTGCAATCCAAGCCAGACCCGAATCGCCCCGCAGCTTCGATCCGCCGGATCTCTCCGAAAGATCCGACGGTAGCGCGTGGTCCAGAAATGGCCAAGAGAACGCGCCTATCCCTGACGAATTGAAGAAGCCCTGAATCTCGTGTCAGTGCTTCCGATATACTCTATACCGAGCTGATGCAAATCTTCCAGGGGATGGCGACATGAATATCCGTAAGCTGCTCGATTGGCGCAAGCTCCTCATTTATTCGCATCGATGGCTGGGCATCATCATCACTGTGATGTTCCTCATCTGGACGCTCTCAGGCGTGGTACTCATGTATTACGGCCACCCGCAAATCACTACCGGGGAGCGCCTGCTTAGGCTGGAGCCCATCAACTTTTCGACGGCAACCGTAACGCCGGCTGAGGCGGCGGCGAAGGCAGGCATCAAGCCTTACCGAGTGCGACTGTCCATGTATGACGGCCGGCCCGTGTACCGGCTTACCAGGAACAGCATCGGCAACTGGTCCGCGGTCTATGCGGACACCGGTGAAGTCCTTCCCCGCATGGGCCGCGAGCAGGCCCTGAAATGGATGAAGCAATTCGCTCCCGAGTACGCTTCCACTATGACCTACGACACCTATCTGGATAGCCCCGACGAGTTCACTAGGATTCCCACACTGGCCGGGTATGTTCCGCTGCATCGCATTGCGATGAACGATCCGGCTGGCACCGAGTACTACGTTTCCGAAAAGAGCAATGACATTGTTCAGAGAACGGACCGGAAGGGGCGTATTCTGGCCATTTCCGGCTACGTTCTTCATAACTTGTTTTTCTTTCGACAGCGCACCTGGTGGACACCGTTGCTGGATTTCATCGCCTGGACCGGCATGCTCATGGTGGTTACCGGCATCGTCGTCGGAATCTGGCGCGTGGCGCTTAAGCCACGATTCCGTCACAAAGGTGTTGCGTCCTATACACCCTACTCCGGCTGGATGAAGTGGCACCACTATGCCGGTCTGGTCTTTGGCTTGTTTTCGATCTCCTGGATCCTTAGCGGGATGATTCCCATCAGCACGTTCCCGATTCCTGGATGGACGCAGGTGTCAAAACGCGTCGAAAGCAATGGCGAGGGGTTCATCATGGGGACACCCACCGTTTCTCCAAGATCAACGATGACGAAGGATATGGCGCGCGCCATCACGGGCGGCCCTTTGAACCTGCAACCGCTCCAGATTGAAAACCTGCGGAATGCAATCGCGCAGATCCAGGAAACGTTCGCTCCGAAGGAAGTGGAACTCATACAGTTTAGAGGTGAGCCCTACTTCCTCGCCTACCAGCCTCCCATAACCAAAGACGAAGCCGAGCACTGGACGACGAACAACGCGATCAACTCCGTAAATCTTCCGCAGGAAAACCCGCATCTGTTCGTCTCCATTCGTCATCCAGAGCATGGCGTGATGACGTCATTCAGCAAGGAAGTGATGGAACAGGCGTCCCGTGAAGCGATGCCTAATGTTCCCGTCATCGCGAGCGATTGGCTGACCGATTACGACAATTACTATCATCAGACGACCACGTCATTCGAACTGGGCAGGCACAAACCCGCTTACGTGCTGCCCGTGCTGCGCGTGCGCTACAACGACGAGAACCAGACCTGGCTGTATTTCACGCCGTCCCTTGGCCAGATGGTGAAGTTCGATAAGCGCGATCGTGCTAACCGATGGGTCTATTACGGTCTGCATGTGATGGACTGGCCGGGCCTGTTCAATAGCCGGCCGTTGTGGGACATTGTGACGATCGCATTGTTGGCAGGCCTTGCGGCGATCAGTATCACGACGCTGTTACCGGCCTTCCGCCGGCTGAAGCGGCACGTGGTTCATGGGGGGAAATGGGCATTCCCGACGAAAAAGGCGCGGACCAGGTCCAGCCGGGAATGGGCTCTGTCCGACCGCGATCGCATGTCCGGAGACTGACAGCCGCGAAGCACGCGAAACCCATTCAATCATGCCAGCCAACGTCTAAGCAGCCAACTGCGCACAGGCGTCAAACGGGGCAGGTTGTAGGAATCAGAAGCCATCTTGATTGCGGCCGCTTGTGTGGGATAGGGATAAATAACTCGCGCGAGGCGGCGAAGGCCGATATTCGAGCATATCGCGAGTGAGATATTGTCGATGATCTCGCCAGCGTGGCGGGCAACCACTGTCGCGCCGATTATTTTATCGCTGCCTTCTTTCACGTGTATTTTCACAAAGCCTTCTTCTTCACCGTCCGCTACCGCTCGATCGACGTCATACATCGGGACGGTGAATGTCTTCACCGGAATGCCCCGGCGGATTGCCTCCCGGACATACATGCCGACATGCGCAATTTCAGGGTCTGTATACGTACACCACGGAATTGTCAACGCGCTCACTCGTTCGCGGCCCCAAAATAAAGCATTCCGAACTACGATACGGGCGGAAGCATCCTCGATATGCATGAATTTATGTTCCAAACAAACATCACCGGTGGCATAGATGTTAGAGTTCGTGGTTTGCAGGAAATCGTTAATCCTGACACCGGCATCGGTGTCGTAATGAACACCAGCAGTCTCCAGGCCGATGCTTTCGACGTTGGGAGACCGGCCAATGCCAACCAGGATTTGATCGACCGCGACAGTACTGCTGTAATCGTCACTAACAAGGTCGACGAGCTTTTCGTTTCCTTGTTTGCGAACCCTGAGAACCTCAGTGTTGAGACGAACGTCGATCCCTTCCCGCGCAAGAACTTCTGAAAGAATTTGCGCTGCATCCCGTTCTTCGTGACTCAGAAACATGGGTTCTTTCTGCACGATGGTGACCTGCGATCCGAAGCGGCACAAGGCTTGCGCCAGTTCGCAGCCAAGCGGCCCCCCACCGATAACCAGCAAACGTCGAGGGCATTCCGTCAGTTCAAAAACATTCTCGTGAGTCAGGTACCCGGCTTCAACCAAGCCGGGAATGGAGGGAATCAAAGGCCGCGCGCCCGTCGCAATGAGGGCTTTTTTGAAACGCAAAGTTTCGTCTGCTACGATCACGGTGCTCGACCCCGCGAAGCGTGCCGCGCCAAAATAGACGTCGATTCCAGCAGCACTCAAAATGTCAGCGGAAACACCCCGGCTGAGGCGTACACGAATGCGTCGCATCCGTGCCATCGCTGCCGCAAAATCGACGGTGATGGTCTTAGGGGCATGCGCCCCCAAAGCCTCTGCGTTGCGCATATCCGCATAGAGCCGGGATGTCCGAATAATGGTTTTTGAAGGGATACAACCGGTATTCAAACAGGTGCCGCCCAGCAGGTTCCGCTCAATGAGCGCTACTTTCGCGCCCCAGGCAGCCGCGGCGCGGGCGGTTAGAACTCCCGCCGGACCCCCGCCCAGAATCACCAGATTGTATTTGCGCGCCGGTCGTGGATTCCGCCACTCGATTGAGGGGATCGAAACCGTCCAGCGGCCATCCTGGTTTTCCGGCAAGCTGGGCGACGATACTGTGGCGGAGTGCATGTTGGGCTAAAGCCATCCACCCCGGAATCCCGCGCTCCGCAACCCTCGCCGGATATAACGGCAATCGCGCATTAGCTTCCAGATCAGCTGGGTGCGGTAGTTTTCGATCATCAATACGATTATGCCCTGGTCCAACCCGAAATGACCCTGGGAAACCCACCCCTGAGGCCCGTCGCCGGTCACTGTCGGGTTGAAACCACTCGGCAGCATATAGTCTTTCAGCATGTCGGGGTATCGCTCACAGTAGTGCCGCACAGCAGATAGAGCGATCTCGGGCGCGAAGGGCAGTGATGCGAGCGCCGCCCATGGCGCGATGGTTCCGTCGTCCGGCCCAAACGGCACGCCCCGAGCCGCGTATCCCAAAAGCCGGTGCTTAGGATGATCTGCCCTGGGCACTTCGGTGCTTGGTCCATCGCCGGCCGTCAGCCCCCAACAATCTCGGCCGTAGCCCCGGAATCCGCGCGGATTACGCAGCGAGTATTCGCGCTGGATGTAAGTTGCCCGCCGGCTATTTTCAAAATAGTCGCTGCGCTTCTCCCGCATGAACCGGTCCCGGATGCTCCTGAAATCGACCCAGGCATGCGAAAACTGATGAACGAATAGCGGGCCCGCATATAGGAAATCGTAACCGTAAAGATTCTCCCATTGATATGTCGAGGTCCAGGCCGCGTAGGCCGTTGACGGCAGAGGATGCGTGGGCGATCCCAAACCTAACACATAGAGCAGAACCGCCTCGTTGTATCCTTCCCAGCCATAATGCAGGAATCCGCTTTCCGGTTTCCATCCTTGCGACAAACCGGTCTTGTCATTTTGCGCCCAGGTCCACTCGACGCGTCGATATAAGGAGTCAGCGAGTTCTCGAATCTCAGCTTCGCTATTTGTGCGCCCTGTGAAATAGGCAGCCGCCGTCAAGGCTCCGGCGAGCAACAAACTCGTATCGATCAACGACAGTTCGGATTGCCAGACCCGTTGACCCGTTTGCAGGTCAAGAAAATGGTAATAGAAGCCCTTGTATCCGGTCACGCTGGCCGTTTCGCCCTGTGAACTACGCCAAAAGAAGCGCAATGTCAGGAGAACACGCTCGACCGCCTGTTCTCGCGGCATCCAACCGCGCTCTACGGCGACCGGGTAGACCGAGAGCGCGAATCCCACCACGGCAATACTGGCCGGAGCGCCAACGCGGGTCGAATCAGCCACCAGTCCGTTGGCAAGATTGGTTTCGCGCAGGAAATATCCACATGCCGCGGACTGAAGATGGTCCAGAAGGTCGTCATTCGATAACATGGTCCGATTAACTATCGCCGGAGGCCGCCAGCAGAATGGACTCGACCGCCGCGGCGTCGCCCTGCTCGAACGCGGCCTCAACCTTCAGGCTCAGGCGATCGCGGCCTACAGTCGCGACGGCAAGCGTTTTTCCGTTCCGGCGATAGATGGCGCAGGCATCGTGTTTTTCCAGGCTGCCTCGTATTTCACATTCATCCCAGGAGGGCGCGTGGCCGACGTACGAGATCTGCACGTCATAGTGCTGGCTCCAGAAGAACGGTGCCTCTCGGTACGCTCCACCGATACCCAGCATCGAACGAGCCACCGCCTGGCCCTGACGCTCTGCCACGACCCAATGCTCGATTCGCGCAGATTCCCCGGAAACAGGTTCAGGGTATCGCGCCACATCGCCCGCCGCAAAAACATCAGGAGCGCTTGTCCGCAATGTTTCGCTGACAACCACCCCGTTATCTACTTTCATACCCGCCGCGTGCGCCAGGGAAGTTCGGGGCGATACACCGACGCCCATAATTACCAAGTCTGCGTCCACGAACACACCATCGCCGATCTCGACCCGATTCTCCCGAATCGCACGAGGCGCGGCATTTAGAAAGAAGCGGACTCCGTGCTGTTCATGTAATGTCTGAATGAATCGGCCCAGCTCCGGCCCCAGAACCTTGGCTAGAGGAACGGATTCCTGGCCTATGACAGAAACCGGGATGTCGCGATGCCGGAGCGAGGCCGCCACTTCCAGTCCAATAAAACCAGAGCCAATCACCGCGCAGCTTCGCGCCTGCTGCGCCCGGGCGATAATCGCTTCGCTATCGGCGAGAGTTCTGAGGCGGCACACATGCGGCAGGTCTGCGCCTTCGATCGAAAGCGAACGAGGCTCCGCCCCGGTGGCCAGCAAGAGCGCGCCATAGGTGAGCGTTCGCCCGCTGCGCAGCGAGACAGTGTGGTCTGAAGGGCTGACGCCGATCGCCGGATCGCCCATCATCAGATCCACCTGGATCGATTCGTAATATTCGCGCGTTCGCAGGGGGATCCAGTCCTCAGTGGCCGTCCCGGCAAGAAAATCCTTCGAGAGATTCGGACGGTCCACCGGGCCCGGCTCTTCATCGCCGGCCAGCGTGACCGGTCCTCCATATCCCTTTGCGCGCAGCATATCTGCGCATGCCGCGCCGGAAGCGCCTGCGCCTACAATGACGACCGAAGAGGGATTTAGGGGACAAGAGACGCGAAAATCCGGGGCTTGTTTTCCCGTGATCCTGACCAGATCGCCCTGTCGTTGGACGGTGAAGCAAGGCACCGGATTGAGCGCCGGCGCCGCTATCGCTTCGCCTGTGCGAAGGTCGAACCGGGCATGATGCCACGGACACCGTATTGTCTCACCCACCACCAGGCCGTCCGCTAGCGGGCCGCCGTAGTGAGTGCAGACGGCGCCTGTCGCGAATACCTGATCGCCCAGACGGACCAGGACAGCCGGTTCACCATCGAAGTGACCGAGGAACGGCGCATTGTCGGTGAGTTCGCTGAACTTTGTACCCACTTTGAAATCGGGACCCGATAAGGGCTGCGCTTTGTCTTCTGCCATTCTTGCTCCCTCAAACCAACAGACGTTCATTCATGCCGATATATGCGGGTTATCCCGTCGCTTCTTGCCGATTGCATCCAGCACACGATCGTAGGCCACGGCGAACGTCGCCACTCCGTCGACCTGCAGCTTGTCGGTGATCGCATTCAGATCGATGCCCAGACTGGAAAGGGCCCGAAGCTGCTTTTCAGCCTCGTCCTGATTTTCGAGGACCGTGTCGCCCCGAACGCGCCCGTGATCGCGAAATGCGGCGAGTGTATCCGGCGGCAGCGTATTTACAGTATCGGGCCCGATCAGTTCCTCCACATAAAGGACGTCGCTGTAAGCGGGGTTCTTGGTCCCAGTACTGGCCCACAAGGGCCGTTGTACCCTTGCGCCTTTCTGCTGTAGAGCGGTGAATGGATCGCCCTGGAAGATCTCCCTGAAGCGGCGGTACATCGCTTTCGCGTTTGCGATCGCGATCTTGCCGCGCAACGCCTGGGCCTCAGGCGATCCAATCGCATCGAGCGCCTTGTCCACCTGAGTATCCACGCGGCTAACAAAGAACGACGCCACCGAAGCCACTTTGTCAGGCGATTTGCAACGCTGCAATCCGCGAATATACGCGCCCGCGACTGCCTCATAATGCTGCAGCGAGAAAATCAGGGTGATGTTAACATTCACACCTTCCGCGATGAGCGCTTGTACTGCCGCCACGCCATCTTTGGTCGCCACCACCTTGATCATCAGATTGGGCCGGTTCACGAGATCGTGCAATCTTCGCGCTTCGTGAATCGTCCCCTTCGTATCGGCGGTGAGTTGCGGCGGCGGTTCGATGCTAACAAAGCCATCGGCGCCGCCGGTCGTGTCGTAGACGGGACGCAGCACGTCCGCGGCATTCCGAACGTCTTCTATTACGATCTGGTCGTAGATCCTGCCCGGCGGGGTGGAAGCATCGCGTGCGAATGACATGCCGAGCGCCTCATCATATTGCGTACCGCCATCGATCGCCTTTTCGAAGATGGTCGGGTTGCTGGTAACGCCCCCCAGCCCATCCTGCTCCACCAGTCGTTTCAATTCGCCGCCGAGGACGAGGTCCCGCCGGATATAGTCGAGCCAGACGGACTGCTTGTGTTTTTTCAGTTCCAGGAGCGCATTCATTGGTTTCCTTTCGCCGGTCGCGCAAGAGGCGCTTCGGAACACCAGGTGGTCCAAGATCCATTATGGAAGACCTTTCCTCCGGAGCCCGCTTCTGCTTCATTATCGCGCTGTACGGCCGCAGCTGATTTGTCCCGTATCAATTCGGTACTCCAATTTGACGCCGGCGCGGTCTATTATGAATGAGATGTCCTACGGGAGAGTTCGATGACAAGAATTTACAAGACTGCGATTGCGGTATCCGCCGCGCTGCTGCTCATGAGCGCCGCACACGCCCAGGTGACGCTGAACTCAGTGCGAATCGGCGCGAAAGACAGCATCGAGTTGGCGAAGTTCTATCAGGCCGCGTTCGGCATGTACGAAGTCAATCGGATCGATGCACAGGGAGGACCGGAGATCTTCGTCAATTTCGGTGCGACGATTGAGAACGCAAAGGCCAACAAGGGCGAGCCGATCGTGATCATGCATCGCGATTCCGACAACATAAAGGACCTGGTCGCGCATGTGATCCTCAACGTGAAGAACATGGCGGCGACGGTCGCCTCCATCAAGACCGCCGGCGGCTCGATGGCCGGCGATCCTCGTCCATTCGGAAACACCGGCGTGGTAATAGGTATCGCGATCGATCCGGCCGGAAACCGCATTGAGCTGATTCAACGGCCATGAGCAGTTCTTGCGAAGGGAGAAAACATATATGAGTTCCAGTGCTGTTCCGGTACGGGAAACGACGCAGAAGCCTTGGATGCTGTGGACTGGCCGCGTCCTTTCGCTATGGCCCGTTTTTGTTGTGGGGATGAGCGCTACCTGGAAGCTGACCCGGAACCCGTGGTACGTCGGGGAGTTTGCAAGAATCGGTTGGCCGCAGAGCGACTTGCCGCTCCTCGCCTTCCTGCAGCTTGGCTCCCTCCTCTTGTACGTCATTCCGCAGACGGCGGTTCTGGGCGCGGTCCTGCTCACCGGCTACCTGGGCGGCGCCATCGCCACCTATGTCCGCATGGGCGAGCCTTATCCGGTCCTGGTCCCGCTGTCGACCAGCCTGATCGCCTGGGCGGGAATCTACCTGCGTGACGAGCGCCTTCGATCGCTGCTCCCGCTACGCAGGCGAGTTCCGCAGTCGTGATTTGAAACAGGGTGAGAGCGGAATCACTTCATGTGCTTGAGGGACTGCTCGTCCTCCAAACAGATCTCGTCGATCAATTCCGTGTCAATAATGAGCCGTTCCTTTATGTTGACAGTCCACGGCTTGGTGTAAGCTTTGGGATCGTCGACAGTAACCTGGATTAGGAGGTGTCCCAGGTCCGGGCGCCGGATCTGCTCTCGCACTTTGGCTGCCTGAGTCAGCACACTTCCATTCCAATCAATCCACGTATCATCGCGCACACCGATGGTGTCGATCACCAGGGTGTCGCCGGACCATTTCCCCGAAGAATATCCCTGCCACGAGGGGTTCGGATCCTGGGGCAAAGGCCGTGCATCCGTGAATACCTGGCGGTAACCGGCGTTCATTTCATTGAGCACCACCAAAAGATTGGGTGTGTGAACGAACTTCAGCAAATGCGGCATTCCATAGGCGCGAAGAAAGTTATCCGGCAAGCACCGGATGTGGGGATCGTCTTTCGCCAGGTTATTGGTGCGCTCCTTGACGATCGGCACCAGCCAGGGCTGATAAGGCAGCCCGCCCGGAAGCTCAACACCGAGATTCACCATTCGGCGCGAGGTCGTGGCGTCATGAGGATTCGGCTGGATTCCCGGCCGGCGCGGATCGACCTCGTCACTGGTCCAGATTCCGGAAAAGTCGGGCTTGCCATCCGCCATCCGCGGAGCGGTGGCCGACATATCCACATTGCCATCGGCCTTTCGTGGCACGCCCGCGGTGGGATAGCGCACCCACTGGGCGCCCAGAGGAATCGATGCGAAGAGCGTACCAAGAACGACAAGAGCGAACGTGACAAGCGCTTCGTAACGTCCACGGTTTCCAAGCTTCGGGTTTGCGCGTTTAGAAAGAAAAAGATACGGCATTTGGGCTAAGAATACACCAATGCATGCAGTCTGTCACGGACCCGAGGGAGGAACTGGAATCGGTTGGGTGGATTCGCCGCCCATCCCCGTTCCATTTGAGGTGCTATCTTATTTCCGTGGCTGAGCCTCGCAGTTACGCAGAGATCCTGAAGCGTGGAAACGTTCTCGGACGGGACTTTCGAGTTGAGTTCGGCGATAGCAAAATCGAACTTTGTCTCTTGATAGCTCCGCACGGCGGCGGCATTGAGCCCGGCTCTTCGGAAATCATGCGGGCCGTAGCAGATTTAGGCGGTTGGGCGTGGTATGAGTTCGCAGGCTTTCTTCGCCGCGGAAATAAAGAAGCCCTGCATATTTCAAGCACTCATTTCGATGAGCCTACTCTGAAGGGCATGCTGCACCAAGCCAGGTTTGTAATTTCGTTTCATGGCGCAGGCGAGTCTGAAGAATCAACGGTATACGTTGGCGGCAAATGGAAGCTCGGGCGCCACACCGTCACCGAGTCAATAAACCGCACCTTCGGGGAGCACGGCATCCGAGCCACAGATGCAACCGATAGTGCTGTTGCCGAGCATCTTCGTGGCTTGGATGACTCGAATATCACGAATCTGGGAAAACATGCGGAAGGCGTCCAGCTTGAGTTCTCACGTGGAGCCCGAAACTTGCTGTTCCCGCCCGATTCGTCACGGGAGGCCCGCGGACGTCGGAGCGCAAAGTTGCGGCCTCTCGCGGCTTCAATCCATACTGCGACCAAACAGCTGTGCGAAATCGCAGCTAAGGCTCCGGCTAAGAGGTTATGACATATTAGCGGAAGCCCATTTCGCACCGTTGAGGGATGAGCAGGTTACTGAACCTAGGGGGCGCTTATGAAGATGCGCATTATTCTCGCGATGGCGGTGGCGGCCTGCGGCATGGTGATTTTGGTTGCGCCGTTTTTGTTAGGGCAGCAACGTCCAGCCGGACCGTATACACAAGAACAGGCCGCGGCAGGACGCGCGATTTACCAGACCAACTGCGCCTCGTGTCATTCGGGCGATCTCAGCGGGCGGGAAGGTCCTCAATTAGCGGGCGCCAACTTCCTGGCCCAGTGGGGTGACAGGACCACCGGCGAACTGATCAGCTTCATGCAATCCACGATGCCTCCGGGCGCAGCTGCTCTTCCGGGCGATTCGTATGTAAACCTCGCTGCCTTCATTCTGGATGCCAACAGCGCACGGGCCGGGAACCAGGCGCTCACGCTGGCGTCGAGCGTGACCATTCGGAGCGTAGCATCCGGTCAAAGGGCCTCGCAAGACAACGCTAGAGAAGCCAAGCAAGGGAAGCAAGGGAAACAAGAAAAGCAACTTCCCCGCGGAATTACTGTCGCGGGCGAAGCGAAAAACTATGTTCCGGTAACCGATGCCATGTTGCGCAATCCGGATCCGGCCGATTGGCTGATGATCCGCCGCGATTACAAGGCCAGCTCCTTTAGCCCGCTGAACCAGATCACCACGCAGAACGTCAATGACCTGCGGCAGGTGTGGAGTTGGGCCATGCAGGATGGCAGTCCCCTGGGCAACGATCCTGCCCCCATCGTTCACAACGGTGTGCTGTATGTGAACAACGCCGGCGGAGTGTTGCAAGCCCTGGACGCCAAGACCGGCGAGCTCATTTGGGAGAATCGCTACGGAACCAACGCGGGCGCACCGGCCATGCGCGGCATCACGATCTACGGCGATAACGTTTTCGTGACCAGCAACGACGCGCACCTGATCGCCTTCGACGCCCGCAATGGCAGGGTCGTCTGGGACACCACCATTGGCGACCGCTCCAAGAACCAGCATTCCACCACCAGCGGTCCGATTGCCGTGAAAGGCAAGTTGATCCAGGGTCTGAGCGGCTGCCAAACGTATGGCGGGGAGAAATGCTTCATCAGCGCTTACGATGCCCAGACCGGAAAGGAGGTTTGGCGCTTCTACACCATTGCGCTGAGCGGCGAGCCGGGGGGCGATACCTGGGGAGGTCTACCCGACGCCTCTCGCGTGGGTGCGGAAACCTGGATCACCGGCAGCTACGATCCCGACTTGAACCTCACTTACTGGGGAACAGCCCAAGCCAAGCCCTGGATGCGAGCGAGTCGCGGATCGGGCAACGGCGCGACTCTGTATGCCAATTCGACGCTGGCGCTGAATGCCGATACCGGAAAGCTAGCCTGGTATTACGACCATGCGCCCGGCGAGACGCTGGATCTGGACGAAGTCTTCGAGCGTGTTCTAGTGGACGACCAAGGCCAGAGTTTTGTCTTCAGCGCCGGCAAAACCGGCATACTTTGGAAGCTGGACCGCAAGACGGGAAAGTATCTGGGCCATAAAGAAATGGTGTTCCAGAATGTATACGATTCCTTCAACCCCACCACAGGCGAGCCGCACTACCGCAACGATATCGTGGAGCAGCGCCTCGGCGAAGGGGTGCTGGGATGTCCCTCGACCGAAGGTGGCAAGAACTGGCCGGCGATGTCCTACTATCCGCCAGGCAATCGGTTGATCGTGCCGTTGAGCCAAAGCTGCCTGGAATTCAGCGCCCAGGCGGTCGATAAAACGGAAGGCGCAGGGGCGGGGGGCGGCGCGCGGGCGCGCTACTTTGAGATGCCGGGATCGAACGGAAACGTCGGCAAACTAGCGGCCTACGATGTGCGGACGCTTCGCGAGATCTGGAAATATGAGCAGCGGGCGCCCTTCCTTACCGGCGTTTTGTCGACGGCGGGCGGCGTGGTGTTCGCGGGCGATCTGAATCGCATGTTTCGCGCGTTCGACGCTAATACCGGAAAGATTTTATGGGAGACGCGGCTTCCGGCCGCGGTGCAGGGCTTCCCTCTGACCTTCTCGGTCGGCGGCAAGCAATATCTGGCGGTGACAACAGCCAACGGCGGAGGCAGCCCCCGCAACGTGCCCCGATTAGTAGCTCCGGATGTACACGGTCCCGAGACGGGCAACGCGTTATACGTGTTCGCGCTGCCGGAGAAGAGGTAGCAACTAGCGGCGCTTCTGCGCCACAATAGCGATCTCCCGATAGTTTCCCTGCATCTCCCATGTGCCGGTGTAGCCGACCGGGA
>Ga0207667_10002909_pt1 | contig 21260 bp, 16 predicted proteins | sample KBSCornC52_FD_184301 | JGI IMG/M metagenome (GOLD analysis project Ga0207667, IMG submission 184301) | Corn rhizosphere microbial communities from Kellogg Biological Station, Michigan, USA - KBS Corn C5-2 (SPAdes) (version 2) | ecosystem: Host-associated > Plants > Roots > Rhizosphere > Soil ...
ATTGTAAGTAATGTTATAATTACTTAAAACAGCTGCAGGAGTTAAAGTAGCACTGATGGTATAAGGGCCACCGGTTACTGTTTCTCCGGCTGCTCTGCTGTAACTAGCAACAACATTATCAGCTGCCAGGAATCCGGTTGTTGAACCTGTCAATGCAGGATCAGCAGAGCCGTATTCTTTGGTACCGTCAGCAGGAGTCACTGATGCTGCTTTTTTATCTACCGTTAATGTCGCTGCGTCACTCGTGAAAGAAGGTGCGCAAGTACCTGAAATAACAACGCGATATTGATAACCACTCATTGAAACTCTAGGATTAACGACAGTATATGAAGTAGAGTTAGCAGAGGAAATATTACTCCAACTTGCTCCGATTTCCGTTGTTAACACCTGCCATTGATAACCGGAAATATCTCCAGATGCTGCTACAGAAAAAGTTGGACTAGTTGGGTTACCATAAATTGTATTTTGATTAGCTGGCTCCCCGATTATTGAGGGAGTAGGACAAGTTGTATAATTCCCAATAACCGCACTATTGCCTGTCAAGTTGCCGGAAGCAGGTACGGTAAATCCAGTACTTTCGTTTACCGGAGTTCCACTGTTGTAAGATGAAGATGAATAAATATAACCAGTGGGTGAACTACTACTACTAAACGTCCAAGTTATAGTGCTGCCTGGATTTGCTGTAACATTAAAACTGGTTGCTGAACCGCCATTATTTACTGAAATTAATTGAGGCGTCGTTGTAACTTGTTGACTCACACCATTCTTCGGCGGAACTGTCCAGTATGTTACCGTTACTGTGCATGAAGAGTTTGGCGGTAATCCGCTAACGGTAAATGCAATAGCACCGGCATCCGTAAACGTCCAATTCGCGGTCCGCCCTGAACTACCACCAACAGCAGTGAGCAACAATGTTGCTCCTAATTCATCTTCATCAAGAGGTACAATCCAAGTAGAAGAAACATTTCCATTGGCATCAGCTACGACCGTAAAAGGCGCATGTGCGCCGCTTGTTGCATTATCGCCGGTTTCTCCTTCGTGTAACACCTGGAGCGTTACGGTTTCTCCCGCTTGCCAGCCGGTTCCGGTGATGAGCACGGTGCTTCCCGGCGGATAATCCAGCTGATCAGTTTTAATAGTTGCAGTTTGTGAAAATGCACTTAGATTCGCAAGTGTAACAGCAAAAAAAGTAAGGAAAAGTGAGCGTAAGAATAATCTCATAAACTAGAGTTTGAAATAATTATTAATTAATTTGGATCAATTAAGATATTGGTTCAAAATAGTTTATGACAAACACAGTTTATCTGTTCACAGGTAATGGAGTAAATTAGAAATTATTGGAAATTATTGTTAGCTAAGGGGGATAATAAAACGTAAAAATAGTGGTTTTTTTCAAACAGCCAAATTTTTTGGTTAACTTTTTTTAACGGGTGATTTACTATCACTAAACAGGTAATAAAAGAGTTTATAACGTTGAATATTCGATTGTGTTTGCACCAATTCGGTCCCTTTGAAGTTTAAACGCTGCTATAACTTACGCCGCTCTTTTCAGATGTTTAATACCTCAATTTCTCCAGTCCCGCTGCCGGCATCCATCCATAATGGGGCTCAAAATAATTCCACAACAACGCGGAAACATTTCGTGCCAATTGCCATGCTTCATTATCCGGTTTCCAGCTTTTGTCTTTATTGTTTTTTGTGGCAATATAAAATACATAATCACCATGCGGTGCATTCACCAATACTGCTTCCGAGCGCGATGCATCCACCATTCCTTGTTTTGATGCAGCCTGTACATAGGGAGGAATTTGAGACAGCGCGTATTCATCCCAGAAAACATGAGTAAGATTCCGGTACATTTGTTGGCTTGCTGCTTCACTTACCGTTTTTCCTTCCCGAATCATTACCATCAAATTAGCCATTTCACGTGGCGTCGTTTGTCCCCAGCCAAACTCCTTACTTTCTTTTTCACGTCCCGGTGTACGAGAGTTCAGTCGCGTAAATTGAAATCCGTTTTGCTCCAGCCACGAATTGATTGCAACCCCACCTCCGGCCAGTTTTTCGCACCACACAGCCGCTGTATTATCACTATGCGAAATCATTAAAGTGATGGCCACATTCAGGTCAATTTTGGTACTGTCTTTAAAATATTGCATAAGACCGGAGCCTCCACGGGCAGCGCTGTCGCGATATAACATGGATTGATGATAAGTAAAAGCACCTTCATTTATTTTATTAAAAATACCAACAAGAATGGGCACTTTAATAATACTGGCTGTTGGAAAAATTGTATCGGCATTGATCGCCACTTCTTTTCCCGTTTTCAAATTACGCACATATACGCCTGCAGTTCCATGAAAGGAATCCAAAAGCGCTTTTAATTCTTTTTCCAGTTTTTTATCCGTTTTATATTGTGAAAAAGCGGGTTGAGAAATAAAAGAAACGAATAAAGACAAAATAATCGGCGCAAAAATTTTTCTCATTGAAACTTTAATTTTGAAAAGTGCACAATGTAAGAATGAATCCTACAAAACAAATACATTTTAAAAACATTGATCTTATTTTTTTCTAAAAAGGTTTCGCAGATTGTAAGAGTAACTACAGAAACACCTTCTCATCAGTTTTTCCAAAAGCCACAAATATTTATAAAAATGACTTTAAAATGACTTATCTTCCATTTTTAATTATTAAACAAAAATTATCGTTATGCCAAAGTATGTTATCGAAAGGGAAATTCCGGGTGCTGGAAAGCTGACAGCCGGACAACTAAAAGGTATTTCAGAAACGTCGTGTAATGTATTAAGAAATATGGGCCCGGAAATTCAATGGGTTCACAGTTATGTCACCGGAGACAAAATATATTGTGTATATATCGCACCAAACCGGGAGATGATCAGTGAACATGCGCAACAGGGCGGATTTCCGGCAAACTCGATAGTCGAGATCTCAACAATCATTGATCCTACCACTGCAGAATGATTAAGTGATTGTTTCCTTCATTGTTTGAAACTGAATATTTTAAATAGAAATAAAAAAAGATACCTTGCATTTAGGTATCTTTTTTTGTGTATAATTAGACCTATTTCAGTGAAGAGACTTTTTGCGGCACAATTAAATGGCAATTCATTGAATTACCAATCTTTAAAAATATGTTACTCATCTTTTTACCAAAAAATTCTGCAAGGTGTCAGTATGTTTTTGATATGATCTTTCAATATCAATTCGCAATTGAGTATCGTGTAACCAATGATCTAACTGAATTTAAAAACCATTCAAAAGAAAAAATAAATTACTCCGATTCAAAAATAAATAACGAATTCTTTATCAAGTCTTCTTCTTTTTTATTTGAAACAGACATACGAAAACAAGAGATAAAAGTGCTTCAAATAAATGGAACACCTGTTTTGTTTTCAACTGAGAATGATGACTTAGGTTTTGACATTTTTTCTGCGGTGTTTTATTTGATCAGCCGATACGAAGAGTATCTGCCTTTTACCACGGACCAATTTGGAAGGTTTAAAGCGCAGGAATCATTGGCTTTTAAAAATAATTTTTTGCATTTGCCGATTGTAGATATGTGGATTGATAATTTTAAAATTCCCTTACAAAATAAATTTCCTTCCTTGCAAATAAAATCTTCTTCTTTTAATGCGATCCTAACTTATGATGTTGATGTGGCTTATAAATATCGTGGAAGAGAGTTTTTAAGAAGTGCCGGCTCAGCATTAAAGGATATACTTTCTTTAAAATTAAAAAATATTGGTGAGAGAATAAGTGTGCTTCGCAATCACAAAAACGATCCATGGGATGTTTATAGTTACCTCACCAAAACGATCGTAATAGATAAGCTTAATTCTATTTTCTTTTTTTTATTATCAGATAAATCAAAGCACGACCGCAATTTGAATTATCAAAAAGCGGCGATGAAAAGCCTGGTGGCGCATATCGTAAAGTTTAGTGAAATCGGCATTCATCCTTCCTTCTACTCCAGCACTTATCCCGAAAAAATTTTAATTGAAAAAAAAAGACTGGAAGAATTATCCGGGAAAAAGCTCATCAAAAGCAGGCAGCATTATTTAAAATTTATTTTGCCGGATACGTACAATTCTCTTTTAGCCGCTGGCATTACAGAAGATTATTCGATGGGATTTTCGCAAATGCCAGGATTCAGAGCGGGAACCTGCAAACCGTTTTATTTTTATGATTTAAAACACGAAAAAGCTACAGAATTAAAACTTTTTCCCCTCACTTTTATGGAATCAACGCTAAATATTTCCTCGGATCCTGACAAAGCTTTTCAAAAAATGATCTTGCTTTTAGAAGAAGTAAAAAAAGTGAATGGAACTTTTATAAGCCTTTGGCACAATCATACGATAAGTGAAACAAATGAATACCACGAGTGGAGAAATGTGCATGAAAAAATGATTCAAAAACTTAGTGAGTTTCTAAGATAAATCCTCCATAAAGTCAATCAATATTTTTTCTTCATTTTCCCATTTTAAGTTTTTAGAAGCCGAAACAGTATTGAGTTTCCATATATCATATTTCTCCTTATCTTCTGAAATTTCCAACACTTTTGTTGCGATTTCTTCCGGATTCAAATTTTGTACAAAAGTTCCGATATTGAATTGTGTAATAATTGATTTTATTTCTACAGCTTCTGTCGATAAAACAGGGATGCCGGCATGAATATAATCGAAAAACCTATTTGGAAGCGAGAATAAATGTTCATCCGCAACATCAATTTTTTCAAATATTAATCCCAGAAAACCTTGCATGGTTATCTGCATCATTTCGGAATAAGGCAATGGATCAATAAATGTAACTTTTGATTGCAAGTTCAACTCACTAACGATCATTTTGACCTTCTTTAAAATCGTTCCATTTCCAATAAAATATAAATGAAACTCACCTGGTAAAAATTGCATCATCTGCACTGCTTCTTCCGCTCCGCGGTTTTCATTTATGCCCATTCCCTGGATGATCAGATTCTTTTTTTCAGCAGTTAAAATAGGCACATTACCTACTTTATTTTTACTAAATAAATACGGCACATTTCTAATTACTGTTACGGGCAGTTTGTATTTATTCTCATAAATATTTTTTATCGAATTATTTACAGTAATTACATTTTTTAATCGTGGAAATAATTTTTGCTCCAACATTTCCCAAATCTTTTTTGACGACTTTTTATAAACACTTTCCGTAAAATATTCGTGACTGTCATAAATCAATTTTGATCTTTTTAATCGTGAAATGATAAAATTAGGAAGCAGCGTATCCAAATCATTTGCCCATAAAATATCGGCTTTCACAAAAAGCAAATACACAAATAACTGAACATTAAAAACAAGATACATCAATGGACCTTTTGCAAACAGGTTTTGTAACCGAATGGTTTTGTAAGGCAAATCCTTTAAAACAAAATCTCTGTCGCTTTTTCTCCCGATCAATAAAACGTGGTAACCCATTTTACAAAGCGTATTGCATTCCTTTTGCACACGTTGGTCAGTAACTAAATCACTGATAACCGAAACAATAATTTTTTTTGACAAAAATTGACTGATTTATTTGCAAATATTAAACAAATAAACTGAGTTTTGTAATGAACAAAAGGATCGGCTTTCACAAAAAATAGCAAGCACAAAAGCAGCAAACAAACAAATCGTCACAATTCTGAATTCTTATAACTTGAACCATAATTTAATAACCTAATCATTCGGTCATCAACCCATCGCATCTTCATATCGTTTGTCTTGATGTGCCTTATCCACCTGATTATGGCGGCGTTTTTGATTTGTTTTATAAAATCAAAACCTTGAATAAGCTGGGTGTAAAAATAAATCTGCATTGTTTTGAATACGGACGAGGTGAACAACCGCAATTGAATCAATATTGTGAAGAAGTTCATTATTATCAAAGAGAGAAACTGGTTCAGGGAATTCCTTTGCGTCTTCCTTATATCGTTAGTTCAAGAATAAATCCGGCGCTGATAAAAAATCTTTTAAAAGACAATCATCCTGTATTGTTGGAAGGAATCCATTGTACTTATTATTTGTATCACGGCCAATTAAACCAGCGCGAAGTGTTGGTACGGCTGCATAACGTGGAATACGAATATTACAAACAACTTGCAAAATCATCGAACAATTTTTATAAAAAAATATATTACAACCTGGAAAGCCGCTTATTAAAAAAATACGAAAGGAGTGTTGCTAAGAAAGCAAAATTCATTGCAGTAAATGAAAAAGATAAAGAAGCTTACCAAAAAAACTTTTCTGCAAAGCGTATAGAATTTCTTCCTGTCTTTTTGCCGTTTAATAAAGTTGAATCAGAATTAGGAAAAGGCAATTTTTGTTTATACCATGGAAATCTGTCAGTTGCTGAAAATGAAAAAGCTGCTCTATGGCTTTTAGAAAATATAGTTAAATGTTTAACTGATTTCAATTTCATCTTTGCCGGGAAAAATCCTTCAGAGTCTTTAAAAAATGAACAGTTAAAAAATAAAAATGTTCAGTTAATTCAAAATCCCTCTCATAATGAAATGCAAGAATTAATCAGGAATGCACACATTCATTTGCTGCCTTCCTTTAATTCCACAGGAATAAAAATAAAAATGCTGAATGCATTATTTAACGGAAGATTTGTGATTACCAATAAAGTTTCTTTGGAAGGGACAGGGCTTGAAACGCTTTGCTGTATTGAAGAAAACCCATCCGGTTATATAAAACGAATTACTGAATTATTTGCGATTGACTTTGATGAAAACCAAATCAATAAAAGAAAAGTGATCCTCGAAAATTTATATGATAATGAAAAAAATGGTAAGCGATTGATAAAAATGCTGAACAATGAATCGTAAATTCCCGCTATTTCACTATTCACCATTCACTATACAATAGACGCATTATCATAAACTTTTCCCCGTTCGGTTTTTATTGTTCTTGCCGGAAATTTATTGATAACCGGATAGTCGTGTGTAGCCATGATAATAGCTGTTCCATAATCACGGCAGATACTAAAAAGCAATTTCATTACTTCATCAGAAGTTTCGGGATCCAGGTTTCCGGTTGGTTCATCTGCCAGAATTAATTTTGGAGAATTTAAAAGTGCGCGTGCTATATCAATTCTTTGTTGTTCACCCCCACTTAATTCAAAAGGCATTTTAAAACCCTTTGTTTTTAAACCAACTTTATCCAGCACATCGGCGATTTTTTCATCCATTAATTTTTCATCTTTCCAACCGGTAGCCTTCAATACAAACTTGAGATTGTTATTTACATTTCGATCTGTAAGCAATTGAAAATCCTGGAACACAACGCCAAGCTCGCGCCGCAGATAAGGAATTTTTCTCCAGTCAAGATTGCGCAAATCAAAGCCTACGACGGTTGCTTCGCCTTCTTTAAAATCAAGATCGCCATATAAAGTCTTGAGCAGGCTGGATTTTCCTGTTCCGGTTTTTCCGACGAGATAAACAAATTCCCCGCGGTCAACGGTGATATTCACATCTGATAAAATCAGTGAATCGCCCTGGTATATATTTACATTTTTTAATTCTACAATTGCTTCCGGCATAATTGAACTTATTATTTTTTTCTGTAAGTGCGTAAAGTTAAATGTATAATTATTTCTTCCAAGCACGAAATATTATTCATCTGTTAAAATAATATTTACCCGACATTCGTGGTGAACCAACCTGCTCAAATAAATCTTTCCCTATAATCTTAAGAGGCAGTAAACCAACAAATAACGAGTTTTCATCATTAATTTTAAAAAATAACTAAAAAAACAGTTTATAAACTAATTATTTAGTTATACATTTGTCTGAGAAATATAAAACAATGACAGCAATGAAAACATTAACCAAAGCAGAAGAAGGCATTATGCAGGTGCTATGGAAAATGGAAAAAGGGTTTCTTGGAGAAATTATTCAGGAGATGCCCAATCCGAAACCTCATCAAAATACAGTGGCTACGATTCTGAAAATTCTTGTGGAAAAACAATTTGTCGGCATCGAAACATTTGGAAGGATGAACCGCTATTTCCCCCTGGTAAAAAAAGAAACCTATTCAAAAGGAAGGGTAAAATCGCTGGTAAAAAAATACTATGAAGGTTCATTCAGCAATATTGTTTCTTCCATGGTAAAAGAAAACAATCTGAGCATTGAAGAATTGGAGATGTTGGTAAAACAATTAAAGAAAGGGAAATAATCATCTTTAAAAATCATTCATCATGATAACGCTTGCATGGTACTTATTGAAAGTAATTATTTGTTCCGGCATTTTATGCGGCTATTATTTTTTGGCGCTTAGAAATAAAATTTTCCATCGCTGGAACCGGTTTTATTTATTGGCCGCCGTTGTTATTTCTTTGTTGGCACCAATAATTAAAATAGACATTTTTCAAAAAAATGAAGAGAAAGGAACGGTGGTGCAGATGTTGCAAACCATCAGTTATGGCGATGAAGCGGTTATAGAATACAACAGAAACAGTGGCTTTCAACTAAATAATGAAAATATCGTGGAAAGCGCATACCTGCTGATCTGTATGATTTTCTTAACCATATTTGTCTCATCGTTGTTAAAAATAGAAAGACTTAGAAAAACTTTTCCTGCCACAAAAATTAAGGATGTTAGTTTTATCAATACCAACGCAAAAGGAACGCCATTTTCATTTTTCAAATCTATTTTTTGGAATGATGCGATCAACCTTCATTCCAGCTCCGGGCAGCAAATTTTTAATCATGAAGTAGCACACGTAAAAGAGAAACATTCTTATGATAAAATTTTCATTAATGTCGTTTTAATATTTTTCTGGATCAATCCATTCTATTGGCTAATGCGAAAAGAATTGTACATGATCCATGAATTTATCGCGGATAAAGAAGCGCTGGAAGACAGTGACATCAACGCTTTTGCAGAAATGATATTACAAACCGTTTATCCCGGCCAGAATTTTTCAATCACTAATAAATTTTTCTATTCACCCATAAAAAGGAGGATCCTTATGCTTACAAAAAATAAAAATCCGAAAGTTAATTATTTAAGCAGGTTGCTGGTTTTGCCGCTTGCCGCAATCGTCTTCTTTGCATTTACCTTAAAAATACATTCTGTCGATCGAACCAATCTATATGACGGCAAAACAATTACTGTGGTAATCGATGCCGGCCATGGAGGCCTCGATAACGGCGCTACAGCCGATCGGTGGAATGAAAAGGACATTACGCTTTCTCTCGCAAAAAAGATTGCTGCATTAAATTCAAATGAACACATAAATATTTTGCTTTCACGGGATAACGATCAAATGATTTCTGTGAAAGATCGGGTTCTATTTGCAAAAGAGAAAAAAGCGGATTTATTCATTTCACTCCATCTCAACTCCTCAGAAAACAAACAATCAGACGGTTTTTCTGTTTTGATTGATAAAGAGAATAGTCGAAAAAACCTATTGCTCGCATCCACATTGATAGATGAATTAAAAAAATCTTACAAAACCGGGGAAAAGATTGGACTGCGGAAAAATGGAGTTTGGGTTCTTGATGAAAATGTTTGTCCTGCAGCTTTAATTGAATTTGGGTATTTAAGTAACTCCGCTGATGAAGCTTTTATCACGAATAATGAAAATCAGGAAAAGATTGCGATAAATATTTTAAATGCAATCGCTAATTATGCTGTTCAAAATTCATTGACAAAAGCCATCGTTGATACGATTCCCGACATGCATTACCTCAATAAAAAAGTTACCGGGCTGGCTGTACAAACCAAGACAAGTACTGTGAAAGTAACGTATGATGATGGTTCTACAGAAACTATTTCGAAAGAAGAAGCTAACAAGCGTGGTTTTATTTTACCACCACCTCCGCCGCCGGGATTACCGTCACATTATTTTCAATCAAAGGCTCTTTTTGTGATTAACGGAAAAATCGCTACCAGCAAGGAAGCTAAGAGTATTGATCCGAATGAAATTAAAAGTATCAACATAATTAAAGACGGAGAGGCAACTTCTAAATATGGAGAAAAAGGCAAAAACGGCGTAATAGAAGTTACCACAAAAAATAAAAGCCTTATTTTTAAAGTTAAAGCAGATTCTGCTTATGATAAAATCTCTCCCGAAACTTTAATATTTGTTGACGGGAAAGAAATTTCCAAAGATGGATTAAAAAATATTCCGGCAAATTCGATTGAATCCATAACGGTGCTAAAAAAAGAAAGTGGGCAATTAAAATATGGAGAAAAAGGAAAGAACGGTGTTATCGAAATTATCACAAAGCCACTTAATGTACAGTCCGATACCGGCAAGCAAAGAGACACAATTCCTGACAAAGTTTTTACAAAAGTAGAAACGGAAGCATCATTTCCAGGCGGACCACAAGCGTGGGTAAAATACATTACCCGTCAGATTCAGGCATCCATTGATACTTTTACTAATGCGGATTACGGAACCTGCGTGGTAAGATTTATCGTGAATACGGATGGAAGTGTAAGTGATGTACAAGCAACAACAATGAAGGGAACCAGGCTTGCAAAAATTTCTGTAAATGCGATTAAAACAGGCCCTAAATGGATTCCTGCTTCTCAAAACGGGCACACAGTGGCCGCTTACAGACTGCAGCCGGTAACCTTGACAAACCCGGAGAAACCCAAAAATAACTTTGCAGATGAAAAGCCTGTAACATTTACTCCGCCTGTAATAGATAAAGTTTTTACAAAAATCGATCAGCCGGCCGGTTTTCCCGGAGGACAAGCTTCCTGGTTGAAATATATTTCGCGCATTTTTGAAAAAAATGGAAATGAACTGATGTCCGATAAAAATAATCTCGGCACCTGTAAAGTTCGCTTTATTGTAACTAAAGATGGGAAAATAAGTGATGCTGAACCCATCACAATGAAAGGAACAGAATTAGCAAATGTAGCTGTAAATGCAATAAAGAAAGGGCCAAACTGGATTCCGGCAAAACAAAACGGTCATGTAGTAACTTCTTTTGTGACGGTACCGGTAACTTTTAAATTAACTGATAATATTGCAATTAATAAGGAACCGGAATAAAGCTGGCCTCTGGCTGGTAATAAGCCGAACAAACATTCCATTTTCTGCAATGCCGATAATTTTCAATAATTCGCTAAATTTAGGACTTCTAAAACCTAAATTTGCTGCATGAATATTGAAGAGATTTATAAAATATACCAGCAATTTTCTTCTATTGAAACAGATACCAGGAAAATAAAAAAAGATGATATTTTCTTTGCATTAAAAGGGCCGAATTTTAATGGCAATCATTTTTCAAAACAAGCTTTGAAATCAGGTGCAGCTTATGTTGTCGCGGATGAACCATTGGATTTTGAAGACAACAGGATCATACAGGTAACGGATGTTTTACGAACATTGCAATTGCTGGCGCAACACCACCGCGAACAGTTTAATATTCCTTTTATTGCCATCACCGGAAGCAACGGAAAAACTACAACGAAAGAACTTTTGCACCAGGTCTTGTCAACTTCTTTTATAACATACACAACGAAAGGCAATCTTAACAATCACATCGGCATACCATTAACGATTTTAAAAATAAAACCTGATGCTGAAATAGCCATTATTGAAATGGGCGCAAATCATCTACGGGAAATTGCAGGCTATTGTGAATACGCAAAGCCAACTCATGGATTAATAACCAATATCGGCAAGGCGCACCTGGAAGGATTTGGCAGCGAAGAAAATGTAAAAAAAGGAAAAGGAGAACTTTTTGAATATTTGGGATTAAACAATGGAACGGCGTTCGTAAACACTGATGACAAGGGCGTTGAAGAGGTAAGTAGTCACGTAAATAAGGTTGTGTTTTATGGAAGCAAAAGTGAACATGCAAAAGGAAAAATTTTGAAAAATGATCCTTTTATTGAAGTTCAAATTGATTCTGAAAATGCTATCGTTATAAGAACAAAATTGGTTGGGGCATATAATTTACCAAACGTATTAGCTGCATTTTGGGTCGGCAAGTATTTCAATATCGATGAAAATAAAATAAAGAATGCAATAGAAAATTATGTTCCTTCAAACAGCCGTTCTCAATTAATAGAAAAAAACAGTAACACGATTATCCTGGATGCATACAATGCCAACCCGGGAAGTATGAAAGCGGCAATTGAAAATTTTGCCAGCATAAAAGGCGATAAAAAGATCTTAATGCTCGGTTCGATGATGGAGCTCGGCCATGAAAGCGAAAAAGAACATGCAAATATTATTTCACTAATTGATCAGCATCAGTGGCATGCGGTCGTTTTGGTCGGAAATAATTTTATGCAGATAAAAAACCGGTACATAAACCTTGAAAACGCTGAGTTGTCGGGAGATTGGTTAAAAAATGAAGGCATTACAAATGCACAAATACTCATTAAAGGATCGAGAAGCATGCAAATGGAAAAAGCATTGGAAGCCTTTCAATAAACGAATAAATATTACAGATTCCCATTTTTCACTAATAACGGTGATGTGTACACGAAAATTAAAAGCTTAATTCCCCATGTTCTGTTTTTATAGTTAATGATTGTTTATCACTTCTTTCTACCCTTCCAATAACCTGTCCATCAATATTAAACGATTGTGCCAGAGAAATAATTTTTTCTGCAAAATCTTCATCGGTATATATTTCCATGCGGCATCCCATATTAAATACCTGGTACATTTCGCGGTCATCCGCCTTGCTTGCTTCCTGTATTTTCTGAAATATTTCAGGTGGAGCAAATAAATTATCCTTTACTACTCTTACATTTTCAGGAATATATTTCAGGCATTTCGTTTGTCCGCCGCCGCTGCAATGAATCAATCCATAGATTTTATCGAAATTATTTTCAAGCAGTTGTTTTATTAAAGGAGCAAAAGTTCTTGTCGGTGAAAGTAATCCTAAAGCGTCGGTGATACGATGTTTGCCGATATAAACCACTTCATCATGCAGGGAATTATCAAAGGTTTCTTTAAAATTTTCTGCATAATATTTATGCAGAATATCATGCCTTGCAGAAGTCAAACCATTGCTTCCGATTCCACTGTTATATACATTTTCATAAGTCGCTTTTCCAAAAGATGCCAAACCAACAATTACATTACCTGGTTTGATTTTTTCATTTGAAATAATTTTTGATTTCTGCCATCTTGCGGTCATTGTTCCATTTACGGCAATTGTTCTTACCACATCACCTACATCTGCTGTTTCTCCTCCAAGATAATGGATATTGATTCCGAACGTTTTCATCAAATCAAAAAACGATTGGGTACCATTAATTATTTGTTCCAATACTTCCCCGGGAATTAGATTTTTGTTTCTGTCTATGGTAGAATTAAAAATAATATTATCGAAAATTCCCACGCACAAAAGGTCGTCAAGATTCATCACCACTGCATCCTGTGCGATTCCTTTCCATACAGATATATCACGGGTTTCTTTCCAATACAAATAAGCAAGAATGCTTTTAGTACCAGCGCCATCAGCATGCATTACGTTTACAAATTCCTCATCATTACCCAAATAATCGGGATATATTTTGCAAAAAGCTTTTGGAAAAATTCCCTGATCAAGATTTTTTACAGCCTGATGAACTTCTTCTTTTTGTGCAGAAACACCGCGCTTGGAATATAGAGACATTTTTGAAAAAGAGTTTAGAATAGTTAGAAAGTTTAGACGATTTAGGGAGGCGTAAAAGTAAGATCAGGCGATGAATTTTCCGCCTTCAAAATAATTATTTATCATTTATCTTGCAAACTTCTTATGCAGGTACACCGCAATATAAACAACCTACCGGATTTTAAAAACGCCGCCATCACTATTGGAACTTTTGATGGTGTTCACTCTGGTCATCTTCAGATCATTAACCAACTGAAAAAAGAAGCATTGATAAGTAATGGGGAATCCGTTATTATTACTTTTGATCCGCATCCGCGGATGGTGATTCATTCTAAAAACGGCCAACCAAAAAGTATTCAGTTGCTGAATACGCTTTCAGAAAAAATTGAACTTCTGGCAAAACAAAGTATTGACCATCTTGTTGTTGTGCCCTTCACTGAAGAATTTTCGAATCAAAGTGCCGAAGAATACATTTCGAAATTTTTGGTTTCCAATTTTCACCCTCAAACGATTATTATCGGCTATGATCACAGGTTTGGAAAAAACAGGAGCGGAGATTATAAAATGCTTGAAAATTTCCAGCAGGAATTTAATTACCAGGTAAAAGAAATTCCGGCGCAGGTCTTAGATCATATCACGATAAGTTCAACAAGAATTCGAACAGCCTTGAACTCAGGAGAGATTATCGTGGCAAAGGATTGTTTGGGATACGATTATTTTTTCGAAGGAAAAGTGATCGAAGGAAATAAATTAGGAAGAACACTTGGATATCCAACAGCAAATCTTGAAATAAAGGATCCGAATAAATTGATTCCTGCCGATGGAATTTATGCAGTGAATGTGAGTCTCGGCCAGGTAAATTCCAGTGATGAATTATTTATTCCTGCCTCGTTTCACCACGGCATGATGAGCATTGGAATCAGGCCGACCATTGGCGATAATAAAAGAATGATCGAAGTAAATATTTTTAATTTCAATGAAAATATTTACGGGCGTATTCTTCGGGTTTATGTAAAATATTTTTTGAGAAAAGAAGAAAAATTTAATAACCTGGAAGAACTAAAAAAGCAAATAGGCATTGACGAAATCGATGCAAAAAAATTACTGAACGGTTAATAACCTTTTTGATTTTTACTTATGAATTTCGCTGGTAAAATGAAATTCAATATCCGGGTTATTTGTTCGTTCGGTGTTCAAAAACCATTCACTTTCCGCGAGGTAAACCAAAAGTCCGTCTTTATCTTTCGCAATATTTCCTGATTTGAATTTGATAAATTCCTCCAGCTTTTTCGGATCTTTTGAAGTGATCCAGCAAGCCTTGTAATACGGCAGGGAATTGAGTTGTACGGATGCACCATATTCATGCAAAAGGCGGTATTGAATCACTTCAAATTGTAATTCGCCGACACACCCGATGATTTTTTTATTGCCTCCAAATTGGGTAAATAATTGCGCCACGCCTTCATCAGTCAACTGCAACAATCCTTTTTCAAGTTGCTTCGTTTTCATCGGATCTTTATTCACTACTTCTTTGAATATTTCAGGCGAAAAAGAAGGAATTCCGGTGAAATAAAAATCTTCTCCTTCAGTAAGCGTATCGCCAATTTTAAAATTTCCGGTATCAAATAAACCAACCACATCTCCTGGGTAAGCGGATTCAATAATGTCTTTATCTCTTGCTAAAAAAGTATAAGGGTTGCTGAAACGCACATTTTTATCCAGACGCACATGATGAAAATATTTATTGCGCTCAAATTTTCCGGCACACACTCTTAGAAAAGCAATTCGATCGCGATGCCTTGGATCGAGATTTGCATGAATTTTAAAAACAAAGCCGCTGAATTTATTTTCGTCCGGCTCTACAACCCGCGTGGTTACTGCTCTTTCCTGAGGTAATGGCGCTATCTGGATAAATGTTTCGAGTAATTCTTTTACACCAAAATTATTAATAGCGCTTCCAAAAAATACAGGCGCAATCTTTCCTTCCAGGTATGGCTGTGGATCAAATTCTTCATACACACCTTCTATTAATTCTACATCTTCTCTAAGCCTCGCAGCATCTTTTGAACCCAGCTTTTGTTCAACGATTTCATCATTGATGTTTTCTATCGGCACATCTTCTTCTGTCGTTTTTTGATTTGGATTAAATAAAAGAAGGGATTTTTCAAATAAATTATAAACACCTTTAAATTCTTTTCCCATTCCGATTGGCCAACTCAACGGATGCAACTGAATATTTAATTCTGATTCTATTTCATCTAAAAGATCAAATGCATTTTTGCCATCACGGTCCAGTTTATTTACAAAAACAATTACCGGCGTATCGCGCATCCGGCATACTTCCATCAATCTTTTCGTTTGCTCTTCCACGCCTTTTACAGAATCAATCACAAGAACGACGCTATCTACAGCGGTTAAAGTGCGGTAAGTATCTTCCGCAAAGTCTTTATGGCCGGGTGTATCCAACAAATTCACTAAAATATTTTTGTATTCAAAACTCATCACGGAAGTAGCAACGGAAATTCCACGTTGCCTTTCTATATCCATAAAATCGGATGTAGCGTGTTTCTTTATTTTATTACTTTTTACCGCGCCGGCAGTTTGGATGGCGCCGCCAAAAAGCAAAAACTTTTCAGTAAGCGTTGTTTTCCCCGCATCCGGGTGAGAAATGATCGCAAATGTCCTGCGCTTCTTTATTTCGTTGATAATTTTTGAATTAGATTCTTTTGTATTTGCTTCCGGTTGCATTATTTTTTCCAAATTTTGGCTGCAAAGTTATTGCAACCCTGATGATGTGCTTGTTTGTTAATATACTAATTTTCGATGCGTTTTTTCTTAACCAATTTTTCGAGAAGATAACTTTTAAGATTTCGCATAATCCATTTCAAAATCACCTTTTATTCTTTCGTTAGAAGGATTAAAATATCCAAATTTCAACTCTGGAAATTCTTCTTTTAAAAGCGACATCATTTGACGGATGCCAATACATTCACCGGTTTCGGTAACGCCAATTTTTCCCAAATACCAATCGGGATCAATATTGAAATTGCGCCATTGAATCATTTTTAAACCCGTTGTTTTTATCAATTTTCTCAATGCTTCATATTCCTCCACACTATCGGTCATTCCTGGAAAAACGAAATAATTGATACTTGTCCAGCCGCCAAAACTGTTTACAATTTTGAGGCTTTCAACAATATCATTAAATTGATAATTATTAGGTCTATAATACGGCAAATAAATTTCTTCGCGGGCAGAATTGGTACTCACACGAATACTGTTCAAACCAGCTTCACATAACGCTTTGACCGCTTTTGGATCGCTGCCGTTTGTATTAATGTTAATGCTTCCTTTTTGGGTATGCTTTCTTATTTCAACAATAGATTTCCTGATTGTTTTCCACATCAATAACGGCTCGCCTTCGCAGCCCTGGCCGAAACTTACAATCGGGAAAGGTGCTGTTTCTAAATGCGGAACGGTATATTCTATTATTTCTTCGGCGGTTGGTTTAAAAGTCAACCGGTCTTGCGTGGAAACAATCGTTTCTTCCTGCGGCTGAAAAGAAATACAGCCGATACAATTTGCATTACACGCAGGCGAACTGGGAACAGGACATTCCCATCTTCCCATAAAATAATTTCTTGCAGCCGGACAATGATAAGTGAGACAACAATTATTGGCCAAATGCTGAACCAAACGGTTGTGCTTGTAGGCTGATAAAAATTCTTTTACGCCCGATTCAATTTTTTCTTCATTAAATCCTTCACTTTCCTGTCGGACATCCTTTTCAATTCTGACTGCCGTCACGTAAAATTTATTATCATACCAACCTGCTGCTGTGTAACAAAAAAGAGGCAATGTTTCTGCATTCTTAAGTGTTTCATAGGCGGCAAGAAAAGTTTCTGTAAATGCCGGCGGAATAAAAGCAGCAACGGCCCAGCCTTTTTCACACAATCGCATTTCCCCGGTTTTTACATCTATGCCAATTCCGTGCCTGTGGGGAAGTTCATACAGTTGGCCACCTTTTGGAAGTTCGATCCATTCATCATTTTCTACCGGCATTGCATCCCATCCGCTGCGGCCACACACATACAATGAAGTGTCTTCAAAGATGTTTCCTTTGCCGTCCGAATAAAGAAGAAATGGTGAATGTTTCATTGGTGAGTGGCGAGTTGTGAATGGTGAATTATTGAACTTTCAATTGTGACTGTGCAAAGGAATTAAATTGTTGTTCGTTTACACTTTTCTGATTCTCAATTTCTGCCTGGATCAATTTGTCGTTTTTAAAATCAAGGGTTAGAACATTATCTTTCAGAACCACGTTGTTAAACAAATTCCAGTCATATTCTTTTGCAGGAAAAGTAAAACGTGTTACTTTTTCGGGAGTGAAAACAAATTGAATCTTTTGCAAAGTTAAATGATACAAAATACCCAAAATCACCAAAGCTGTTACCATCAAATAATTCTGCAAGCCAAGCCAGCAGCCAGCAAGAACAAACAATATGATCTGATCCAGATAATTGCCCTGGTTATATTTCCTGATAAAATACAACCTCATAAAAACATAAATGCCTACAAGTAAAATGGCAGATGCCGATTCATACCGGTATTCATCAAAAAACAACAAATAAATAAAAATTGCGAGATTCAGCAGCAACACAATCATCGCTATGTTCCTGTAAGATTTTATTTTACCATTTTTTAAAACAATGTCAAACTGTTGCATATTTTTCGTTTGAAGCAATCAGCAGATTGCATAATTTAAAAAGAACACGGGCGCCCACATTTTCGTCCCATTCATTGCTGCTTACTCCGATTTCATTTAAATCAAAACCAATAAACTGTCTGCCGCTTTCGATTATTTTTCTGAACAAATAATAAACCTGTTGCGTTTCAAATCCGCCGGGAACGGGAGTTCCGGTGTTTGGACATAATTTAGGATCAAGACCATCAATGTCGAAACTGATGTAAACTTTTTGCGGCAGTTGCTCAATGATATCTTCTACAATTTGCTTCCATGTGTCACCGTCAAAGCTTCTTTCTTTGATTTCTTTATCGAAAAAAGTAACTACACGACCATTGCTCTTTCTGATATAATCAACCTCGCCTGATGAATAATCCCTGATTCCTGCCTGCACTAATTTAGTAAGCTGCGGGATCTCTTGTAAAGCATTATACATAATTGATGCATGAGAATAAGTAAGGTTTTCATATGAAGAACGTAGGTCTGCATGCGCATCTATTTGCAACATTCCAAATTCTCCATATTTGTCAGCAATGGCTTTATAAAATCCAAATGGAGCACTGTGATCGCCACCAAGAATACCGACTAATTTTCCCTTGTCTAATAATTCTTTCGTTTGCTCATAAACCCACTCGTTCAAAAACACACTTCCCTCGTTGATTTCACGCAATACTTTTTGCATAAATTTATTGTCACAAAGCGCATCACCTTCTGCTATGTAATTGATATAAAGTTCCGCCTCTTTGCGCAGGTAATCGCTTTTGGCAAGTACATTCTTATCAATATCGCGTAAAAAGATTCCTTGTTTCCAACCATTTGCGTAATCATCATCCGTAAGATCTACCTGGAGGCTTGCCCGGCAAATTTTTTCTGTAGCTCTTGCTGTTCCTGCTTTGTAGCTCACTGTTACTTCCCATGGAACGGGCAAAATAATCAGTTTTGCATCTTGTTCTGTAAAAGGAAGCCCGAAAATTCCATTGTTTGGATTTCCAGCCGAATCAGGGTCAAAATGGGTAAGATCAGCCATTATTTAAAATCTTAATTTTTTTTTGGACGGCAAAGGTAACAAGGATAAAGGGGCTGACCAAAAAGGTAAAACAGCGCATTTTATTTCCGCTGGATTTCTATGATTTGTAATTTTCTTCTTTCTGAAAAATATCTAACTCTGAGGCGTTTAAAATTGGTTTGATGTCGTTTTTTAGCCGCTTTTTTCGTTTATGCCCGCTTGTTTTGCATTTTTAGATGCAATTTCCTTAGATTATGCGACATAGCAATCAAGGCAAATTCTGTTTTTACCTTTTTAATGCCTCTTAAATGAAATCGTCGAAAGCCCATGTTATGTTTGATATCTCCAAAGCAACTTTCTATTTCTATGCTTCGTCGCTTTCTTAACTCTTTGCCATGGTCAGAATGAAGATTTTCTCTTGCCTTCCTTTTAAACTCCTCCAGTTTTTCATTCACTTTTATAGTTCTGTTTTTACCTTTTTCAGATTTGCAACATTTATCATAAAAAGGACAATCACCGCACGAACTGCATTCATATTCCTTTATTAAAGACTCATATCGTGTTCGCTGATGGATCTGTTTATAACTGCTTTTAAAAATCAACAGCTGATTATTGGGGCAGGTGAATGTATCTGTCAGAGCATTATATCCGAAGTTATCTTTTTGAAATAGATCATTTTTATAACACTGTTTCTGCTCACGATGGAACATTGGAAACTTCATATAATTGCCAATCTGTTTTTGTTCCAGCAACTCATAATTTTGTTCCGTTCCGAAAATACTGTCAGCAATTATATTGTCAGGCTGAATGGGCTGTTGCACTTCTATTTGCTCCAAATGTTCGCTAAAACAGGTAGCGTCATTGGTATTTTGATGAACACTGACGCCGGTGATAAACTGATCTTCACTTCCTGCCAGGACGTTGTAAGCAGGTAGTATCTCTACCTTATTTTTCATCATCATAGCGCTGGCATCCTTATCAGTTTTATTATAACCACTGCGCCTGCCGGAGATACCGATCTGTGCTTCATATTTTTTCAATTTGCTGTCAACTTCCTTTATCTTTTTTTGCAGGCTCTCCGCCTTACGCTTGAGCTTTTTATCTGTAACAGTTTTGATAGTTTTATTCAGCTTTGTGACCTGTGCGGCTATTTGTTCGGAAGTAATTGCAGCAGATTGTCCATGTTCCTCCAAATCCCGGGTACCGTATTGTTTATCTTCTGTAGCGTTTAACTCATCGATCTGCTTAAACAACTCTCTGCATGTTTGTGCTGTCGCTTCCTTGTAACGTTCAGCGTTCTTTTTCCATACCATCTTATGCTGGTTGGCATCGGCTCTAAAAGTACTGCCATCACAGAAATAGTTCTCCATCTTAATGTATTGATGCTCTACTAAAAACTCGAGCATCTGGCCAAATAGCTCTTCAATAACTTCTTTTGCTTTGCTACTGCGAAAATTATTGATGGTGCGAAAGTCAGGACGATTCATTCCACTGAGCCACATGAAATTGATGTCCTGCGTTAAAGCTTTGGCTATTTTGCGGCCCGTATAAATTTTTACACTATAGCCATATAATAATATCTTAAGGAGCATACGAGGATGATAAGAACTCGTACCACCACCCAAATAAAGATTAATTAATCCGCCAATATCCATTGAATCAACCACTGTGTTCACCACCCTGACCAGATGTCTAAAGTCTATCAGTTCATCAAGATTGGGAGGAAGAAGAAAATTTTGTTGTTGATCATACTGCTTAAATATCACAGAAGTCTTTATCTTAGCCATGTAGAATTTTGTTGTTGCAAACTAAAATTACTACATACAAGAACTGCTTGAGCTCAAGCAGTTCTTTTTCTTTTTCACATAACGTGAATAACTCCCTTTTTGGTCAGCCCC
>Ga0207667_10002912_pt1 | contig 21248 bp, 14 predicted proteins | sample KBSCornC52_FD_184301 | JGI IMG/M metagenome (GOLD analysis project Ga0207667, IMG submission 184301) | Corn rhizosphere microbial communities from Kellogg Biological Station, Michigan, USA - KBS Corn C5-2 (SPAdes) (version 2) | ecosystem: Host-associated > Plants > Roots > Rhizosphere > Soil ...
ACCTTTAAAGTATCTGCCGGGTTATGGTCTGTTGAAGTGTAAGTGAGCGAATCTGCCTTGTTATTCCAAAAAATAACATACTTTACTATACTGGGGTCGGGGCTCGGGTTCCACACCAACTGTGCCCGCAAATTACCCGGTTTGTAATTAGGATTATTTACAACTCCGGGATAAACGAGTTCTTTCCCGTTTAAAAAACTCTTAAACTCGGTATCTCTTTTTACGCAACTGACCAAGGCCGCAATCAGCACCAGTACAATCGATATTTTGAAAATTACTTTCATATTTTTTTAATTAAACATTAATAAATGTTATTGCGGATTTCCATAAATCGAAAACTCCATTACGTGTGCGAAATCACCGCCCGACCAGGTATCATGAACCAGTAAACGGAAGAAATGTACTTTGGGTGAACCGGGGGTGATGTTAAAATTAACCCCTGCTTTTACAAAAGCGTTATCCGCGGCGTTTGTAAAGCCCGGCGAAAGGCCCGATGGCGGGTCCGGGAAATGGTAATTGCCCAAATTCACCCAATCGCCAACAACAGTTCCGGCAGATGCCAACTGTGGTAGCAAGGCATCCTGGGGAGCAGGTTTATCAGATCCCCAAATACTGAAATCCTTTGGATTCCCATGTGAGTAAGCAAATGCATCAGGTCTCTCCCACATGATGAAACGGCTCAACTGCGCCGACACACCCAAATTAAAGGTACATTGCATTGGCTGAGGGCCACCGGGGCCTGTATGCCATCCATTGGAATAGTTGTCTGTTTTATTGTCCCACAAATAAGGAACCTCCCAACCGTAAGCAGTAGGGCTGTCGGTTGGTAGTTTATATGTGGAGAAGAGGGTTTTATCAAGCAGCGTTTCAAAGATGGGCGTTAAGTTCACAATAGTTGTGTCGGAAATGTTGCCGAACTTATCAGTAACATAAACACCAAACTTCCTTGTGGTTGCCGCGTACCCTCTCACAGAGTAATTTATGGTATCAACATTGGTATAATGCTGATCCTGTACTTCGAGCGCCTGGGTTGAATTATCGAAGGCTATCAAAATAACCCCAATATCTTTTTTTGCAGGGTTTAAGGCCTTTACGTTTACCCCGCCAAAATCTGGCGCCATTTGAACCGTAGGTTTTATTAGCTGGTAATAGGGCGTATCCGGGTGAACAGTGACTGTAACAGGTTCAGATTGTATATTGGCCCGCGACACCGACCACAACGTTACCTGGTAATCCTGGCTTTTTGCAAAACCATCAACCAAAACCGTATCAGAATAATAGCTTGCTTTGGTTTGTCGTACAGTTTTACCGTTTATATTGTACTGCGCCAACACATACAATAGGTTAGGCGAGTTAGGCAGGTTATAGGTAATATACGCCGCGCCGTTAAGGTTTTTAACTTTTATATTAGTAACCACATCCGGTTTTGTTTTGTCGGCAGAAACGGGGGCATTAAATCCATCGCTTCTTTTACAGGAACCGAAGAAAACCATCATTATCACCGGAATTAACGGCAATAACTGTTTTATATATTTTTTTACTTTCATGATCATTGTAATTATTAAAAATTTATGAATCGGACTTAACAGTCGCCTACCAATAAGGATTTTGAACCAGGTTATTATCAATAATCAAATCATTATCTTTAATTGGCCATAGATAATTTTGAAGCCCGAAGACTGGTATAACTACTGTGCGGGGTGTATAATAATTGCCCGGATCAGCCTGGTAAATATTCCAACCCTGCTGAGGGATACTTAACACGCCCTGCATTTCCTTCCACCTGCGCAGGTCCCATCCGCTCTGGGCTTCAAAACAAAGTTCTATTCGTCTTTCCTGGTGAATGATGGCCCTGAGGCCATCTTTAGTTGTTGGCTTTCCCGGATTTAATGAATAGGTTGCCCAGGAGTTTACAACACCGCCCAAACCGGCGCGGGCCCGTACCTGGTCGATATATCCTATTGCCTCGGAGGTAGGTCCATTAACTTCGTTTAGCGCCTCAGCATACAACAAATACAAACCCGATAACCGCATCAGGGGCAAATGAAAATCAATCGGCGCAAAACCGTCGTCATAAACTGAAAGATAATTCGCCAATTTTTTTGGCCAGTAACCGGTTATATTTAATGTGTTTAAATCTTTGGGACCGGCTAATGAACTGTTCCCGCGCGCCTCCACATGGTACATGTCACTTGTGGTTGTCTTTCCGTTCCCAAACCAAATACCGCCATCAAAAGCAATATTTGCATAAAACCGGGGTTCACGATTAAAATGCTCGTTTATTGTTGTATATCCTTTTGCAACATAAAACTGGCTGGCATTATCGCCAATCCGTAAGCCATATCTACCGGCATAATTAAAAGTATTATCCTCATTTAAAGGCACACCTTTATCGGTATAAAATAGCTCAGCTGTGTTTATGGGTACAGCAAAGGTTGAGGGATTTGAGAATATATTAATGGCCGATTTCTGCGTAAGCCTTGGTGTAGCATAACCCTGATCCGGAAAAGGCCCGTTTAAAGCCCAAATCAATTCAGGATTCTGATCCCATCTTTCTGTTACCGCATTTTGAATGGTTAACACTTTGACCAATGAATCTGGTAGTGTCCCTAAAGTGCCGGGGGCATTAAAAGTGTATAACTTTAATCCTGCAGCCGTACAGGCATCAATGGCAGCTTTAGCAGCATCGGCCGCTTTTTGCCATTTGGTAGCATCGTAGGTGGTTGAAAACAGCAATTGGCCATTTTTATTTTTTACACCGACGTAATCCGGATTGCCGTTAAACAACGGGCTGGCTTGCGTTGCTAAAACTTCGGCCTTAACAGACAGCGCTATAACCGACGTTATGCGGCCCAGTTCCTGCGCCTGATTCGTGATCACCGAAGGTAAATTTGGCGTTGCCTCATCAAGCAGCTGAACGATATAACTGAATACAGAATCGACCGGCGAACGGGAAACTCTAACCTGATCGGTACTTGCCGTTATATCGAGATTTGTTTTAACAATTGGAATTGGCCCGTACAGGCGCAACAAATAATAATGGTAATATGCTTTCAAAAATTTCGCTTCACCTATCCATCGCTGCTTTTCGGCAGCTGAAAGGTCAACCGGCTGATTAATATTGTCAAGCATCGTATTACACCTGCGAATTGCACGCCAAAGAGAGTTACCGCCGTTTTCACCATCCCAATAATTAAGGCCCACATTGGCGCTGGTCTGCGTTCCGCGAATCAAATCAAAACCCACCTCTTGTATCGGATGCTGCGTTAAGTTGTTCGGATAAATAATCTCAGCCGAGGTGGTAAACCCGGCATTTGTTGTCGGGTCATACATTTGCTGTAATGTTGTATAACAACTAAACAAATAATTCTCTGCTTCATTGCGGTTACGGAAAGCATATTCCAGCGTCCCTGTGTCGTCGGGGATAACATTCAAGTATTTTTTACACGATACCCCCGAAAAAAACAGGATAATCAGTAGTAAACTTTTATATTTTTTCATGATTTTACTAATTATAAATAATCTATAAAGTTGCGTTTATGCCAATATTGAAAACCTTTTGTATAGGGTATGCAAACCCGTTACCCCCAAGCTCCGGATCCCATAATTTAAAGGGAGCCCAGGTATAAAGGTTCAATCCGTTAAAGTATATGCGGCATTTTGTCATAGCTAATTTTTGGGATATTGCTTTTGGCAAGGTGTAACCTATTTCGAGTGATTTCAGGCGCAGGAAACTTCCATCCCGCATCCACCAGGTACTATTCTGGCGATTATTTTCAATCTGATTACCGGTTACGCCAAGGCGAGGGTATTCGGCATAAAGGTTTTGATTATCTTCGGACCAGTGATTATCAGCAAATTCCTTAATCAATTGCGTATTGCCTACAATATAAGGGTCGGGGCTTTGGATAAACGGGCTAACCCTGCTCGGGTCAATAAAGAATGAAACCCTTGCCTGTCCCTGGAAATATGCAGACAGGTCAAAATTCTTATAGCCTGCAGATATGCCATAGCCATAAACAATTTCCGGAACCGTAGGATACCCGATAAATGTTTCGTCAGCACCATCAATTTTACCATCGCCGTTTAAATCACGGTACTTGATATCTCCGCCCTGAGGTGCTATGCCACCGGTTGAAAATATTTGAGTCGGCGAATTCCTGGCTTCATTATCATCAACAAACAATCGCTCTGCAATATATCCGTATTGGCGGCCAATGGGTTGCCCGGTTTCATAACGATATGCCTCGTTATATTGTGGCTCTTCATAATTGCCATAAACACTTTCGGCATAGGTGAAACTGCCGCGCCCCTGTAACCAAAAGTTCTTACCGAATGAGTGTTTATAATCCAGTTGTATATCGATACCTTTTGTATCTGCAGTACCAAGGTTCGCTGCAATGTTTGACTCAAGGCCCATAGTGGCCGGTATCGAGGTTCGTGTTTGCAAAATATTGTACCTATGGTATTTGTATACCTCTGCTACTATATTCAGGTCTTTTAAAGTAGTGAATTCAAGGCCAAGGTTAAGCTGGCGCGAAGTTTCCCAGGTAATATCGGGGTTAGCATAGTTATTTATCGTTACCCCATTGCGTGTATAACCATTATTGGTACCAAAAGTAGCAGGGTTGCCGCCATTGAGGTTTACGTTTGATTGATAGTAGAACCGTTGTGAACCTATGTCATCATTCCCGACAGTGCCATAGCTTGCACGTAGTTTGATGCGCTGAAATACATCGCTTAACCCGTTATCCCACCATTTTTCGTTTGATACAACCCAGGCACCGCCTATCGTTGGGAAAAAACCAAACCTGTGTGCCGCCGAAAAACGCTCCGTTCCATTATAGCCAAAGTTAAACTCCAGGTAGTAGCGGCTTTTATAAGAGTAAGTAGCACGCCCCGCAACCGTTAAATTTCGGTAGGGTAATGATGATTCCAGGTCGGAAACCTGAGAATAAGTTGTTTGCTGCTGGGTAGAAATTAATGAGGTGCTGATACTGTGATTTCCGAATTTCCTGTCATAATTCAATATGCCCTGCAAAAAAGCAAAAGAGTTAAGGTTATCAGTAGTTGGATCACGCGACAATGTTAAATATTCCCTTGCAACATTGTTCCCGCTGGTTTGCGGATTTAACCAGGCAAGGGTATACTGGTTGCTTGTCTTGTCGTAATTTGCTACATTATAGTAGTATGGCGAATAAGAAGCGGAAGACTCCCAATAGGAAAAACGGTTAATGTGAAATAATGCATGAAATGCAAGGCCTTCGGTTACGAATTTTAAATTCTGATTGAGCTCCATTTGCGCCGACAACCTGGATTCGGACGAGTTTTTATGCCCGCGCAATAAAGCTGCATACGGGTTATTGTCCTGTATATCGTTACTGGCGCTGCCGCCGGGGCCGCTGTAATTGCCGAACAAAATGTGTTTGGTTTGCCTGTTGGCTGAGTCAGCCGGAAAGTACGCCGGAAATAACACAGGACTGGTATGAACTGCAATATTGTACAAATCAGTTTGAAATGAACCGTCGGAAGTAATGGGCCCGTTGTATTCATTAAACATGCCCTCCAGCCGGACGATAAGCTCGGTTGTTTTAGTGAGGTTAACGTTAACATTTGAACGCAACTGGTAGTTTCGGAAGTTTACGTTATTGTCGTTATTGTTCTGAATGTCTTGTTTCAGCAAGCCATGATCAATACTGTACGAACCTGAAACATAATACCTTGCCAGTTCATTACCGCCGCTAACGCTCAAATCGGCCCGTTGGGTAACTGTTGATTTTTTAAACAGCATATTTAACCAATCAACTGCCGGATACACGTAAGGATTACTCCCCGGAGCATTTGCCAGCGTAGCTATAGTATTGTCAATCTTGTTTTGTGAGAAAGGCAGTTGCGCCAATGGATCGCGTGTTATAGTAGCCTCATTAAAAAGCCGCATATAAGTTATAGGATCGGCCACTTGCAATGTTTGGGCCGATTGTGATATTGAATTTTCATACCTGAAATTCATGGTGGTTTTACCGATTTTACCCTCTTTGGTAGTAACCAGGATAACACCGTTGGCACCCCTTGCACCATAAAGCGCGGTTGCACTGGCATCTTTCAATATAGAGAAACTGGCTATGTCATCTACCTGCAAACGCGCCAGGTCATCGGTTGAAAGTTCAACGTTATCAATTAATATGAGCGGCACGTTGTTATAACCAAATGTGGTGACACCCCTTATAAAAAAGTGCGCGTTATCCTGCCCTGGCTGTCCACTTGGCTGATAGGCAATAACACCCGCAACTTGCCCGGCCAGGGCATTGGTAAGGTTACTTGCCGGGATTTTCAATTCAGTAGGGCTTACGGTTGTTACAGATCCAACCACAGCTTCTTTACGCTGCTTTCTGCCGTATGCCGAAACCACTACTTCCTCGGCCTGCTGAACGTCTTCCAGTAAAACAATGTTAAACAACTTATTCTCCTGACTTACAGTAAAAGTTTGTGGCAAGAAACCTACAAACGAAACCCTGATTACGGCGCCATCTTTCACATCTAATATGAATTTACCATTGTTGTCCGTCACTGTCCCAACTTTGGGATTATCTACTACCGTAATGTTTACCCCCCGCAACGTGGCGCCTTTATTATCTCTTACCGTTCCTGTAATAGTAATATCGGTTATAATTGCAGTCATTGGGACATTTGCAATAGTGGGGCTGACGGATGAGGCATTCTTGATTATAATGGTTTTTCCCTCAATAGTGTACGTAAGTTTAAAGTCTTTTAAACAACTGTTCAGCGCCTCTTCAACTGAGTTATTTTGAAAATCCACATTTAATTTATGTGTATTCTCGATGCTTTTGGGCGGCCAGAAAACGTTATAACCGGTTTGCTTGTTAATTTCGGTTAGTACCTTTTTTAACGTGACATCATCGGCCTTGTACGTAATTTTTTGAGAAAAAACCGCTCCGCTGGCCTGCATCAAAGCAAGAAAGAGGATGAATGCTGCAATCTTCATGGTGAGAAGAATTTTCTTTGCGTAGCCCGAAGGCTTACAAATGTTTATAGTAAAAATTTTATACATTTGTTAAGGCTGTTTTTAAGTAAAAAATGTTATGACAATTGCATTTGGGTTTAAATAAGCCATTAGAGTAGGGGCATTGCGAGTGCTCCTGCTCTGCTTTATAAATAAACCTTTTATCCGTTTTTCTAAGGTGGGGTTGTTCTGTTTCTCATCGTCAAATAGTTTTAATTGGGTTTAATTATTGATTTTTAATCAGCGGGACTGATTTTATTTTCTCCTGTTTATCTTAATAGTAGAGCCTTCAATAGTGAACCGGGCATCTCCGGTTTGTTCCATTATCCTGAGCAATGTTGAAATATTGGCGAAACGTGTAGTTATTGCACCAAATGTTTCTCTTTTTAAGCTTTCATCTTCAAAAACAACATCAACATTGTACCATCGCGCTATGCTCTTCATGATGTTGTCGAGTTTTTCATCATCGAAATTGAAATAACCGTTTTTCCATGCGATTACTTCCTCCGTGTTCACTTCAGAAATTTTAATGTTATTTACAACAGTAGCTTGCTGCCCCGGAATCAACACAGCAGTTTTAGCACCGGTTGTTATGCTAACCTTGCCTTGGATTAAGCTGGTTTTTACACCCGATTCATCTTCGTAGGCATTTACGTTAAAGCGCGTCCCTATATCCTCAACAACCTGTTTGTCAGTCACTACCCTGAAGGGAAGCGCTGCATTGTGCACAACTTCAAAATAGGCTTCTCCTTTTAATTCAATGCGCCGCTCCGTTACTGCATTAAAATTGACTGGGAACTTAACAGATGAAGCAGCATTGAGCCATACTTTTGATCCATCGGGCAAAACCACCTGGAATTGCCCCCCCTTGGGTGTTTCAATGGTATTAAAGGCGGTTGCTTGAATTGTACCGGCAATAGGATTAGCATCTCCGGTTGCTTTTATGGTGTAGATTAACTGACCATTAGCTGCTTTTGTAATCTGGATACCGCTCTGACTGGCTATCTTCCCCTTCGCGGCATCGGTTAACGATATTTTTGAACCGTCGGCCAGCGTTAGTATGGCCTTATTACCGCCTGGAGCGATATCATTTTTCCGGGCTGAAGCAATGTTGTTTGGCCCTGTGCCACCATAAAATTTCGAAACAAAAAGCCATGATGCTCCGCCAATTAATAAAACAGCCGCAGCAGCTAACCATTTTTTGTAGGAAATACTTCGGGAGGTTCCTTTTATTTCATGATGAAGGCGCGAAAGCATAAAATCGCCCACGGCGTCCTCACTTTCAGGGAATTCAGCGTCCTGGTAGGCCGTATGGCGATACCATTTTAGCAATTCCGCTTTTTCAGCTTCAGATGCAGTATTATCCCTATACTTCTGAATTAAGATGTAAATACGTTCCTGGTCCAATTGGTGTTGGTTTATACAGGTGTGTACCGCAGGAAAGGATTAACCCTACATGGTTACCAAAATATTTTTTCGATAAAAAGAAACAGGTAAATAGGCACGGAAATGTGCCTGTTAAAGAAGGGACTTAATGATATGTAATGTTATCAGTATAGCCCAGCCATAGTTTTTAAGCTCGGTACGGATAATCTTTAAAGCCCTGGTAAGGTTGGCTTCCACTCCTTTTTCCGAAATTGCAATCTTAAGCGCAATCTCATTGTTTTTCATTCCCAATTCGCGGCTATAGCGGAAAACCAACCGGCATTTCTCCGGCATTTCTTCTACTATGCCATTAATATATTCCTGGAGGAACAGCGCATCAAGCTTCTCTTCATCGCAGGTTAACTCATCAAATTCGTAATTCTGCCGCGCAAGCTCCGCCCGGCGACTTTCGCGCTGGTAATATTTGTAAATGCTGAATTTAACCGAGGTGGCTAAAAAAGCCCCCAGGTTTAATACCTCCACCTGGTGACGCCTCTCCCACAACGAGATAAAAACCTCATGCACAATGTCTTTCGATGCTGCTTTATCATTGCTATGGTTCCAGGCAATCAAAAGCATCTTCTTCCAATACCGCTGATAAACTTCGGTAAAAGCTGCCTGGTCGTCTTCCGTCAGCAATGATGTAAGTTCATCATCAGTATATAAGTTGTAATTCAACATACTTATCTGTACTGAATCAAAAACACGCCGAATTCAAAAAATGCCCGCCTGGGTAAATTTTTTATCATAAGCCAAAATTTAAATAGGTTCGTCTGAAATGGAGGTTATTCAGATTTAATTTACAAGGATACTAATTGTTATAGACTTGTAGCAAATTACATAAAATTTTTGTTACAAGTAATGAAGTCAGCTACCCAATGCTGACAAAGGAAGCCTGATTTCTAAACAATTTTATTTTTAAACGTTTTAAAAACTACAGTTTATTTGCTATTTGACGTATCAGCTGATTTAACAGCCTGCTTACTTTTTGCAAATGTTCAAAATCAATCAAATCAATTTTATCCTGTGGCGTATGGTGCTCGTCAAAACCGCCGGAACCTAATAAAAGAGACGGTACATTGTTTTTCATAAAACTATAACTGTCGGTGTTGCTGAGTACGTCCCGCACACTGTCGGTGACACTAAATTTCAAGTCCGATTCGCCGAACATATGGCCCGAGGCAAAAAAGTCTTCTTTGAACTGCGGATCACCAAGAGCCCAGAGACCATTAAACGAACGATGCTTGCTGCCGACCTGTTCGAGATTGATATTCATCAACATGTTTTTTACCGGCAAAGGCGGATGTTCCATAAAATAACGGGAGCCTAATAGGTTCAGTTCTTCACCACAGTAAAAGACAAACAGAACCGGTCTTTTGGCCGGGCGATGTGCCAATGCTTTTGCTGCAGCCAGCAGCGCCACGCAGCCGCTGCCGTCGTCATTGGCGCCGTTATAGATATGGCTGCCCAAACGGCCGATATGGTCGAGATGCGCACCAGCAATTATCGCCTGATTGTTCAGTTTTTTATCTGTACCCTGAAGGTTAGCGATGACGTTATAGCCGCTTACCCTGTTCTGTTTAAATTGGATATCAACTAAGGGGTTTGGGTCTTTATTGAGTTTTATAGCTAATGCAGGGCTGACCATAATGATATTCAGTTGCGCATTAACTGCTGTATAATCAGCTGCGTAGTGCATATAACCAAATCGGTATTGCCTGATCACGGTTGTTTCCCAATCTGCTGCCTGCTGTTTGTTTGGCTGCAGGATAACACCGGCAATTTTTTGTTTTACCATGTTTGCTGTTTCAGCCGAATCGGGCATGGTTTTTAAAATCTTCCAGTCGCCAGTTATAGCATTGGTATGCTGCAATACGATAAAACTACCATTTTTATGCAGATAGATTTTGCCATTTAGGGTCAGGGTACTGCCATCATAGTTATCCCAGATGAGCGGCACCGCCTGGAATGTAGTTTTTATGCCGGCTGCTTTAAGCTGTCCGGAAACATAATGTGCTGCCTTCAAGTAACCGGTCGATGCGGTAAAACGGCCTTCGGTTGCATCCGAGGCGATGCCATACATATCCCGTTTTAATTGTTTGATTGTTTGGGATTGCGCTGCAAATGCAAGACTGATTAATAGTATGGTGATATATCTTCTCATCTTATTTGCGGTTAACCTTCAACACTTGTTTACCACCTTCAAAAACAATCATGGAACTGGTATCAGGGAACTGCAGTTGCACATCGTAGCCTTCCATAAAGAATTTATTGGTTGATTCCGGGAATACGGTTACGGTCGGTACGCCATCGCCGGATATCTTTAATGCATTGCCATTTTTCTCTACGTTCACCAGTTTACCATTGCTTTGTGCGTAAGTGCCGGTATAGCTTTGAATGAGTTGGTCGGCGATAACGATCCTCTCGTGGCTGGTGGCGGATTTGTTCATGGTCTCCAGTACCTGCGTTCCCAACGGCAGTGCACGTTTAATGACCCGGTCGCAAATAAATTCGCCGTTGTCGCCATTGGTCATTACCACCACGCCGCTTCTTGACCCGGGCAGGAAAACAGCCATGGTCCGTACGCCAATATCGGAACCGCCATGTTGCAAGGCGTAACCGCCATCCGGTAGTCCATCCACCAGTCCCCAGCCCAGGCCCGAGGCATTGCCGGGTTTGGTCTGTCTTTGAGGTTTGATCATATCGGCATAAACCGGGCCGCCTTCATTGGCCAATTGCATCGCATAGTTGCCCAACTTACAGTAATCTGCAATGGTGGTGATCAGGTCATCGGCAGCGCTGACCGAAGTTTGGATCGAAGTGTTATAGCGTTTGCCCTGCCCATCGTGCCACATGGCAAAGCGAGTGGTGTCCAGGTTTTCGCTCCAGTAATAGGTATTCTTCATGCCCAAAGGCTTAAATAAATAAGTATCCATCAAGACAGCCAGCGAAACTTTGAACCTGGCTTCCAGCGCCCGGCGCAGGTATTCAAAGCCTTCACCGGAATAGCCCGAGGCGGTGCCCGGTTCAAACTTGAATTTGAGTTTGGTGCCGCCGTTGTCCGAGCGCCAGTTGGGGAAACCGGTCTGGTGGCTCAGTACGAAACGGGTGGTCAGTTTCATCAGGTACGGATCATCCGCGATATCCGGGTCTATCCAGTAATGCGCCAGCGGCTCATCCAGGTTCCACTTACCCAGTTCCACCAGCTTTAAGGTCAGCATAGCGGTAACGGGTTTTGTTTGCGAAGCGATATTAAAAAGCGTATTGTTTGGCGCAGGGTGACCGGCTTGCAGTTCACCAAAGTTTTTCACCCATTTGATCTGGCCGTTTTCGATTACACCCACGCCTACACAAGGTACATGGTATTCGGCCATCCAAACCGGGATATCTTTGAATAAGTTAGTTTTAACCGTATCTGTTTGTGCAAAGGCTGGACCGGTCAACAGCAATAAGGCAATGAAGGAGGTGATGATCGTTTTCATGTTTTTAAGATTATGACCCAAAAGTATCCCGTTGGAAAAATCTAAAAAAATATAAGTGCTGAACGTCAGCAGCGTGGTGATGAACGGATTTAGAGTGGTGATGAAACGTTCATCATCAAAATGGATATGTTCATCATCAAAATTTGGCGGTAAGGCCGGACCATCGTTTCTTTGGGTAATGAAGACATTCGACTGGACCCGTTTATTCACCTGGCCCTATAATATCTACACCCAACTGGTGTTTTGGGTGATCGTTTTCTTCCTGTATATTTTACTGAAGGAATACCCCCAGCGCATGACCGGAATCACGCTGTTCTGCCTGGTACTCCAGGAAACATTGGAGCTGGCTATCCCATGCTATACCCAAAATCTACTCGTTCTTCCGTTTTTAAAGCGTCGTAAATGGCTTGTTGGAGGCATTGTTTATGTCGTGCAATTGGTAATCCTTATTGAGCTACTGCCTTATTTCTTAAACTTGGTAGGCCGACTATTTGCGAGCTTGTTCCATATCACCGATGTGGTTACCAACTGGCAGGATCAGCACTTTGCTTTCACCATGGTGGCCTTTACGGTGATGGCTTCCCTGGCCAAAGTAGGGGTGGACCGTTTGATTCGTGATAAAGAACAAAAAGAGAATGAGTTGCGGCATTTGAAAGCGCAGCTTAATCCCCATTTCCTGTTCAATACGCTCAATAACCTTTACGGTCTTTCGGTTGCCGAATCAAAAAAGCTACCCGGCCTGATGCTCAAATTGTCCGAATTGCTGCGCTATTCGCTTTATGACACCAATCAAAATTATGTAGCCGTCAGCAAGGAACTGGATTATATTACTAATTATGTCGAACTGGAAAGGATACGGTTAAGCGATAAAACCGATATCAAATTGGCTATAAGTGGCGACTATAACGACCATTATATCGCACCGTTACTGCTGATCATCTTTGTAGAGAATGCTTTCAAGCATTTCTCTGCCGCGAAGGGACAAACGCCATTTGTACACATCGGCATCCAATTTGAAAACCATCAACTAAAACTCAAAATTGAAAACTCGGTAGATCCTGATTACATACCCAAAGTCAACAAGTCCAAAGGCGGCCTTGGCCTGAATAATGTCAAACAACGCCTGGATTTGATCTACCCGCAGCAATACAGTTTAAAAACAAGAAAAGAAACGAACTTTTTCGAAGTGAATTTAACCATAGACCTGAGCTAATGAATATCAACTGTATCATCGTGGACGACGAACCCATCGCCAGGGATATCCTCAAAAACTATATTGGGCAGGTGCCTTATTTGAACCTTATTGCAAGTTGCGAAGATGCTTTTGAAGCGATGCATATCCTCAAAACAAAGGATATTGACCTCATTATCCTCGATATCAATATGCCACGGCTGACCGGTTTCGAAATGCTGCGTACACTCAAAAAATACCCGGCGGTGATCATTACCTCCGCCTACCCGGAGTACGCGCTGGAAGGTTTTGAACTGTCGGTAGCCGACTATTTATTAAAACCTTTTTCCTTTCCGCGCTTTGTTCAGGCCACCGAAAAAGTGGTGAACAAAACCACTGATGCTCCTGCATCAAAAGACGAAGACTTGTTTTTGATGGTCAAATCCGACAAAAAACTCACCAAAGTCTTTTTCGCCGACATCAGCTATATCGAAGCCTATGGGAACTATATTTTTATATATACCGGCCAGGAACGGGTGATGTCCAAGCAAACGCTCACCCAGTTTGAAGGACAGCTACCTGCATCCAAATTCGCCCGCATCCATAAATCTTATATCGCCTCGCTCAAAGCGATTAAATACCTGGAGGGTAATGAGGTGTCTATCGCAGGCAAAAAACTGCCGGTGGGTAAAGTTTACCGGGAACACCTGATGGGCAAGTTGAAAAATTAATTATACAAAACCCAGATACCTGAAATTTTATCACATGAAAACCCTTACCATCATCTCCGCAGTTATGCTGTTTGCAACCAGCAAATTATCCGCGCAAACCGTTATTACCGCAAAAGAAGCCATCAACCATCCCGGTGAAAAAGTCACCATCTGCGACCGCGTTTTTCGCGAGCGCAATAAGGCTTTTTATGTCGGCTTATACCTCGGCGATTCTACCCATTACGCCTTTGTCAGGATCAGGTTTAAATACAAATTCCAGAAGACCATCGGCCCGGATTATTTTCATTTTGAAGGTAAACGAGTTTGTATAACCGGCATTCTTCAAAAAGGATGGTTTATGAAAGTCGATGACCCGGCACAAATCAAAATTGATATGGCTGAAAGGATTGGCAATTAGCCTTCGGCAAACACTAGATCAGACCTCCGCGTTTTTAGCCAGGGTTTTGAAACGCACACCATTCGCCTGCACTACCGTTATCGTAACATGGCGCTAACTCTATGGACTATAGTGGATGAAATTTAAAATTAATGTACTTCAATCCGGGCCAGATGGGCAAAAATTTCAATCATAGCCGCCTGGTCAATTAAGCTTTTTGCCGGGCCTTTTCCGAGCAGATTATTTGTATCCCGCTCATTGTTCCATACCGCATCCGCATCCTGTTTAAAAAAATCTATCCAAAGTTTATTGTGATCTACTTTATACAATTCTTCATAACCACGCAACATTACAGCATTAAACCAATATCCTTCAGGCAGCCGTCCATTTTTGAAAAAGTGTTCGCGCCCTGCTTTTGCAATTCTTTCGGCCTCTTCAAGGTATTTTTGATCTTTCGTAATCAAAAACAGCAATACATTTGATTGCAGCATGGTGCCTGTATTGTAGGTAATTTTGGCTTTGCCGGGCTTCAGGTTAGATACATTGATATTATCATAATACAACCCGTCTGGCGCCTGAAGCGTTTTGTTCATCCATTTATACACCCCAATAGCTGTGTTAAGGTATGTTTTGTTGTGGCTGATGTTATATAATTTCAGCAATACCAGGATACCAGGTCCATTGGAACAGGTGTTTTTGGAAGATTTATCATCTTCATTCCAATAAATACCGCCGCCGGTAACCGGATCTAACCCGCCAAGCATAAAACGGCAAATCATTTCCGATTTCTCCAGGTATAGTTTTTTGTGATTGCGTTTGTAAGCATCAAGGTAAGCAAGCGCCACCCATTGATTATCATCATAGAAGCGGCTATCGCGTTTTTCTTTGGTTACGTACGCCTGGTAACCGGCGAGTGGCGGCCTGTCGGTATAATATTGGTCTATTGCTTTAACAACAGGCTGCATGTAATCCTTGTCAGGATCTAGCAGTTCCATCTCATTAGCCGCCTGTACGTAGGCACACAGCGGCCACAGGTACGAGTGTTTGTTCTTATTGTTGGTAGTGTCTGTTGTTTCATAGTAAAGCCCGGCAATACTGTCGCGAAGCTTATTATTTATCTGCGTGTAAAGCAAACTGATGCGTATTTTATAATTGACCGGTTGTGCATTCACTTGCCCAACTGCCAGCATAAGCAGCATAAAACACAACAATTTATTAGGAATGTTACTCATAGGTGGATGACCAGAAATTGGTTTCGGGACGTTGTTTAAATTTGGTATTGCTAATATCAGTTAATTTTACCCTCGGCTTTTAACCTTGCTGCCGCCTCAATCATTGTGACTCCGCTCAGCTGGGTAGTTAGATCGGTGCTGCCTGAAGGAAGCCGGGCCCAATCCGGGCTGCACATCATTGATGGCCTCCCGATGCCCTTGACATATACTGTCTGCGCATTTTTTTGTAGAAAATTTATATACTTAGTACGGTCGGTTGCGTCAAGATCAGGAAGTTCGATTAAAAGCTCCAGGTACCGCACGGCAATACTTTTAAACAAGCCTCCGTCGCCATCGCCTTCACTTTTTAAGATCCCGTTTGACGTTAAGTTAGGGTCAACCAGTTCATTATTTGCAGTAAGTATTGCATCCTGCAGGTACATTGCATCTTTGGTGCAATTATAAAGTTCAACTGCCGAACCTATAAACAGCCCCTGGTTGTAGGTAAATTCCCAATTATCAACCTGCCCATCCTGGTTCCTGTTAATTCCGTCGTAAACAACCCCGGTTGAAGTTACCAAAGTGGTTTTCATCCAGGCGTACTGTGCTTTGGCAAATGTCAGGTCGTCAGTATTGTGCAGCAACTGGTAAAGCCTGGCGGCCAAAATAGCAGCATTACCGGTCGATGGAATATTTTTATAATACAATTGTGTTCGTTGCCAGGCAATACCGCCTCCTTCCATATTGTTGCCCCCGCTTTTTATTTCGGTATACAATAGCTGAGCTACATTTAAATAATCCGCATCGTGGTTTACCAGGTATGCCCGCAAACTTGAGTTGGCAAGCCAGCCCATGTCATCATAAAATTCATTAGGGTATGCGCCCCCGTTTGCTGCCTTAATGCCATTAAGGAGTGTTTTCATCCGTTGCGAATATAAACTGTTGTTGGTCCGGACAAACGCATCAGTTAGCGTGTTCAGCACATGCGCGTTGGGCCAATAGTTAAAGGTGTTGTTACCGCTGTTGTTTTGAATATAGTAGTTACGGTCGGCTGATATAAATGCCACATAAGTAGCATTCTGCAACGAATCGGCTAATGAAGCGTAATTGTAAACAAACGGCTTTACCTTTGTTGTATCAGGGTTTGTATTTCCGCCGGACGGGTCGCTTTTTTTCGAGCAGGAACAAAAAGCCAGTAAGATAAACAGCAATTGGGCTGCATTCAGGCTATTTAAATATTTCGTTTTCATAAGCATTGGTTGACAAAGGGATTACAGCCGGTGTGGCCGTAATCCCTTTATTTTTTTAGTGAACAGTTATTGTATTGTTGTAGTTGGATAAGCCCGGGCTAAAGTTTACGTTAAAATTCACATTCTTATTATTGTCTGATGGCAGAATTTTAAAACAATAATTCCATTGTGAATTATCGGCCGGGTACATATACCAGTACGATGCAGGCGTTGTTGAACCGGGGTCGGGGTTATCAGAATTGATGCTCCCGTACCATTCTGTTGACGCCGCGCCGGATGAATTAATTACGGCAAACTGGTATTTATAACGGCCGTCGGCGCCCCAGGGCTCCTGCGGGATTATCAAAGGCCAGTTGTCCAGTTCCCACTGGCTGTTACCAATATAAGGGAGCGTAAACAATACTTTACCATCAGGCGCCGACCAATATCCAACCGAAACAATCTGGGTGACAGTTGCAGCAGCGTTACCCAGGTCCAATGAGATCCGGTACACATTTTTGCTGCCGGTTACGGTTGTACTGCCGTTTAATACTACACTGGTATTGTTTTGTATCGAATAGGTTGTTGGCGTACCGGTTTTTTTATCGATGAAACTGTACGTACCAGCCTGTAACGAGGTATACAGTTCAAAAACGCCATCGCCGGTCTTCTTAAAGATAATCGCTTTAGAAACATCGGCACCTTGTTCCGTTGCTGAGCCTGTTAGGTATAATGAATCAGGCAGCACGGCAAAGCCGGCTGGCCTGGTAATTTGCAGGTTGCGGGTGTTGGTGCTCACTTTGTTACTAACTGCTTTTGAAACGACAACCGCCCATTTTATAGTACCGCCGGCAGATTGTGCTATACCTGCTGCAGAAGCGATCTTGTTTAAAAGCTTTTGCGTTATAGTTGCCTGGGGTTCAACGCCCGCTCCGTCCGAAAGTACTTTATAAACAGGGTTGCTGAAATCGCCGCCTGCTTTATCAAAGGCAACCTCATATAAAACAAGGTCCTGGGTTGTACTTGGGGTCCATTTGAAAACTACACTCGAGCCCGTTGTAGGTTGTAGGTTGATACTTGTATCATTTTCCGGTGCGTTTATGGTGGTAACCGGGGCAACATTCAAATCAAGTGCCCGGGTATCCTTTTTACAAGAAGAAAAAGCAATAATGGTTATCATAACCATAAAGCTCAATTTTAATATTGTCTTCATTTTTTTGATTTATGGGTTATGAATTAATAGCCTGCGTTTTGAGTCAGATTTGCATCAAGATTGAGTTCTGATTGCGGAATAGGCCACAGATAATTTTTTGCCGGGTCAAAGTGGCGCAGCTGAACCCTTATATAACCGTCATCAACAGTCGGGTCGCCATACCTGGCGCCATGCGCATAACCATTCAGCACCGTCTCTGAAAGTTTCCACCTCCTGATATCTTCTGTCCTTAAACCTTCCATAGCTAATTCAACACGTCTTTCGCGCCTGATGATATTGGTCATATCCGAATTCGCCGGATAGCTTAACGCGTTTGGATCGGTAAAGCCCGCTCTCTGCCGTAAAAGCATGATAGTTTTGCTCCATACATCCGCGTTCATCTGTCCAAGGCTGTTCTTTGCTTCAGCGTAATCAAGCAAAACTTCCGCCCATCTGATCAGGTGCAGGTTTAAACCCGATACAAATCCCGGCAAGTGATTAGGATCAAAATACTTGCGCCAGTAATATCCTGATTGCGAAACAGCCTCGTTACCCGGCGCGTATTCGTTTAATGGCGGTTTATTTGGGTCCGAACCGGGTTTTATGTAGATGGTCTGCGTCGTGCCGTCGGGATTGAGCCATTTATACTGATCATATACAATGGTGGCTGTAAGCCTTGGGTCGCGGTTTACATAAGGGTTGTTTTCATCATAGCCGGATGCAGGGTCGGTGATAGGTTTGCCATTGGTCATGATGTAATCATTTACCAGTTCCTGTGTGGGCGCCAGGCTGTTTACCCGTGCACCTGTAGATATGGGTGCAAAATCAAAATCATCGGACCATACTCTCCCGGTCGACCCTTCTACATATTGCAGCGCAAGCACTGTTTCCGTGTTGTTTTTGTTGACGTTAGCATCGCTGAATAAACTACCGTAATTAGTGGCGAGCGCATAGTTGCCGTATGTGCCCGGGGTGTTCATCAGCTTTTCGCAAATGGTTACTACATCCTGCATGCGGTTACCCTCGTAAAGCAATACCCGCGCCTCCAATGCCAGCGCGGCACCATTGGTGATTCTGCCGTTGTCGGCAGCGGAATATTTGTCCTTAGAGGGTAGCACAGTTGCGCAGGCTTCCAGTTCACTTGTTATAAAATTCAGGACAGAAGTTCTTTGACTGCGGGCAATTACCTTTGCCTGGTCAGGTGTTATAACGCCGGTGATCAGCGGTACATCGCCCCACCATTTCATTAAATTAAAATAATGCCATGCTCTTATAAAACGCACTTCACCTTTCATCCGTGCAATAACATCTGCACCCAATGTTTTATTCTGGTCCACATTGGCCAGGAAAAGGTTACATGAATTTATGCCGGAATAATAAAAAGTCCAGTCGCCGATAAATTTTGAGGTGGATGCATTAAAACTACCAGTGGCTATAGGATCATTGCTGCTGCTATAGGCATTGTCGGACATATCGTCATTAAAAAAATAAAGATTGTCGTTATACATTAAACGGTAGTTGTTATTTAATGCATTATTAACATTTACGCTTGTGGTCCAAAAGTCAAGGTCCGTAAATTTATTTGTGGGTACCAGGTCAAGCTTTTTACAACCGCCGGCGGCAATGAGCACCAGCATTGCAATGAATAATTTTTTATAATATCTCATGATAAATATCTTTTTAATTAATTAAAATGTCAGATCTAAGCCAGCACCATAAAAAATTGGCATCGGGTAAGAGCGACCACTGGTAGAGCTGGTTCCAATTCCTGTATTGTTATCAAATTCGGATGTTTCAGGATCTATGAATTTCATCTTAGTGAGCGTATACAGGTTTTGCCCGATCAGGGATATCCTCAGTTTTTCGATACCCGCTTTTTGGGTCATCTTCCTGGGGAAAGTATAACCAATGGTCAGGTTTTTTAAACGCGCATAAGCTGCGTTAAAGCTGTAGATGTCCGATCCGTCGCGCCAGTTGTTGGTGTTAGCATCTGAACCGATAGCAGCCAGCCTTGGATATTTGGCGCCAGGGTTTGAGGGCGTCCAAAAATCAGTTTGATTTTCGAACAGCGTATTCCCATAATTATAATGGAATGGTTCCACCTCTTCGCCCCTGATAAACTCGGTACGTTTCCCAACACCCTGTATGAATAGCGACATGTCAAATCCTTTAACAGCAATCCGATAGGTAAAACCAAAAGTAAGTTTTGGAAAAGGGTTGCCCAGTGGCACCATATCTTTCTGGTCGATAACGCCATCGTGGTTTTGGTCCACGTACCTTAAATCGCCGGGGGCCAGGGTAAGACCGGCAGGTTTGGCCGAGCTCTGCACTTCGGCATCGGTTTGAAAAATACCTGCTACTTTGTAACCGTAGTACTGGGTAACCGGCTGTCCAACTTGTCTTAATAAAGAATATTCTCCCAGGTTATTGATCTGCTGATTTGCTCCATAGCTGAACGCAAGCAGCTTATTGCCCGAATTGGCAATATTAAAGCTAAAGTTTTGTGTTACTGCTCTGGATCTTAAAGTATAGGACACTGTAGCTTCCCAACCTTTGTTTTGTACTTTTGAAATGTTATAATCCGGGAAACCTGCACCATATAAAGCGGGAACGTCGGAACGTGGCGCAAGGATATCGCTGGTCGTTTTATTAAAATAGTCAAAGGAAGCATTCAATTTATTATTGAAAAATGCCATATCAACCCCAAGGTTAAAGGTTGCTGCCCGTTCCCAGGTCAGGTCCGGATTCCCCAATATATAACCGGCGCCGCCTACTACGGTATTGTTAAACCCGTAGGCATTCTGGTAGGGGAAATAGGTAGTTTGATATTGATAAGCGTTAACATTTTGATTACCCAACACACCGTATGATGCTCTGAATTTGAGCGTATTTAAAACCGTGGTCAGGGGTTTCATGAACGACTCTTCGGAAGCCAGCCATGAGCCGGCAATTGAGGGGAAAAAGCCCCACCGGTGTGCTGAAGCAAATTTTGAAGATCCATCTTCCCTGAAATCTCCCTCAATAAAATAACGATCCTTATAGGAATAATTTACGCGACCGAAAAATGAATCGAGGCTGGTTTCAGTAGTAGCATTATTACTGTTGTATGAATTATTTGGATCAAGCGTGGTACCTGTAGTAGGAATTCCTAATTGCTGATCTGTATATAATTCCTGCAACTGAAATCCCGATGAGTTATAAGATTCATTCGAGATACCTAACAACACATGAAATTTATTCTGCCTGATCTGTTTGTTATACTCGGCAAAAAACTGTGAGTTGATGAGCAACTGTTTGGAGCTATTATCAAAAACAGGCGTGTTATTACCCGAAACGCCGGTTGGCACATCATTAACTTGGATAGTGCGGGCAAAATCACTATTATCCGTAATTGTACCGCCTATTATTCC
>Ga0207667_10002913_pt1 | contig 21246 bp, 18 predicted proteins | sample KBSCornC52_FD_184301 | JGI IMG/M metagenome (GOLD analysis project Ga0207667, IMG submission 184301) | Corn rhizosphere microbial communities from Kellogg Biological Station, Michigan, USA - KBS Corn C5-2 (SPAdes) (version 2) | ecosystem: Host-associated > Plants > Roots > Rhizosphere > Soil ...
ATCGCAGCATTCGCGCCAATCCCCAGCGCCAGGGTCAACAGCGCCGTCAGCGTAAACCCTGGTGCCTTTCGCAGCTGCCGCAGCGAATACCGCACATCCTGTGTCCATCCACTCATTGGTATCTCCCATGCCGTACCGTCGCGCTGCGCCGAACCGACGTCCGTCCGCACTACGCCAGGTTCAGGACGTTCCGGCGGCAACGAGCCACCCTTCCCGGCAGCACGAGAGTGACCCTGACAGCGACCCCCTTCGTGCTCACCTGTGCCGCCCAGTCGCAGCGTGTCTCGCTGCGATAGCGCGCCGCATCCGCGCCTCGATCCACCACCCACTGCCCCACCATGCACAGCTCCCGCTGCCCTTCGCAGACCTTTTTCATCGTCGAAGCCGCAGTCGTCCGCACCTTCCCCAACCCATCCTGCACCGCTGTCCGCAGGCCCGCCTTCGCGCAGCGAAGATGCGCGACCGGATGCACCCGCCGCGCCACATGCAGTGCAACCGCGTTCAGAGCAATCCCCATCACCAGCGCAGGAACCACCGCCGCAGCGGTCCGTGACGACCTCTCAAATCCCAGCGACTGCCAAAGCTCCAGCACCGCCGCCCGCATCTCCTCGATCAGAATCATCATGCCTCTACCTCCGCTAACAACCGGTTCAGTTCGCCCTCCGCCACTACCTTGCCATCGAACAAATGCACCTGCCGCTCCGCATGCGCTGCAAACCGCGGATCGTGCGTCACCATGCAGATCGTCGAGCCCTCCTGATGCAGCTCCTGCAGCAGCTTCATCACAGCCTCGCCGTTCTTCGAGTCAAGGTTCCCTGTCGGTTCATCCGCCAGCAGGATCGAAGGCGACCCCGCCAGCGCTCGCGCCACCGCCACCCTCTGCTGCTGACCGCCCGAGAGCTGCGCCGGATAGTGCCGCATCCGGTGCGCCATATTCACGCGCTCCAGCGACTCCTGCACCCGCCGCTTTCGCTCCGCCGCCGGCATCCCCGCGCGATACGTCAGCGGCAGTTCCACGTTCTCGGCCACGGTCAAATCGCCAATCAGATTGAAGCTCTGAAAGATGAACCCAATCTCCTGGTTCCGAATCCGCGACCGGTCGGCGAAGTTCAAATTCGCCACTTCCTTCCCGTTCAGCGAGTACCGCCCCGCCGTCGGCGTATCCAGCAGCCCGATGATCGACAGCAGCGTAGACTTCCCGCACCCCGAAGGCCCGGACATCGCCACATACTCTCCGCGCTTGATGCTCAGGTGAACTCCAGAAAGTGCATGCGTCTCGATCTCGTCCGTGTAGAAAACCTTGGTCAAATCCTCAATCTCAATCATGTTCTCCGCCATGCCACTCTCCTTTGCGTCGTTGATCTTTCACTCACTACTAGTCCAAACGAATCCGATCCGTGTTATCCCATCGGCTCATGTCCGAAAGGATCACCGTATCGCCCTCCTGCAATCCCTCCAGCACCTGGATACTATTCACCGAAGCGCGTCCTACCTTCACCGGAACCCGCACCGCCGTCTTCCCATCAGCGCTCAGCTTGAACAAACTGATTGTGCTGTTTTCATTGCCGAACGCCGGCCGTCCCACATACAGCACATTCGTCAACCGATCCAGATCGATCGTGCCATCCACGCTCAGGTCCGGCCTCGCGCCCAGCGGCAGCGCGCCCACCAGCTCCACATCCACCGTCACCGTCCCATTCACCACCGCCGGATCGATCCGCATCACCTTGCCGTCGATCACGCCGTTATGTGTATCGATCTCTGACGGCTGCCCAATCTGAATATCCCGCGCCTGCGTCTCCGCAATCTTCAAACTCGCCTTCAACTGATCCGGCTGCACCACCTTCGCCAGCGTCGTTCCCGCCGTCACATGCTCGCCCACCTGATGGTCCAGCTCCACCAGCACGCCGCTAATCCCCGCCCTTACACTCAACGCATCCAACTGCTTCTGCTTCAATCCGAGCAGCGCCTTCGCCTGATCCACTTTCGTCTGCTGCACCGAAAGCTGCGTCTCAATCGCCTTCTCATTCAGCGCCACCCGCTGCTTCTCCAACTCGTTCCGCGTCACCAGCTCATCCGCCTTCCCCTTCGACGCGCTATACGTCAGTCCGCTAATCACTCCCAGGTCATACAGCGACTTGTCCGTCTTCGCCTGCAACTGCGCCTGACTATGGTCCGCACTCACCGTAGCCGCCGCCGCCTTCTGGTCCATCAAGTCGCTCTCCACCTTCGCCCGCGTGTTGATGTAATCCGCCTGCGCACCCTTCAGTTGCAACTGCGCATCCAGCAGCTCCTGCTGCAACGTCGGGTCCACCAGATCCATCAGGATCGTCTCCGGCTGCACCTTCGCACCCGGCAGCACGCGAATCCGCACCACCGTAGCCTCGGTCTCCGCCGGAATCAGCCGAATCTTGTCCTCTCGCGGAACCAGCGTCCCTGGCCCACGCACCTGCCGCAGCATCGGCCCACGCTTCACCACATCGGTCCAAACCGTAGCCCGCTCCACCTCAGGAGCAGCCGGTTTCAACCGCGTCACAAAGAACGCCGCCGCCGCCAGCACCACCACTGCACCCACAGCAGCGATCCACTGCCGACGCATCTTCTTCTGCTTAATATCTGGTCTGGATATATCCATGTCGACTTATTGAAACGCACGTAGAAGACCAATTCAGCACAAGCGCAATCAGTAACTTACGGCTGTCATCCCACCCTACACTGTCCACAACCAGAAACAACTGTCCAATTCCGAACACCCAAGCTGCTTTCCGCCTTTGCTTTTCTTGTTGTCATTCCCGAAGGGAATCTGCGGTTGCCCAATTGTTTCGGAACATGTCGGAGGGGGGAGGATTCGCCCTTGCCGTTGCTTGTTTCTATTCACTCACACCGCAAAGCCACCATCGGATCAACTTTCGCAGCGACCCGAGCAGGAATCAAAGTAGCCATGATCCCCACCGCAATAAGCAGCACCGTCACACACCCAAACGTAACCGCATCATGCGGCCCAACCTCAAACAGCAAACTCGACAGCACCCGCGAAGCAGCCAGAGCGGCAAGCAAGCCAACCACCGTCCCCCACACAATCAGTCGCAAACTCCGTCCCACCACCAGTCGCAGAATATTGCCACGACTCGCACCCAAAGCCATCCTCACGCCAATCTCCTGCGTCCGCTGCGCCACCAGAAACGCTATCACACCATAAAGCCCAATCACCGCCAGCATCAGCCCGGTCAAGGCAAAGAACCCAACCAGCACCGTCTGAAACCGAGGCCCATCCGCGAGCTTACTCACCCGCTGTCGCAAGGTCGCAATATCGACCGGCAATGTCGGGTCCAGAGCCGTCACCTGCGATCGAATCCAGCGCGACATCTCCTGCGGCGGCAGCGAGCTTCTCACCACAACCACCGAGGTTTGCCCCCAACGGCCCTGCCCTGCCCAATCTTCCTCTCGGTTCCGCCTCAGCTTGTAGTACTCGGGTACCTCCTCTCCAGTCAGTCCACCGTTTTTGACGTTGGCCGCAACCCCAACGACGGTGTACCACGGAGCATTGGGATAGCCGACGTGATCGAAGTTCAAACGCTTCCCGATGGGGTCTTCTCTCGGAAACAAACGCTCCGCAAGATCCCGGCTTAGAACAATAAAATGGTCGCTTGAACTGAGCTCTTCATCGCGAAAGGCCTCGCCGCGCAAGATCGGTATATCCAGCGCGCGAAAATACTCGGGCGAAACCAAACGATCTCTCACCACCGCACCAGCATCTCCGCTCGAAGGCGGTTTACCGGCGACGAGGATCTCGCTATACCGCACACCTCCATGTCCTTCAGTCGGCGGCAGCGAATCGCTTACAGAGACGACGCTGACTCCCGGCCCGAATCGCAACCGCGTCGCCAGTTGCTGAAAAAATTCCAGCTTGCTCGCTGCTGTCGCATAGTGATGGTCTCCCAAAGTAATACTGGCCGTCAGCGTGTTGTCGTCGCGCATTCCAAGTTGTTGGTTCTGTACATTCCAGAAGCTACGCATCAGCAGCATCGCGCCAGCCAGCAGAACCATACTTGCGGCAATCTGCCCCACCACCAGCCATTGACGGGCTGAAGCGTGAGGCGCAGAGATAAGAGAGCGCCCACTCAGCCTCTCCCCGTTCGGCCTCTGCAAAGCCGGAGCGAGGCCAAACGCGATCCCGCAAACCACCGAAAGCAACAGCGTAATGCCCACAATCCGCAGATCGAGCTGTGCCCTGTCGAGATAAGGAATACTAGGAGGAGCAATCGCAACAAAAACACGCAGCAGCCCCTCTGCGAGAACGCATCCCGCCACAGCGCCCGTCAGAGAAAGAAGGAGAGCCTCCGTCAAAGCCTGACCGGCCAGCCTCGCTCGACTTGCACCCAGAGCGGATCGAACCGCCAACTCCCGTCCCCTCACCGCGCCGCGAGCCATCAACAGGCTCGCCACGTTGGCGCACGCAATCAACAGCACAGCCAGCGCAGCACAGAGCAACACCCACGCCTGCATGCGCACATCCTGCATCTGCCGATCGCGAAGCGAACGCACCTTGAGTTTGAAGTTATTGCGAATCTCAGCCGGAATCCACTTCTGCGTCTGCTCAAACAGAGGCTCAAGCTCCGCGCGTGCCAGCTCGACGCTTACCCCGGGCTTCAACCGGGCGAAGACCCGCTTCGGTGCTCCGATCCCCGAATTCGATTTACGATCCATGGCCTCACTTACGGCCATGGGAAGCAGCACATCAGCCGCCTGAAGCCGAGGCATCTCGAACTCCTTCGGCAAAACCCCAACCACCCGGACCGGCTTGCCATCGAGATCAATCGTCTTGTTCAAGATGCCGGGATCACGGTTGTAGTGGGTGAGCCACAACCCATACGAGATCATCGCAACCTTAGGCCCACCCGGACGGTCTTCTTCCGGCAGAAAGTTGCGCCCCACCACTGGCGAAATTCCGAGCGTAGGCAAAAAATTCGCCTCCACCCGCGGGCAACTCAGTTGCGCAGGATTTCGCTCCGTCAGATCGCACACACCGGTCACGGCACTCTCTGAAGTCATTGCCTCAAAGGGCTTCTGATTGTTACGCCAGTCGTAATAGAAACCGCCCAGCATAAACTCCTGCGTCTCCAGCGACTGCACCAACCCCACCGAAACCAGCCTGTCCGCATGAGCATAAGGCAAAGCGCGAAACAAAATCCGGTCCACCACACTGAACACCGCCGTAGTAGCCCCAATCCCCAGCATCAGCGTCACCACAACCGTCACCGTAAAAATGGGATTACGCCGAAATCCGCGAACGGCATACCGCACATCCTGCAGCAGCGTCTCCATCCGATACCCAGGCCGCGCCGCGCGACACTCTTCCCGAGCGCGTTCCACTCCCCCAAACGCAATCGCCGCCTGCCTCCGAGCCTCCTGCGGAGTCATCCCCGCAGCAACGTTCGCCTCAACCTGCCTCTCAAGATGAAACTCCAGCTCCTCATCGACCTCGCGATATGTCCTGCGAGCCACCAGAAAGCGAACGCGCGTCCACCACTCCGTCAGCATTTCAACCCTCCTAAACCCGCTTCAGCACCAGAGCAATCGCAGTCGTCAGCCGATCCCAGTTCTCCAACTCAGCCTCCAGTTGCTTCACTCCCGCCCGCGTCAAAGAGTAAAACTTGGCCCGCCGATTATTCTCCGAAGCCCCCCAGTCCGCCCGAATCCACCCCTTGTACTCCAGCCGATGCAGCGCCGGATACAGCGACCCCTGCCCAATCTGCAACGCCTCCTCCGACACCTGCTGAATCCGTTGCGCAATCCCCCACCCATGCATCGCCTCCAGCGCAAGCGTCTTCAAAATCAGCAAATCCAGCGTTCCCTGCAACAAATCCGTAGATGGCGGCATCTTCCCCTCGACATTCGACAACAAAATAATCCCCTCTTCTGTCGAATGTCAAGGGGGAAGAAAAACTCCACACAAAAAGCCCTCTCACCAGCCACGCAAAAAGCTCTCCTTGACAATCTAGGAAAGAGCAACTAACGTCCCCCTAGATCATCTAGGAGAACCCCATGCCCGACCAGCTCGACCTCATGCAGGGCACCCTCGACATGCTCATCCTCAAAGCGGTCTCCCTTGGCCCGCTCCACGGCTATGGCGTCCTGCTCCGCATCCAGCAAATCTCCGGCGAACAGCTTGCCATTCAGCAAGGCTCGCTCTACCCCGCGCTCTACCGCCTCGAACACCAGGGCCTCATCACCGGCGAGTGGGGCGAATCCGACAACAACCGCAAAGCCCGTTTCTACCGCCTCACCCCCACCGGTCGCCGCCAGCTCCGCGCCGAAGCCGATAAGTGGAATCGCATGGCCACTCTCATCGCGGGCATCCTCAACACCACCCCGGAAGAGATCTAGATCCTGACAAGCCGAGAGGCAGAGGCACCTCACCATGAAATCTCAACTCCGCTCCTACCTGCACTCCCTCTTCACCCGCGGCCAGGTCGAGTCCAACATCGAAACCGAGCTCCGCACCCATATCGAACTCCGCGCCGAAGACCTCCGACGCACCGGCCTCACCCCAACCGAAGCCCTGCGCCGCGCCCGCATCGAATTCGGCAACCTCGAAAAGCACAAAGAAGACATCCGCGCCTCCATCGGCCTCCGTCTCTTCGACGAGCTCCGCGCCGACCTCCGCTACGCCGCACGCATGCTACGTCGCAGCCCCGGCTTCACCGCCGTAGCCGTAGCTTCGCTCGCCCTCGGCATCGGTGCCAACACCATCATCTTCACCCTCGCCAAAGGCATCCTCCTCAACCGTCTCGCTGTTCCTCAGCCCAACCAGCTCCGCCTCTTCGCCATCATCAGAGACAATCACAGTCCCCTCCATCGTTTCTGGGGGGACTTCTACAAAACCCCCGACGGAAGGTCGATCACTCACTCCATCTCCTACCCGGTTTACCAGCTCATGCGTCAGCAAAACCTCGCCAAGCCTGTGCTCGAAGACCTCTTCGCCTTCAGATATCTCGGCGACTTCAACCGCTTCACCGCTACCGTCGACGGTCACGCCGGCACCGTCACCGGCGAGCTTGTCTCCGGAAACTTCTACCAACAACTCGGCGTTCAGCCCGTTCTCGGTCGTGCCATCCAGCCATCCGATGACGGCGCGCCCGGCTCAGGCCCCGTCGCGGTCATCAGCGACGGCCTCTGGGCCAGGCTCTTTGGCCGTTCTCCCTCAGTCATCGGCAAAACCATCCAGCTTAACCTCATCCCCATCACCATCGTTGGCGTCAACCCACCCAGCTTCACAGGAGCCGCCAGCGTCCAGACCTCGCCCGACGTCTTCCTTCCCTTCAGCATGCAGCCCACCCTGATGCCCTCGCAGCACGCCTCTCTCCTTCAAGATCCCAATCAATGGTGGATGTCGATCATGGGACGCGCTCGCCCCGGCGTCTCCGACGAAGCCGTCCGTGCCGCCTTCGCCGTCTGGCTCGATCAGGACATCCACGCCACCGTCGCCGTACCAAAAGACGCGAGCAAGCCCGACTTCGTCCTCGAATCCGGCGGCCAGGGTCTTGCAGCAGCCACCCATGTCTATGCCGCGCCAATCTATGTCCTCTCTGTGCTCACGGGCTTTGTTCTTCTGCTCGCCTGCGCCAACCTCGCCAACCTTCTGCTCGCGCGTTCCGCAGCCCGCCAGCGAGAGATGTCCGTTCGTCTCGCCCTCGGAGCCAGCCGCTCCCGCGTCCTCTGCCAGGTATTGACCGAAAGCCTCCTCCTCTCCTCGCTCGGAGGCCTCGCCGGTTTCGCACTAGGCTACCTCGGCCGCAATATCATCCCGCATCTCCTCTCCTCCGCCTGGCGCCCCGCGCCCCTCAACGCCCGATTCGATCTCCGCATCTTTGCCTTCACTGCCGGAGTCTCCATCTTCACCGGCATCCTCTTCGGCCTCGCCCCCGCATGGCAGGCCACTCGTACCGACATCAACGCGTCACTTAAGGGTGCCGCCTCTTCAGCCACCCGCCGCCGCAAAGGCCTCGCCGGAAAATCTATCGTCGTCTTCCAGATCGCGCTCTCCATGCTCCTCGTCGTCGGAGCAGGTCTCTTCGCGCGCACGCTGATCAATCTCAACACCACCAGCCTCGGCTTCGACCCGCACAATCTCCTGCTCTTCACCATTCAGGCCCCGCCCACCCGCTACCCCGCGCCACAGAACATCGCCCTCCACCAGCGTATTGAAGACCGCCTCGCCGAAGTTCCCGGCGTCGAGTCCGTAACACCCGTCGAGAACCCCCTGCTCGCCCACAATATCTCCAACACCACCTTCCAACCCACCGATCAGCCCAAACCTACAGGCGACAATCGGTATCGTGACGTCAACACCGTCGGCCGGAACTTCTTCGCGACCTACCGCATCCCTATCCTCTATGGCCGAAGCTTCGGCCCAACCGACACCGCAACATCCCCGCTCGTCGCAGTCATCAACCAGAGTCTCGCCCACAGCGTCTACCCGAACGCCGACCCTGTCGGCAAAACCTTCGCCACAGAACGGAACCAGGGCGATCCCGAAACCATCTACCAGATCATCGGCGTCTCCGCCGACGCCAAATACGATCAGCTCCAGGGAGACCCGCCCCCCACCTTTTACACCCTCTACCGCCAGGCCAAAGGAGAGCAGTTCCTCACCTACACCATCAAGACGCAACTCTCTCCCACCGCCATCCTCCCCGCTCTCCGCAATGCCGTCGAGTCCATCGACAAAGATCTCCCCCTCCGCGACATCCGCACCCAGACCGAACAAATCGAGGACAGCATCTCGCAGCAGCGCCTCTTCGCCGCCCTCACCGCTGGGTTCGGCATTCTCGCTCTTATCCTCGCCTGCATCGGCATCTATGGCATCATGGCCTACAACGTAGCCCGCCGCACCAGCGAAATCGGCATCCGCATGGCTCTCGGTGCGCGCAGCCGCCAGGTCCTTCTGATGGTCCTCCGAGAGAGCACCGTACTCGCAATCATAGGAGTTGCCGCTGGCCTCACCGCTGCGTTCGCCCTCACCCGCTTCATCCGCGCCATGCTCTACGGACTCCAGCCCACCGACCCGGCCACCCTCATTGTCGCCACCCTGATCCTTCTTGCCATCGCCATCACGTCAGCCTACGGCCCGGCCCGCCGAGCCTCTCGCATCGACCCCATGCAAGCCCTCCGCCACGAGTAGTCCACCTCGTGCAGCCACCTAAGCCCCGGCAGATCGAAGCCACGCCACCATCTGCTCGTGACCCACCAACCCAGCCTGTCGCATCACCGGCTTTCCGCCCGACAAAACCATGAAGTTCGGAATCCCGCGCACGTTATACCGAGCCCCCAGCCCCGGATACTTCTCCGTGTCCACTTTCACGACAATTGCTTTCCCAGCCATCTCTTTCGCCGTCCGCGCAACCTCCGGCGCAGCTGCGCGGCAAGGCCCGCACCACTCCGCCCAGAAGTCCACCAGCACAGGCACACGAGAGCTCCGCAGAATCTCGTCGAACGTCTCTGTATCCACCTGAAGCGGCTCATCCAGAGGCGGCAACGCAGTCTTGCACGCACCACATCGCCCTGTATCCGCAAGATGTTCCACTGCGATACGATTTTTTCTCTGGCAACTCTGGCAGCTTCGAATCACGGGCATACCCAACCCCCAGTCAACGACACTACCCTACCAGTTCCTCAGCTTCCAGAAAACCAAAGCCTATTGGATCTCCCCATACACCCTGACCGTAAAAACATGCGCATCCAGCCGGTAGTGTCTCTCCACATAAAAAGCCGGAGTCTGCCGGTGCACAACATACTGAGTCCCCGCCACCACGGTCGGCACCGAAAGCAGGCAGTGAGCGCTCAATGCCGGAATCTTCGACTTCCACGCACCGGCCAGCATATTACTGATCTCGCCCAGCCCATCCAGAACCGCCTCATCCACCGCGTTCATCTCCATCCCCACCATGCATGCGGTCATATGGATTGCGGTCTCTGCTCTGACCTGCACCGTACAAGCGCCGCTCAGCGCCCCCGCCAGGCCGATCACTGCCGTCAGCGTCTCGCAGGTGCCATCGACAACCGGCTCCTCGTTGATCCCCTCCACCGCCACCCCCAGCATCAGGCCAAACACCTCGTCCACCGCCTGGTCCAGATAGGCCGTATCCGTCACCATCCCCACGGACACACCCTTCGCCCCCTGCTCCATCACCTGAGCCATCAATCCCCCTTCTCCTCCAGCCACAGTTTCTAACGCCTATGGCCTCTATCGGCACGCCCTCCCCATCCGTGAGCGTCGAACCGCAAACCCGCCACCGGTCTCGTGCTTTGAGAAGTCCTTAATACTCCAGCTCATGCGGCGAATACGTCAGCGTCCCATCCTTCTTCTCATACCAGAGGAACAGCTTCTTAGGACTCTGGTTCACCCGCACCGCGACAATCACGCCCGACCCATCCCGCTTCGAAATATCCACATGGTGCGACGTAATCGGGCCCCAGTCGCTCGCCGTCGTCCAATCCTCTGTAAACCGCTTCAGCGTGTAGTCGTACTTCTGCGGATGCTGCTGCCAGTTCGGGTCGTTCATCCAGATCCCATAGGCCTTGGCGTAGTCCTTGTCCTGCAACGTATTCAGAAACACATTGATCTTGTGTTCCACCGGCAGCAGTGAAAAAAACCACCCGTGCCCCATGATGTAACCGCCCAGCCCAATCACTACCGTCAACACCACCACTACGCCAAACCCGATCAGCAGGTTACGGTTCCGTGTCTCGCGACGACCATCAAACTCCGGTGCATTCAGCAGCGTCATCACTCTTTACCTCATCTGTATTAGACACCGTCATCTACCAAAAGGAATGCGAGCCGTCTCCTTGGCATCACCGCCATCCAAACGCTCCGCGGAACACCTCGAACTCCACTCCCGACGGCTGCAAGTATACCGACACCACGTCGAACCGCACCGCAATCTCACCCCGCACCCGCTCCGGAAATCCCTTCAAATAAGCCCGCGCCATCTTCCGCAACATCACCCGCTTGTCCTCGTCCACCGCGGACTCCGCCGGAGTCATCGCATCTCGTCCGGTCCGCGTCTTCACCTCGACAAAGCACAGCCGCTCTCCATCCCACGCGATCAAATCTACATCTCCCCACAACTTCGCAGTCTTCCACCGCCGTGCCACCACGACATAACCCATCTTCCGTAGATAAAGCAGCGCCTCCCGCTCTCCACGCAACCCCGTCGCCAGGTGCTCCGGCCCGTGGCCCCGCCGACCCACGGCATCCAACTGCCGCAACATCCACGCCTGCACTTCAAGCCAAGCTACAGTACTCATCGCCTACTCTGTCCTATATGATTCACGAATCGTCCTCGGTAGAATACGCCGGATTCCGAACCATTCTTCTCTGTCCATCGTATTTTTCTTCGACCTCTCCGATCTTTGGGACCAAAAAAAAGCAAAGGTGATCCTCATGCCCGGTGCCTTGAGAAAATCGTTCCTCCTCGTCGCAGCCTGCCTGATGCTTACCGCGCCTGTAGCCATCGAAACCGCCAAAGCTCAAACCAGGTCAGCTCCCTCGTCAACCGCGGGTCACCCAACACCTGCACACGCCGACACAGAACCCGTCCCCGACCAGGAAACACCCGACGAAGAGTTGGAGCAGGCCGCCGTCACCCTCGACGTCTCCCACGACTCTCCCCTCATCCAGACGCTCTACCAGGCCACCCGCGAAACCAAAGAGCAGGCCATCCTCGACCGCCTCACCGAAGCCAAAAAACTTCTCGCAGGCGGAGCCGACGTCAAGGCAACCGACGAATACGGCCGCACCGCTCTCCACTGGACCGTCTTCGGCTCCAGCTACAACACCAAGCCAAAGATCGTTGTCTCCTACGAAGAGATCGCCGACCAGCTCATCCAGCGCGGCGTCGATATCAATCGTCAGGACATCTACAACGACACCGCACTGGACTACCTCCTCTACTCGCCCAACTTCGAAATCCAGACGCTGCTGATTGAAAAGGGCGCAACCAGCGGCTTCCTCATCGCCTCCTTCGAATTCTTCAAAGAAGAACTCGGGTCTGTCTCCAGCTCCCTCACAGCTCGCATGGCCCGCTCCATGCAGGCCGATCTCGCTCCCGGCCTCACGCTCAGCATCCGCCTCAGAGGCCCCGTCTACAGCGAACACTCCCGCACCGGAGACCCCGTCGAAGGAACCGTCACCTATCCCCTCTGCCGGGACGGCGAAAACATCACCTGCAAAGAGGGGGACCTCGTCATCCCCCCCGGTACCAAAGTTCAGGGAACCATCCTCTTCGCCCAGAAGGCCCCGGACAAGTACTCCCGCCCCCGCCTCGTCGTCGACTTTGCCAACGTCATCCACGCAGACGGCACCCGTTCCCCGCTCTACTCCCGCGTCATCGATGTAGACAACGCCCGCGAGACCGTTCGCAACAACGAGATCCTAGGCATCGTCCAGCCTCACGCCAACACCAAAGCCTCTCTCGTCCTCACCGCCCTCGGCATGTCGAACCCCATCGCCGGATACACCATTAAAGGCTTCTCCGCCGTCTACGGTCTCTCCATCCGCCGCGAAGTCCTCTTCCCCGCCGGAACCGACCTCCAGGTTCAAATCGTCCGACCCTCCATGCTTAAGCTGAAAGACACCTGGAACGGCTGGCCTCTCCTCCCCGTCGACGCTCCCCTCAAAACGCTCATCGCCGCAGCCCCGCTGCGCACGCGCACCAAAGACGGCAAGATCTCCGACGTCACCAATCTCATGTTCATCGGCTCTCGCCAGCAACTCGACGCAGCCTTCCAGGAAGCTGGCTGGTTTGAAACCGACGGCCTCAGCCTGAACTCAGCTATGAAGTCGGTTCAGGCCACCTTCCGGCAATCCGGCTACACCCAGGCCCCGGTCTCTCTCCTCACACTCGACGGCAAACCGCCCGATGCCGTCTTCCAGAAATCCCTCGACACCTTCGCCAAGCGCCATCACATCCGCGTCTGGAAGCAGCCCGGAACCTATCAGGGACGCGACGTCTGGGTCGGCGCCGCCACCCACGACATCGCCATCTCCACCGCGCGCAAGGCCACCAAGTGGTCCCATCGCATCGACCCCCACATCGACCGCGAGCGCGAGTGGGTCGAAACCGATCTCCTCTTCGCCGGAACCGCGACCTCCTACGCGCTCGTCGACCGCCCGGACGCTCCCAGAAAGACCGCCAACGCCACCGGCGACGATATCCTCACCGACGGCCAGATCTCCGTCGTAGAGCTGGGGCGTACGAAGCCAAACATCATCAACCCGGCCACGCCGTCCCTGCAAATTCGCCAAACCTCAACAACCTCCCAGCTGCCAACCAAGTCAGAATGAGCCAAGGGACAAATTCATGAATGTAATTCTCTTCGGAGCAACCGGCATGATAGGACAAGGCGTCCTGCGCGAGTGCCTCCTCGACCCCGGCGTACAGAAAGTTCTCTCCATCGTCCGCAGTCCCACGAATCAGCACCACCCCAAACTCCGCGAGCTCCCCCACGCCGACTTCTTCGACTACACCGCGATCGAGCCCGACCTCACCGGCTACGACGCCTGCTTCTTCACCCTCGGCGTCACCTCTTCCGGCATGGCCGAGAGCAGTATCACCACATCACCTACGACCTCACCCTCGAAGCCGCCGAAACCCTCTCCCGCCTCAACCCCGCTATGACCTTCATCTACGTCTCCGGAGCAGGCACCGACAGCACCGAATCCGGCCGCATCATGTGGGCCCGCGTCAAAGGCAAGACCGAAAACGCCCTCCTCAACCTCCCCTTCAAAGCCGCCTACATGTTCCGCCCCGGCTTCATCCAACCCCTCCACGGCATCGTCTCGAAGACGAAGTCCTACCGCATCTTCTACGCCGTAACCAAACCCATCCTGCCTCTCGCGAAGGCCCTCTTCCCCCGCCAGATCACCTCTACCGAGCAACTAGGTCGAGCTATGCTCAAAGTCGCCCGCAACGGTTTCCCTGGCCCCATCCTCGAAGCCCGCGACATCAACACTCTGTAAATCCGCGAAAAAATCTTCCCATTGCCTCCAACGCCAAACCCTGCAATACTTAACCGTGCCCATCCTGCACAAATTTCAAAAACAGATAAAGAGGTCGCGGACATGTCTGCAAAGTACATCTTTGTAACCGGCGGCGTTGTGTCCAGCCTTGGCAAGGGTCTCGCCGCAGCCTCCATCGGCTGCCTGCTCGAGGCCAGAGGCATCAAGGTCAACCTCATGAAGTTCGACCCCTACCTCAACGTCGACCCCGGAACCATGTCGCCCTTCCAGCACGGCGAAGTCTTCGTCACCGACGACGGCGCCGAGACCGACCTCGACCTCGGCCACTACGAGCGCTTCACCCACGCCAAGCTCACCCGCGACAACAACCTCACCACCGGCCGCATCTACGAGCAGATCATCACCAAGGAGCGCCGCGGCGACTATCTCGGCAAGACCGTCCAGGTCATCCCCCACGTCACCAACGAGATCAAGAATGCCATGCGCAAGGTCGCGGCGGACGCCGAAGTCGTCATCGTCGAGATCGGCGGCACGGTAGGCGACATCGAATCCCTCCCCTTCCTCGAAGCGATACGGCAAATGCGTCAGGATCTGGGCCGCGAAAATACCGTCTTCGTCCACGTCACCCTCATCCCCTGGATCGCCGCCGCGCAGGAGCTGAAGACCAAGCCCACCCAGCACTCCGTCAAGGAGATGCTCTCCATCGGAATCCAGCCCGACATCCTCCTCTGCCGCTCCGACCGCGCCGTCCCCCGCGAGATGCGCCAGAAGATCGCTCTCTTCTGCAACGTCGAAGAGCCAGCCGTCATCGCCGCCCGCGACGTCGCCAGCATCTACGAAGTCCCTCTCACCTTCGCCGCCGAAGGCGTGGACGCCCTCGCCCTCAAGTACCTCCACATCGACGCCAAAGCACCCGACCTCTCCAAGTGGAAGGACATCGTCCACCGCGCCTACCATCCCCGCGACGAAGTCTCCATCGCCATCGTTGGCAAGTACGTCGAGTACGAGGACAGCTACAAATCCCTCAAGGAAGCCCTCGTCCACGGAGCCCTCGCCCACAACCTCAAGCTCAAGGTCACCTGGCTCGAAGCCGAAGGCCTCGAAGCCCCCGACTACCCCGCCCAGCTCGAAGGCTTCGACGGCATCCTCGTCCCCGGCGGCTTCGGCAAGCGCGGCATCGAAGGCATGCTCAACGCCATCCGCTTCGCCCGCGAGTCCGGCACCCCATACTTCGGCATCTGCCTCGGCATGCAGACCGCCTGCATCGAGTACGCCCGCAACGTCTGCGGCCTCAAGGACGCCAACTCCGGCGAGTTCGACCCCGCCACCCCCTACCGCATCATCTACAAACTCCGCGAACTCACCGGCGTCGAAGAGATGGGCGGAACCATGCGCCTCGGAGCCTGGGACTGCGTCCTCGAACCCGACTCCCTCGCCGCCGAAGCCTACGGCGTCACAGAAATCTCGGAGCGGCACCGCCACCGCTACGAGTTCAACCGCGAGTACGAAGCCATCCTCACCGGCGCAGGTCTCCGCATCACCGGCACCACACCCGATGCCACCTACGTCGAGATCGTCGAAATCCCCAGCCACCCCTTCTTCCTAGGCTGCCAGTTCCACCCCGAATTCAAATCCAAGCCGCTTGAGCCGCACCCTCTCTTCCGCGACTTCGTTGCCGCCAGCTATCAGAATCGCGTAGCCCACAACTCGCTACTCACCGAAACGGTTCCCGCCCAATCCCAGCACCACCACCCACTTTCTTAGCGCGCCGAACACGCACAAGCCCCAAACCCTTTACTCGTCACCCGCGAAAGCGCACAGACATACTCCGGCCAAAGCGGCTTGATCAGAGATGATCCATCCCCGGCAACAAAATAACGAATAAATGCCTGGCTCTTCTCCGTCTTCGCCTCGGGATCGTCCTTGAACTCCCCCAGCAGCCGCACCAGCGCAGCCGGAGAAAACGACGCCTCCCCATAAGCCTCCGAGTAGTCATACTCCCGCGCCCAAGAGGTCCCCACCCCAGTCGAATTCGAAGCCACAACCACCGCATAGTCCACCAGCGTCGCGCCCGCAGGATCAACCCGCGCCAAGGTAAACGAAGGCCGATTCCCATTCACCGGAGAGATCGCCCCCACCATCTTCACCGCCACCATCTCCTGAGCCGACGCCACCCCCGACTCCGGCCCAACCAGCCGCAGCTCATCCATATGCGTATGCGCAAAGATCCCCAACCGCACAACATCCGCATGTTTCACCAGCGTCTCCGCCAACTCCTCCGACGAAAGGAACATCGTAGGCCCCGCGCCTCCGCAGGCATCCTTCATCTTCTTCACCGTCGCATACACATCCACTCCCGGCGGAATATGTCCCAGCACCCAGACCCTCTGCCCCTGCCGCCGAGCCGCATCCAACTCCTTCCCCAGCCACGCTATCTCCCGCACCGCCTCGGTCAGGTCTGTCTTCCCTGCGCATGTAGCATAATTCCGCGACATGAAGAGATCATTCAGCACAATCAGCCGCGTCCTCCTCATCGGAGCAGCCATCGTCACGCTATAAAAGCCGCCCTCCGCAAAATCCGTCAACGCCCTATGCTTCTCCGCCGACGCAGGCAATCCCTGCAACATGATCTTCGCCGCCCCCGCGAGAAACGCGCTATGAGGATCCATCCGATAGTCGCCGCAACCCGAATCGTTATTCCCCAGCGTCGCATACACCGGCACCCCTGGCATCGATCGGTGCAGCTCTCCCATCACGTAATCCATCGTCTTCTCAACGAACTCCGCATAATCGCTCGGTGTCTTTCCCGGCACCAGATTAGCAAACCGGCAAGCGAAGTTATGCGCAATCAGGTCGCCGCTCACCGTAACAAATCGCGCCCCCGAAGCCTGCGCCCGCACCGCCTCCAGGCTCGACTGCAACAGCGCATACGAAGTATCGAAACCCCGCGCCCCGCAGGTCCTCTGCAACGCCGCCAGCGCCTGTTCCTGGTCCCGAGACGCTGGTTCGCTCAAAATCGCGTCCCACCCGCTCACCGGAGCGTCCACCAGCCGCAGCACCTTCCTCGGATCATGAAATGGATCGAAGTGAAAGTCGCTCAACATCAGCGCAGGGATCGTCCGCTCACCCGCGCTCTTCTTCTGCTGTATCGCCGAAGCCTGTGCAATCGCAACACGCCCGGGAATCACTCCAAAAAAAAATAGCAAACCTGTCGCGAAAGAGGCTCGAAGCGCACCAGCCTTAATCATTGCGATCATTCACTCAGTCGCCTCCCCGGCCATTACCGCACAAGCAACACCCTATACGAGCCAACTGGCTTCAGCAAAACAATTCATCTGCAAGCCACATCGGCGGAGCGGTATCATCATCCCACCACGCTCTAACGCAAATCGTGCGAGCAACCCATTGAGCCTTGTCCTACCCGGCCCGATTCATCTTGAATCGCTGCAACCGTAAGCCATGACTCAGCAGGAGCATCTAACTCAAACATGACCACCCAATACAACTCAGGCCGCGGCCCTTCCGGAACCATCTTCGCCTTCCTTCTCGCGCTTCTCCTAGGCGCCGCCACCATGGTCGTCTTCCTCCGGCACGCCACCACGGGCGTCCTCTCGCACATCGCCGACCGCATCGTCGCCCGCCCCACCCTCTTCGACACCTCCGTTCCCGCAGTCGTGCAAAAGATCCAGCGTCTCAACCGTCTCGAAACCGTCGTCTACTCCATCGACACCGTCGTCGAAGGCTCCAAATCCGGCGCAGTTCTCCCTGACCTGCTCGTCGGCGACCGCATCCTCCTCGTTGTCCACGGCCAATCCATCGCCGGCATCGACCTCTCCAAACTCCACCCTGAAGACGTCCGCATTGCCGGCCAGTCCATCCACGTCACCCTGCCCGCCTCCCAGCTCTTCGTCACCACACTCGATAACCAGAAGACCCGCGTCTATCTCCGTTCCACTGGCCTCCTGGTCCCCGCCGACCAGAACCTCGAGTCCGACACCCGCGCTAAAGCTGAGCAGCAGCTCCAACAGACAGCTCTTGCCGATGGCATCCTCGACACTGCCCGCAAAAATGCCCGCTCCACCGTCACCACACTCCTCTACAGCCTCGGCTTCACCCAGGTCGACGTCACCTAGACTTGAAGCGAATTGCTAGAAAGCAGTGGCAAGGGTTACAGCAAACAGATACTCGGGATCCTGCCAGGAGCGAGTGACACTGAACCTGGCGGCATTAAGAAGGTCCTCGACGGAAGCCTGAGTGAACTTGTAGCTGTTCTCAGTGTGGATAGTTTCGCCGCGAGCGAAGTCAAGAGTAAGGGCAGGGCCAGTGGAATTTTCGGGAATGTGAACACGTTGTGCGAGGAGAGATTCGAGGTGCATCTCGATGCGGGATTCGGTGGAATTCCAGAGCACATTGTGGCGAAAAGCTGAAGAGTGGAAGTCAGCACCAAGATCACGATTGAGACGGGTCAGAACATTGTGATTGAAGGCGGCGGTAACACCGGCAGCGTCGTTGTAGGCGGCAAGGAGGGTAGCTTCGTCCTTATGCTCGCTCACGCCTAGATCGGTGCCGAGAAGAAGTGTGTCTCCGGGAAGAAGCTGGTTGCGAAGATTGCGAAGCACGCTGCGGGCATCGTGGGGAGTAAAGTTGCCAATGCTCGAGCCAATGTAAAGTGCCAGCGTGCGGGTGTCGGGAAGGCGATTGAGGGGCAGGGCTTCACGGGTGTAGTCGGCGACCTGGGCGCGGACCGTAACGTCGGGGATGTTGCCGAGAATATTTTCGCGAGCGGCGGCAAGAGCCGATTCAGAGACATCGACGGGCTGGTAGACGACACTGCCCTGCTGACGGACGGCGGCGCGGAGAAGCAGACCAGTCTTGGTCGCGGTGCCTGCGCCTAGCTCAATGAGAGTAAGCGTCTGGGGTGGCGTGCCGGCGGCAGCTTGGATGATCTCGTGGGCATTAGCGGCGAAGATGCCGCGCTCAGTGCGAGTGAGGTAGTACTCGGGAAGAGTAGTGATCTGCTCGAAGAGGCTTGAGCCCGCCTCGTCGTAGAACAGCCAAGGGGAAAGTGTCTTGGGTGAAGCAGTAAGGCCAGTACGAGCTTCGCTGGCGATCGCTTCAAGGGTTGAGACGAGTTCTGGGGCAATGGCTAGTGATGACACTCAGACTCCCCTGTGGTGCGGCTTTGGTGAGCGTACCTCAGGATCTACGCCCTCACTGCGGGATTGGATGCAGCAGCGCCTCGAATCGATTGCCTAAGGCGCGATTTTTCGGCTAGCGGTTCCTGAATATTTACAGACGAGGCGATTATTTCATCGCGGCAGGTCTGCGGCTATCCCTTCTGTTTGCAGGCTCACGCTCTCAACAGGCTCCTTGTCGCGGAAGTTAAGAAGGAACAGGACCAGCACGATTGCCGAAGAGATGGCGGAGAAGAGCCAGATGCCACGCCAGTTGTGAACGACAACGCCACTCGCCAGAGTGTGGGCGTAGTAGTCGACAACGAAGCCGGAGAGCCAGGAGCCGACGAACATGCCAAGGCCGTAGGTAAGAAAAGTGATAAGGCCCTGGGCGGCAGCGCGCAGGGCGACGGAAGCCTTGCGGTCGATATAGATCTGCCCGGTGACAAAGAAGAAGTCGTAGCAGATACCATGCAGAAGAATGCCGCCCCAGAGCATCCACATGTGCGATCCGACAGAGCCATAGGCAAAGAGAACGTAACGCAGCGTCCATGCGACCATGCCTGCGACCAGCATGTATTTGACGCCGAGGCGGCGAAAGAACCACGGGATCAGCAGCATGCAGAAAAGCTCCGACATCTGGCCGCCGGTCATCTTGCCTGCGGCGTTGACCACGCCACTCTGATTGAGAAAGAGATTCGTGAAAGCGTAATAGAACTGGAGCGGAATACAAATAAGGAAAGATGCGATGGCAAAGATGGCCATCGAACGCTCTTTGAGAAGATCCACCGCTTCGCGCGGGAAGATCGTCGAAACGCCAGTAGAGGCGCTACGCGCAAGGGGCGGTGTGTTGGGAAGTGTGAGGCAATAGACCGCCATCAGGAGCGAGGACGCCGCAGCAAGCTTCATGGGCAGGTCGGTTGCCTCCAAATGGAGGGAGCCGATCAGCAAACCGGCAACGATCCAGCCCAGTGTGCCGAGGACGCGGATGGGCCCGAAGTCTTCTTTCGGGTCGTTCATCTGGCGAAAGGCGAGAGAGTTCGTGAGCGCCAGCGTCGGCATGTAGCAGAGGCAGTAGAGGAGGACGAGTGCGTAGAGAGACACGAAATGAGACTGCCGCGACGCAGCAAACAAGAGTACTGCGCCGAGGAAGTGCAGCAGAGCCAGTACCTTTTGCGTCGTGAAGAGCTTGTCGGCGATAAGCCCGACGAAGAACGGCGAGATGATGGCCCCGACGGCTGTAGTGCCGGCGGCAATACCGATCTGCTGACCGGAGAAGTGCAGCGACTCCGCAAGCCAGGTGCCGAAGGTGACATACCAGGCTCCCCAGATGAAGTATTCGAGGAACATCATCGTGCTGAGTCGTGCGCGCATTCCAAGCTTCATCGTTGACCTTTTCCCCTATTCCACTAACGCTTCCGGCAACTGCATCCCCTCAAACCGGTGAATCCCTGTTTCGCCTTCCTGTGTGTGTCAGACGAAACCGGCTGATCGTACTTTGAATCACGATTTAGCTTCAAGGAATGATGCACTGCGTATCATACCAGCGACGCGATTGAGTTTGAGCGCACGTGTTTTTCTCCTGAACCAGTGTCCCTATCGACACTGAATGTCGACACCTGTAAGATTTCCACGTCGCCGTAGTTCCGATTTTGGGAGGTCGAAATGAAGTCCGGGCTCGAAGGTCAATCGAAGGATGCAGTGCATATTCCTGATACGCGGGAGACTCTCCTTCCGGGCGAAGCAGTCCGAGGGATGCGACGCAGAGACTTCGTTCGAGTCTTCATGGCAGCCACGGTTGCGCCAGCCGCGTTCCTGGGCCAGTCTGCACCGCCGACCCGTCCAGAGTTGCCTGCAGCAGCGCCAGTGCCGTGGATGCGAGGCATCAACCGCGCAACTCCTGTACCGGAAGGCGCTGCGGCCGAGACCGTAGCCGAAGCCGAGGTACAGTTCTTTACCTCCACGCAAATGGCGACGCTCTCCCGTCTGAGCGATGTCTTTCTCCCGCGCATCGGAAGCACTCCTGGAGCATTGGAAGCAGGAACA
>Ga0207667_10002914_pt1 | contig 21244 bp, 16 predicted proteins | sample KBSCornC52_FD_184301 | JGI IMG/M metagenome (GOLD analysis project Ga0207667, IMG submission 184301) | Corn rhizosphere microbial communities from Kellogg Biological Station, Michigan, USA - KBS Corn C5-2 (SPAdes) (version 2) | ecosystem: Host-associated > Plants > Roots > Rhizosphere > Soil ...
CACGGGCCAATGCCCCGCGAAGTAGTGCCGATGGGGATCCGATTCTCGCGCGCTTCCGACATCTTTTCCACCAGCCGGTGAAACGGAAAAATCACATGCGCGCGATTGCTGATCCGTAGCTGGCTTCTGACGTCGATGCCGGCGGCTTCCAGGATGCCGATCTCGTCCAGCAAGGCGTTCAGATCAACCACCACTCCGTTGCCGATGACCGCCTGAACTCCGGGCCGCAGAATTCCGCTCGGAATCAGCTTCAAAACGAACTTCTTTTCCCCGATAAAAACCGTGTGGCCGGCGTTGTGGCCACCCTGATAGCGCGCCACGATGTCGAAGCGCTCGGCAAATAAGTCGACGACTTTGCCTTTGCCTTCGTCGCCCCACTGCGCGCCGAGAACGATGATATTTTGCATTTGGTGTAAGAGTCGCGCCACTAGCTCCTCCAGCGCGCACACAAGTTCTCATTGTAGCAGCCAGGAGGTTCATTAACCCGCATAATTGGGTGTATATTGGTTGGCGATCCGATGACAAACCATCCCGTGAGATCGTCCGTTCACTCCCGAGCGCTCAGGAAACCGCTGGCAATCTTCATCGCAGCCGCGCTGGCAAGCGTTCCCGCCATTGCGAAGGACGCGGCGAAAGACAAGGCCTGTGAAGTTCCCACCCTCGTTTCAACCGGTGGCGCCTTTCCTCTGAATCCCCACACGCTGGCGATCCGCTGGACCGGCTATTCCAATTTCGAGCTGGCCTACGGCGGCGAAATCCTTCTTCTGGACGCCTACTTCGATCGCGGTAGCATGTTCGCCCCCCTGGGGTTCAAAGCGGCTGACGTCAAAAAGGCGAATGCCATCCTGATCGGTCATGGGCACTTCGATCATATGGCGGACGCCGCATCCGTCGCCGCCAGAACCGGCGCGGTGGTGGTTGGCGCGCCGCTCACTACTGCAAAGCTTCAGACCCAGAATCTCGACGCCAAACAGATTCGAACCGTGACAGGCAAAGGCGGAGAGGTGCTGAAGTTCGGCAAATTTGAAGTTGAACCAATCCTGGGGCGTCATGGACAGCCGCCGGCCAATGTGACGAGGGCCTTCAACCAGGCTCTCCAGTCGGTGGCAACTCCGCTCACGCCGGCGCAAACCGCCGAAGAGGCCGCGATCCGAAGCCGCGGCACGTCGGACCCGCGAATCGTCACGGAAGGCACCATCACATACTTGATTACTCTCGACGACGGATTCCGCATCATGTACCGCGATAGCGGCGGGGCCATTACCGAATTTGAGAAAGCTGCCATGCAGCGCATCGGGCGCGTGGACATCGCTATTGCTGCGGTGGCGGCGGATTTCTTGCCGAGCCTCACGGTCCAGCAAGGGCTGGAATATTTGCGGCTATACAAGCCCGACGTCTACATTCCGGCGCATTACGATGCGCCTCTCAATGGTCTGTGGCGGACCACGGAACCGATCTTCCAGGCGATGAAGGATGAGAAACCCAGCCTCATCACTTACTCGCGGCAATATCGCGAGCCGGTATGCTTCGATACGGCGAAGAAATCTAAGCCGTAGGCCAGCGCTAGCGCTGACTCGCTTCGCCGGAATTCACACGGCGATTGAAGTCCGCGGATTGCTTGCGCGGGACACTCAACGATTTCCAGTCAGCATGTTTGAAGTGCTTGGCGAGGAGCACGATCTGTCCGCAATGATAAGAGTAATGAGCCATCTGGCGATTGATGGCCTGCATCACGGAATGGGCTTCGCCGCGAATGGTAACGGTGCGCTGCAGATCCGGCTCGGCAAGCGGTTCAAGTGCGCTGAATACGCAGTGCCATCCCTGTTCCCAGAGTGCGAGCACCGCTTCACGCGTCGCCGGCGCATCTTCGAATTCAGTGTCTCGATTGCGATCCGGCTTCTCGCCATCGCTGGTCAGAAAATCGGTCCAGCGTGAGCGCATGTTGCCCGCCATGTGTTTCACAATTACGGCAATGGAATTCGCTTCGTGGTCCAAGACCGCGAAGAGTTGTTCGTCCGACACCTGTGCCATCGCCCGCTCCGCTAAGTTCTTGTAGTAGCGGAAGAGGTCGAGTGAATCCGTCAAGTACGAAGTCGTGAAGCGCAGAGCCATATGCGCCATCTTTGCGCGTCCGACGGAGGACCGCAAGGCTCGCCAACGGAGTAGTAAATCTGCGCTCTATGATATACTCGGCTCTCAAAAAGGAGGCCCAGCATGCGTCTGATGTGCTTGACGTTGTTCGTCGCGCTGACGGCAATGGCACAGGTCGATCCCGAATATGTGGTCCCGAAGAAAAACCCTTTCGCAACGCCCGCCGACCTGAAAAATGGCCAGCAGTTGTTCATGGGACAGTGCGCGCGCTGCCACGGCTCCAAGGGCGAAGGCGGCAGGGGCGCGGTCCTGGCGCAGCCTCGGTTGCGGCATGCCCCCGACGACGAATCTCTTTTCATGGTGATCCGGGATGGCATCAAAGGCACCGAGATGCCGGCCGGCTACGCAGTCGACACTCGCGAGACCTGGCAGCTTGCGGCGTACGTTCGCAGCCTGGGGCGCATGGCCCCCGAGACGGTTTCAGGAGATGCGAAACACGGCCAGGAGTTGTATCGAACCAAGGGACGCTGCGCCCAATGCCACATCAATGGCGGCCAGGGCGGAAGTCTGGGCCCCGAGCTCACGGAAATCGGCGCGCGCCGCAGTGCCGCCCATTTGCGCGCAGCGGTTCTCGATCCGGCGTCGACATTACCGGAAGATTTTTTAGAGGTGCGAGCAGTCACCAAGAATGGCCAAACGATTACTGGCGTCCGGCTCAACGAGGACACCTTCAGCATCCAGGTTCGCGATCTGAGCGGTGGAATTCATTCTTTCCAGAAAGACGATCTGAAGGAGTTGCAGAGAGATTCCGGGAAGTCCCCCATGCCGAGTTTCCGCGGAATGTTATCAGCTTCCGAAGTGGACGATCTGGTGGCTTATCTGGTTTCGCTGCGAGGTAATCAATGAAACGCACAATGTTCTTGTCGGCCGCTGCCTTCTCGATGTGGGCCGTTTCCCTGCCCCTTGCCGCGCAAGTTTCCTTTGACCGCTTGCGTCAATCCGATGCCGAGCCCGGCAACTGGCTTACTTATTCTGGCAACTATAGCTCGCACCGCTATTCGGGCTTGGATCAGATCACTGCCGCGAATGTCGGACATCTGCGGCCCGCCTGGGTGTATCAAATTAATACCACTGAGCGCGTAGAAGCGTCGCCATTGGTGGCCGATGGCATCATGTACCTGAGCGAGCCCGGCGGCAGCGTGACTGCGCTCGATACCCTGACAGGACGTCCGCTGTGGAAGTACACGCGGACAATGCCCAAGGGCGTTCGCGGCTGCTGCGGTCCGGTGAATCGCGGCGTGGCGATTCTGAATGATACCGTGTATGTCGGCACCTATGACGCGCACTTGGTAGCGCTGGATATAAAGTCGGGCGTCGTGCGCTGGGATTCCGAAGTGGCTGACCCTAAGTTGGGCCACTCGATCACGGGCGCGCCGCTAGCGATTAAAGACAAAATCGTCGTGGGAATGGCAGGCGGCGAATACGGCGTCCGTGGCTTCATCGACGCCTATGACGCGAAAACTGGCAAGCGGGCCTGGCGCTTCTGGACCGTACCTGCCGCCGGCGAGCCCGGCATCGAAACCTGGGCCGGCGACACGGCGAAGACCGGCTCCGCCACCACCTGGGTGACCGGCTCCTACGACCCCGATCAGAACACGGTCTTCTGGGGCACTGGCAATCCCGGCCCGGACTGGAACGGCGACGCGCGCGCCGGCGATAATCTCTACTCCGATTCTTTGGTGGCGCTGGATGGCGACACGGGAAAACTCAAGTGGTATTTCCAGTTCACGCCGCATGATCTGCACGATTGGGATTCGACGGAGGTCCCCGTGCTGGCCGACGCCGTTGTGCGCGGCGAAAAGCATAAGGTGGTGCTATTCGGAAATCGCAACGCGTTCTACTATGTTCTCGATCGCAATAACGGCAAGTTTCTGGCCGGCCGCCAGTTTGCCAAGCAAAGCTGGGCCAAGGGATTGGATGACTCGGGCAAACCGGTGGTCCTTCCGGGCTCATCGCCCACTACGGAAGGAGCGAAAATTTATCCCGACTTGAGCGGCGGGACGAATTGGTTCAGCCCCTCGTTTAGTCCGCATGCAAACCTCTTTTTTGTAGCGGCGCGCGATTCGGGCGCACTCTACTTGAAAGGCAACGCCGAATATAAACCGGGCGCGCAATTCAATGGCGGCGGGCAAAGTCCCATTGCCGGCGAGCCGCCTATAGGTTTCATCCGCGCGCTGAATCCGGACACGGGCGAATTGAAGTGGGAATTCAAGCTGCACTCGGACGCCGATGCCGGTGTGCTTTCTACCGCGGGCAATCTGGCGTTCGCGGGAACCAATGAAGGTGACTTCTTCGCGCTCGATGCCTTGACGGGACGCGCGGTCTGGCACTTCCAGACTGGCGCCGCGATCAACGCAAATCCGGTCAGCTACCTGAGTGCGGGAAAACAGCAGGTGGCCATCGCTTCAGGCAATTCGATCTTCGCGTTCGCACTTGAGCAGTAGGGGCCGGGCTGTCGCGGGTCCGCTAGACTTGAGGACAGTGGAGCGCAAGATCTTCTGGATCACTTTTACGATGCTGGGGTTGGTCGCCGATCTGGTGCTGCCGCTGTGGTGGGCGCTGGGAGCAACCATTCCCATTTGCTTTCTGAGCTGGTGGGTGGCTTACCGCAGCGATTGGTTTTGACTATAGATAGACCTGAAGGTAATTTTTATGCCTGTCACGCGCCGCGATTTGAATCTACTCCTGCCAATGCTCGCCGGTTCCGCCGCTATGGCGCAGAGCACACAGGAGAAGAAGATACTGCCGTCGCGCAGTTTAAAATTCGAAGACCTGCCCGTGAAAGTCAGCGGAGAAAATCGGACCCGCGCGGTGTTGAACGGCGTCACCCACAAGGGTTCCGCGGTGGAACTGCACCTGACAGAACTGGGGCCGGGGATGGCGCCGCATCCGCCGCATAGGCACCTACACGAAGAGATGGTGCTGGTTCAGTATGGGGAATTGGACGTCACGATCAGCGGCAACACAACCCGTTTGACGCCCGGCTCGGTGGCGTTCGTGACCTCCAACGAAGAACACGGATGGAAGAATCCGACCACTGGACGGACGCAGTACTTCGTGATCGCGCTGGGAGAGAATCAGGGATAGGCCGTCTCCGCGAGCTCTCAGGGAAGCAAATATCCGCTCTTGGCCAGGATCGCGCGCCCTTCGGGGCCTAATAGAAAGGATCGAAATTGCTGCGCTTCTTCCATCCGTGACGTGGAAGCGACGATCCCCAGGGCTTGCTCGATCGGATGATAGAAATCGGGACGCACCTTCAGAATCGTTCCCCGCTCGTGCAGCACCAACGAATAGGCGGTGAAGGCCGCCTCGGCATTTCCGGATGCCGCCAATTGCTTGGCCATGCTAATGCTGTTGGCATAAACAATTTTGCGCTGCAACGGCTCCCATAGATGGGCATTCTTGAGTGCTTCGACGGCGGCTTGCCCGTAGGGCGCGAGTGACGGCTGAGCGACGGCGATGAAACGAATCTTGGGCGCAGCTAAGGCCTTCAAGTCCTGAATCCCGCTCGACTCGTCGACGGGAATCCACAACGCCAGTTGGCCTTTCGCATAAATCGCCCGGCTTTCGCGAACCAGCTTTTGTGACGCCACCAGTGAATCCACATGTTCGGTATCGGCGGCGGCAAATACGTCGAACGGAGCGCCGTTATCGATCTGCTGGGCTAGCCCGGCCGTGGCTCCGAAACTAAACACCACGTCGATGCCTTTTTGGGCCTTGAAAGCAGGCCCAATCTCGCCAAAAACGTTCATAAGGTTAGCGGCGGCTGCGACGGTGAGCTTGCTGGAGGATGCTGGAGTTCGATCGGCTCCACAAGATCCGAGGAACACGACCGCACAAAGAAGCCATCCTGCCTGCCGAAAAAGCATAGTTGTTGCGTTTATTATATGCCGTCTTGTGAAGACGACGCCTCGCCACGTTTACCGAGAAAGAAGACGGCCTTTGCATTTTCTTAGCACCTGTGGCCGTAGTAGCGTCGACGAAAACCTCTGCACCCCCTGCCTGTATTGTCCGCGAACGGCGGAACAGGCCGAGTGCATTTCCGATATGCGGTTGGTTCCGCGGGGTTCCCGGCGACCTCCAGCTCGGGCTGCCAATTGGGGCGGTGCCATTCCGTCCCCGCATATGGTGTTCGTACGCTACGATATCGTGTATACTTTACAAATGCCAAAGGACATGTTCACGAAACGGCAGGATAGGAGCTGGGCGCGATCCGTTATTCGCAAGCTCGCATTTTCTCTGGCTCTCTGCCTTTCGGTATCTTCGGTCTGGGCACAGGTAAGTGCAGCGCTCTCTGGGACAGTTATAGATCCCACGCATGCCCTGGTTTCCGCCGCCACCGTGACGGTGAAAAATGCGGATACCGGGGCCGTCCGCGGCACGATGACTGATACCGCAGGCCACTATCAAGTAGTGTCCTTGCCCGTCGGTGTTTATGAGATTCATGTCGTGAAAGGCGGTTTTGCGGAAGCTATCCGAACGGGAGTCCATTTAGCTGTCGGGCAGGATGCAACTGTGGACTTCACGCTCAGCCTGGGAGAGGTCAGCCAACATCTCACCGTCGATGCGGACGCTCCTGCTGTCAACGTGAGCACCGTTGATATATCCGGTTTGGTCGGCCAAAAGCAGGTAGAAAATCTTCCGCTCAATGGGCGCAGTTTCGACTTATTGCTCACACTGAATCCTGGTGTCGTCAATTTCACATTCGAGAAGTTCGGCGGCATCGGCGGTTCCAACTCGACAGTGGGGAATAACTTTGCGGTGTCCGGCAATCGCCCGCAACAGAATCTGTTCTTACTGAACGGCATTGAATTTACGGGCGCGGCTGAAAATAACATGCAACCTGGCGGCACCAGTCAGCTGTTGCTGGGCGTCGACGCGGTTCAGGAATTCAATCTGCTGCGTGATTCCTACGGAGCTGAGTACGGCAAGCGTCCAGGTGCGCAGGTTTTGATTGTCACTCGATCCGGGACCAATCAGTTCCATGGGTCGGCATATGAGTTCATCCGAAACAATATCTTTGATACGCGCAATTTCTTTGATGGAGACTCAGTTCCGGGCTTCGCTCAGAATCAGTTTGGGGCGGCTCTCGGAGGACCGCTCCAGACTGACAAGACATTTTTTTTCGCCAACTACGAAGGGTTTCACAAGAATTTGCACCAGACCGGCTTCGACTTAGTTCCCGACGTCAACATGCGAAACGGCTTCTTGCCATGCAATCTGATTTCACCCGCGCCATCCGCCTGCTCGGCGTCAGGAATGGCGTTCGTAAAGGTCTCGCCCTTGATCAACGCGTGGCCCGCGCCCAGCCCGGGGGCGCCCGATTTCGGCGGGATTTCGGAAGCGTTCAACAATCCGCTCCAAATCATTCGCGATAATTTTGGAACCGCGCGGCTCGATCATATCTTTTCACAAAAGGATACAGTTGGCGCCATCTATACCGTCGACGATAGCAATGACTTCACACCCCTCAGCACGAATGCATACAGCACCAATGCCGAAGATCTTCGCGAACAGGTAGCGAGTATTGAGGAGACACACATTTTCTCTCCTGCGCTGCTGAACACCGCGCGCGTTGGGTACTCGCGGGCGTTTTATTTCTTCACGGGTGAACCAACGCCCGGCACGCCAGCGGCCAGCCTTCCAGGCTTTCTGTCGGGGAATCCGATTGGAGCGTTGTCGGTGGGTGGGAGCGCGGCGTCGAACCCGGCCGCGGTGATCGCGCTAGCCGGCAGTAACAACGGCAGCAATCTACATATCGCGCGAAATCTCTTCACCTACGAAGATCGCGTCTCTCTCACCAAAGGACGTCATCAGTTCAGCGCTGGAGCGTGGTTTCAGCGGGAACGATCCAACGAAAATCTCGCTCTGAGCCAGTTCGGCCAAGCGACCTTCACGGGCTTGCAGACCTTCCTGCAAGGAAACGCGAGTCTTCTTTTCGATTCTTCATCCACTCCATTAGGCTGGCGATCGTGGATGGGGGCGTGGTTCGTCGAGGACTCCATTCGCTTTGGGCCGAACCTCAAGGTGACCCTCGGATTCCGCGACGAGTTTAGCAGCGGCTGGAACGAAGTGCACGGACGAGCATCCAATTACACGTTCACGAACGGAGTGATCAACACCAGTCCGCAGGTCGGCTCCTCGGTCTTTACGGTGAATCATGCCAAGTTCCTTCCGCAGCCGCGGGTAGGCGTCGCGTGGAGCCCGTTAGGGTCTACGAAAACTGTGCTTCGCGCCGGGTTCGGCATTTACAACGAGCTACAAGATGCGTTGGGCTATCGTACGGATCAGAACGCGCCGTTCAATCCCACCTACAGCGTCGCCACCAACGTTTCCACTTTCCCTATCTCCACGGTGCCATCGGGTTCCAAGCTCGTGCCGGGAGGCGTTCAGCCGGATCTCCAGACTCCGACTTTGATTTCCTGGTCGTTCCGAGTGGAACAGGCATTAACGGCTAACACGACTTTGACCGTCGGATACGTAGGCTCGCATGGCTATCATGAGCTCATTGGCGTGGATGCGAATGAGCCTTTTCCCGTGATCTGTCCCGCGGCTCCCTGCCCGGCGGCGTATCCTTCTACCTTCCCCCCCGGCATCGCCGGCACCGCGGTGGCGCCAGGTACCTACTACGTCCCTACCGCCGTAAGAGCCAATCCCGCGCTCAACAATACGTGGACGTACTTTTCAGCGGCGGACAGCTCCTACAATGCGTTGCAGATCGATTTCAACCGCCGCTTCAGCAGCGGTCTAGTGGTGCGCGGCGCTTATACCTGGTCGAAGACCATCGACAACGGGGATTCGCTGAACGCCACCACCTCCGGAAATCAGCCCGCGCTGCTTTCGAATCCGTTTAATCCGAGCGCGGACCGAGGACTGGCGAGTTTCGACGTCCGCAATGCTGCCGTTGTCAGCGCATCCTACGGGCTGCCGTTTGGGAACGGAAAGCGATTCCTTAATCGCGGGCGCGAGTTCGAAAACGCGCTAGCCGGCGGATGGACCCTCAACTCCATCGTCACGCTGCAAGGCGGATTTCCGTTCTCGCCGTTGCTGAGCTACAATCCTTCGAATAATGGCGACACGCGCAATCCGGTTCGTCCATTCGTGAATCCAGCGTTCACTGGCCGAGTTATCCTGGGCAATCCGAACGAATGGTTCAACCCCGCCGCCTTTGTGGCGCCTCCGCCTGCCAGCGGTTTTTACGGCAATCTGGGACGGAACACCCTCATCGGCCCCGGCCTTGCAACCTGGGACTTGTCGCTGATGAAAGACACCAGGCTCAGCGAGCGCCTGTCGCTCCAATTCCGCGCGGAGATTTACAATCTGTTAAACCGCGCGAACTTTAACACGCCAAATCCCGTGGCGTTCACGCCGTCGCTTTCCCCTACGGCAGGACTCGTCACCGCGACATCAACTCCATCGCGGCAGATGCAATTCGGCCTGAAGCTGATTTGGTAAGCCAACTGTCTGGATCCTACAATGTGAGGTAGTCATGTATACACGACGCTGTTTGCTCTTGGGCCTTGTCGCAGCGGGTCTTCTGCCGGCACAGGACTCGCAACCGGCTGTGCAAATCACAGGCGCGGTCAAACAGGCGCTCGCGCTGACCGCTGACGATCTCGCGAAAATGCCTCGCGCATCCGTTAAGACCACCAGCGGCAGAATGGAGACGGTCTACGACGGAGTCTGGCTCCATGAGGTATTAAAGAAGGCTGGGGTTCCGCAGGGGAGTGAACTCCGAGGTAAGGCTCTCTCCAGCTACGTGATCGCCGAAGCACAGGACGGCTATCAGGTTGTGTTTTCGCTCGCCGAACTTGACCCCTCCTTCATCGACAATGAGGTTCTGCTGGCGGATTCCGCGAATGGTCAGCCATTATCCGGCGCACAAGGCAGATTCCGACTGCTTGTGCCGAAGGACAAACCGGCGGCGCGCTCGGTCCGCAAACTCACCAAGATCGAAGTCGTTCAGGTGAGGAATAACCCGTGAAGGCGCGCGTTGAGAACCGGCTAGCACAAATTCGAAAGAGCAGAGGGGTCGGCGCGTCAGACTTGGCGCGCCGCGTCAATGTTAGCCGGCAGACAATTTACGCCATCGAAGCCGGGACCTATGTCCCCAACACCGAAGTGGCATTGAATCTTGCGCGCGAACTGGAAGTCTCCGTCGACGAGCTCTTTTCGCTTCAAGTGGCGGACCAAAGGTCGCCGGGCTCTCTGGCCACCGATATCCTGAGTGCGGAAACGCTCGCGAAGGGACAACCCGTCCGCGTCTGCCAGATGGGATCGCGCTGGGTGAGCGTTCCCGTCAGTGCCTCTCCCTATTACATGCCTGAAGCGGATGGCATTATCAAGCGCACCAGTGGGACCGATGGCCGTGCGGACCTGGTTGTGTTTGCGAAGGACGAGGCGGCTCAGAAACGTCTGGTGTTAGCCGGTTGCGACCCCGCTACCGGCCTGCTTTCTCGAATGGTGGAGAAGATCAGCGGCGTGGAGGTCGTCTCCGCGGCTGCTTCCAGCAAATTGGCGCTCACCTGGCTCTCGGAAGGAAAAGTGCACATAGCCGGCTCTCATCTGGAAGACGCGAAGACTGGAGAATTTAATCTGCCGTATCTCCGTAAACAGTTCCCGGGTGAAGAATTCAGCGTGGTCACATTTGCGCGCTGGGAAGAGGGTCTCATCCTGGCGTCTGGAAATCCCAAGGACATACGCAAGATCGAAGATCTGGCGCGCAAGAATATCCGGTTTGTGAACCGTGAGCCGGGCTCGGGAAGTCGCGGGCTGCTGGATAAACTTCTGCAGAAGGCGGGGATGGATGCGCAGAAGGTCCAAGGATATGACCGCATCGCATTTGGGCATCTGGCGGCTGCCTACTGCGTTCTTTCCGGGGACGCCGATGCGTGCCTCGCTACCCGTTCCGCCGCTCAAACCTTTGGGCTCGATTTCATCCCACTGCGCAGTGAGCGCTACGATCTGGTGATGCGCAAGCGGACGGCGGATCTTCCGGCGGTGAAGGCTTTCCTGGATGTCTTGCAGCGGGCCACCCTGCGCCGCAAGTTAGAGGTGCTGGCCGGGTACGACACGTCCGAGACCGGAACACTGGTGGCGTAACCCGTCAGCTCTCGCTGCGGCCTGATCGGTGTTATAAGAGGGTTTGCCTCCGCCGGAATGTTATCCTTTAGTGAACCGCAATGAAGAGGAATCGGCATGAAGTATAGCGTCGTCGTTCCGTTCTACAACGAGCAGGAAAGCGTCATTCAGCTCTATCGTGACGTCAAAGACGTTATGGAGGCGACCTGCGACGACTTCGAGTTCATCTTTGTAGATGACGGCAGCAAGGACGACACGTTCTCACTCCTTGGCAAAGTGGCGGATAACGATGACCGCGTCACAGTGGTTCACCTGCAGCGGAATTACGGCAAAACCGAGGCGCTGGTTGCCGGATTCGATCATGCGAACGGCGATTACATCATCGTCATGGATGGCGACCTGCAGCACAATCCCAATGAAATTCCGCTGTTCATGCAAAAGCTTGAAGAAGGCTACGATGTCGTTTGCGGATGCCGGGTGGATCGCCCCGGCGACAGTCTGCTGTTCAAACGCATTCCATCGCGGATTGGCAACATGCTTATGGCGAAACTCACGGGCGTGCCGATCCACGATTTCGTCAGTGGGTTTAAAGCTTATCGCACTAAGTTGATTCGCGAGATCCCTTTGTATGGCGAGTTGCAGCGCTTCATTCCGGCACTCGCTGTCGCGTACGGCGCGCGCATTTGTGAGATACCGATTCGCATCGTGGAACGGCCGCACGGCAAGTCGCACTTTGGTTTCCGGCGTGCGATTCCTTTCATGTTCGATGTCGTCACCATCCCGTTCCTCCTGCGCTACGTCTCGCGCCCGATGCACTTTTTCGGCGGCATCGGGATGATGGGAATGGCGCTCGGCGGAGGTCTTGCGACTTGGCTGGTGGTGAGTCTTCTGCGTGGCGTAAACATTTTGAACGAACACGGCCCTCTGCTGTTCTTCACAACCGTTCTATTGCTGGCGGGACTTCTCTTGGTGTGTCTCGGCCTAATCGGTGAAATGCTGGTTCGCCATCATCATCAAAGGTCAGAGGCTCTGCGCGACTCCGAAGTCCTGCGAATCACCAGGCGAAACCGAGATCGCTAAATTTAATCGTGTGTGGAATTGCTGGCTTTACAAGTAAAACTTTTCGCGCGGATGACGACCGGATTCGCCGCGCGGTTTCCTGCCTGATTCATCGCGGCCCAGACCAACAGGGCACTTTCCGTTCTCATGCCGTATCTCTGGGAGCGGTCCGTCTGCGGGTCATCGACATCGCGGGAGGGGATCAGCCCATCACCAGCGAAGATGGCGACACCACCATCGTCTTCAACGGCGAAATTTACAACTATTCGGAATTGCGCGACGAACTTGTTTCCCTGGGCCACCGATTCCGCACCCACTGCGATACAGAAGTGCTATTGGAAGCTTTTCGGGAATGGGATATTGACTGCTTTCCGCGGCTACGGGGCATGTTCGCGGTGGCGCTGTGGTCCGAATCACGAAAGCGCCTGGTGCTCGCTCGTGACCGCATGGGGATCAAGCCGCTCTACTACTATCGCCTCGGAAACGATCTGCTCTTTGGCTCGGAACTGAAAGCCGTCCTTCTTCATCCGGAGGTTCCCCGGCGGTTGAACTTGACCGGACTCGGGTTCTATCTGTCTCTAAACTACGTGCCGTGCCCGCACACTCTTGTGGACGGCGTAAACAAGCTGCCTCCGGGGCATTGGATGGAGTGGGTCGACGGCCGCATCGATTCCGGCGCTTACTGGCAACTTCGTTTCGACCCGCAACGCCATTGGACTTTAGAGTCGGCGAAAGAGGCCCTCGAAGGTCACCTTCGGCAGTCGGTGAAGGAACATCTTATTTCGGACGTCCCGCTGGGAGTTTGGGCCAGCGGCGGCCTCGACTCCTCGACGCTGCTGCATTACGCCGCGGAACAATCCTCGACGCGTTTGAAGACGTTCTCAGTGTCGTTCCGGGGCCATACCTTCGACGAGTCGCGATTCTTCCGCGAAGTTGCCAAGGCTTACGACACGGATCACTGCGAGTTGGATCTCAACCCTACTCTCGCGCTCACCGACGCCATCGAAGAGTCAGCCTACTTCTCCGACGAGCCGACAGCCGATGCGGGATCCGTGCCGTTGTGGTTCTTGTCGAAAGCTACGCGGGAGCACGTCACGGTGGTGCTGAGCGGGGAAGGCGCAGACGAACTTTTTGGCGGCTACCTCACGTATCGGGCTGACCGTATCGCGACCTGGTTGAGACTCATCCCCGCGCCGCTACGCCGCTTGATGGTGGGAGCGCTCCAGCTTTGGCCGATCTCCAACGATAAAATCAGCCTCGAATACAAGGTCAAACGATTGATGCGCGGATCGCTGCTCACGGCCGATGAGGCGCACTGTTACTGGAACGGCACATTCTCCAGCGCCGAACAGTCGGCGCTATGCCGCACCAAGCCAGCCAGTCGCATCACTGATCTTTATCAGGTTGGCCAAGGTTCCGGTCTGCGTGGCCTCAGCCGCTATCTTTGGTTTGACCAGCAGTATTTCCTGACTGACGACATTCTCATGAAGTCCGACCGCATGAGCATGGCTCACGCGCTGGAGCTGCGGCCGGCTTTCCTCGACCATCGCATCGTCGAGTTCGCCGCTTCACTTCCGGACCATTTGAAAATGCATGGGTCGAGCCAAAAGTATGTGCTCCGCGAACTGATGCGCGGGAAACTGCCGGACTCGGTCCTGAAGCGCAAGAAAGAGGGCTTCGATATTCCCGCGCACGCTTGGCTGCGAGGTCCGCTCCGCTCTTTGCTGCTCGATACGTTGAGTCCCGCTGCGGTTTCCCGCTCCCATCTGTTCTCGCCGGAAGCCGTTCAGCAGCTCATCGACGCCCATCTGGAACGTCGCGAAAACTTTGGCTATCATTTATGGGGCCTGATGACACTCTTCCTGTGGATGAAACGTTGGAACGTCTCCGTCGAAAGCGCGGAACCTAGAGAGGCGGCGCTGTTAGCTTGAAAAAAACTTCAGAATTGCTCGGCAGGCACGCCGAGTTGGTGGTTCTTCTCATTGCCAGTATCATTTTCCTCTCCGCAATCGTCAGCCCGCCGTCTCTCATGGACGATGTTGACGCGTTCCAGGCGCAAATGGCCAGCAATATGTATCACTCGGGCGATTGGGTTACAGCCCGAATGGATGGCGTTCTCTATTTCGACAAGGCTCCGTTCAAGTATTGGGTGACGGTCATTCTCTATTACCTGCTCGGCGTGCACGATTGGGTTGCTCGCATTCCGTCGGCACTCTCGGCAATTCTTCTCACGTGGCTGGTCATGCGCTTCGGCCGCTGGGCGATTAGTCGGGAGGCCGGAATCTATTCCGGTCTCGTCATTTCCACTTGCATCGGGCTTTTTTTGTTCACCCGCATTATTATTCCGGACGTCATGTTGACTCTCATGATCGCCCTCGGACTTTGGGCTTTCTTGCGGGCACAAGACGAAGCGGAGCCGCGATCGCTGATGTGGGCCTCGATCATGGCCGCTTCTCTGGCAATTGGAGTGTTGGTCAAAGGGTTTGTTGCGCTGGTGCTCCCCTGCGTGACGGTCTTTTTCTATTTGCTAGCTTCGCGACGCCTGCTTCGGCGCGAGACCTGGCGGCGGATGCATTTGCTAACCGGCTCGCTTCTGTTTTTGCTGATCGCCGCTCCCTGGCACATTCTCGCGATTCTCCACAATCCGCCTTACTTGGACTTCACGATGCACGGGGGGCCAGGACAATATCACGGGTTTTTCTGGTTTTTCTTCATCAACGAGCAAGTCCTTCGCTTCCTAAATACGCGCTATCCGCGAGACTATGACACCGTTCCCCGATTTCTTTTTTGGACTCTCCACCTGGTGTGGCTGTTTCCGTGGAGCGTTTATATCCCCAATGTCATCCGCCTTAATTTTCGGCCCGTAGACCGCGCAGGGCGCGCAACGCTGTTTGCACTCTGCTGGTGCGCCGCGGTTCTGCTGTTCTTCTCGTTTTCGACTACGCAGGAATACTATTCCATGCCACTCTATCCGGCCGCCGCATTTCTGATCGGCGCGGGCATGGCGCTTCAGGGAGGCCCGATCCGCATCGGCACCAAGATCGTCTCCGTGATCGCTGCGCTGGGTGCTGTCACAATCATCGCGGTTCTGGCCTTGACGTGGAACCTGCCTGCGCCGGGGGACATTTCGGTTGCCCTCACCCAGAATCGTTCCTTGTACAAGCTGTCGATGGGTCACATAGGCGACTTGACCCTCGGCGCGTGTGCCTACCTCCGGCTTCCCTTAGTGGTTGCCGGTATCGCCTGTCTCGTGGGCGCCATCGGCGCCTGGCGTCTTCGCGGCGCCCAGGCATTTCTCGCGATCGCGGCGATGATGGTGATTTTTTTTCAAGCCGCGCGCCTGGCGCTGGTGGTCTTCGATCCCTATATGTCTTCGAGGCCCATCGCCGAAGCTCTGAATCGGCTGCCCCAGGGTGAAGTGATCATTGAAGGCGACTACAATTCGCGCTCGTCGATTTCCTTCTACCATCAAGACCATGCGCTGATCTTGAACGGGCGGTATTTTGTTCTGGAGTACGGCTCGTATGCACCCGACTCCCCTAAAGTCTTCATCGACGACAACGATTTCCTTGGGATCTGGAAGCGGCCAGACCGTTACTATCTAGTGACTACCAACGAGTCAGTTCCGCGGATCAAGACTTTGGCGAAAGATCTGCCGATCTATGAGATCAGCTCCGCGGGGGGCAAAACGATCCTGTCAAATCAGCCGGCTCGGCCGTAGAGGCCGTCAGGCTGCTAGTTCGGCCAGAGCTTCCGCCAGAATCAGTGCGCCGCGCGCAATGGCCTCGGGCGACGAATACTCGTCCGGGCGATGGCTGACGCCGCCGCGGCAGGGGATGAAGATCATGGCGGTCGGTGCGATCGCGGACATGAACAGCGAGTCATGATAGGCCCGGCTGATCATGGTTTCATAGGATGCCTGGTGCGTTTTGCAGGCGCGCTCCAGCACGTCGATGATGCCGGGCGCGCACAGTGCGGGAGCGTCTGCGTTCACCACGTCCGTCCGCACGGTGACGCCGCGTCGTTCGGCGGTTTCCTCGGTGGCTGCGGCGATCGCCCGCAATACGCCATCGCGGCGAGCCACGTCGATATCGCGAACGTCGACTTCGAGACGCGTTCGGCTGGGTATGCTGTTCACGGCTCCCGGAAAGACGTCGCAAACTCCGCAAGTCGCCACTGTATCGCTGCTCCCCGTAGCCTTTGCGGCGGCTTCCACAGCGAGCGCGATCTCCGCCGCAGCGAGAAATGCGTCGTGCCGATCTGGCATCAGGACCGCACCCGCATGGCCGCCTTCACCCTCAATCTCAATTCGCAGGCTGGCTGGGGCGGCAATCGCCTTCACCACACCGATCTCCAACTGCTTCTTCTCGAGCAGCGGTCCCTGCTCGATATGCAATTCGACGAAAGCGGAATAATGGCCTGGCGATAGCGCCACCTCCGCCAGCGGGCCTGCGAAACCGGCAGCCCGGCGAATTTCATTGAGCGTCTGCCCTTCCTTGTCGATCAGCGACTCACCCGCCGACGCGTTGAGCACGCCCGCCATCAGGCGGCTTCCTAAACATCCGATGCCGAAACGCGTGGGTTCTTCCGCTGTGAAGATGATCAAATCGATCGACCGGCGCGGGCGGTAACCGCTGCGCGTCAGCGCGCGAATGGCCTCTAATCCGCCCAGAACACCCACCGTTCCGTCGTACATGCCGGCGTTGGGAATCGCGTCGATGTGTGATCCGGTAGCCACCGGCGCCAGATCCGGTTCCGATCCGGGCCATCGCGCAAACGTATTCCCTACCGGGTCTTCGCGCACCGCCAGGCCCGCCTGCGCGCATAAATGTTTTACGAAGTCGCGTCCCTGCAGATCGGTGCTGCTGAAAACAACTCGCGTCACTGCCGGCGCGGGCGATGCGGAAATGCCGCTCAAAGTTTGCAAATCGTGATTGAGAACACTCTGATCGATCTTGATATTCATCGCCGTTGGCTCACCGGATGCCGGTTTCAATCCTTCCGATTTCAATCCTTGAAGATAAGATATTTCGCTGGAGTCACTCGTAGCGCTCCAAACCGCTGCGTGCAGTACAGAGCGATCCCTATGAAGTCGTGGGCCGTCGCCGGATACCGATGTTCACCCACGGCGAGTGCTCGAATGTCCAGCGATTGGCCGAAACAAACTGCGTGCTCTCTAGGGAATTCAGATCCGCGATGGTCATGCTTCAGCCGCGCGAAATACAACCGATCCTTCCACCCGAACCTCGCGCACGCTTTCCGACCCGCCCAGCGTGAACAACGCCGCCAGGATTCGATTCATGCTGTCCGCCTGCTCAATCACTACTTCGAGCGGACTGCCTTGCGGAGGACGCAGGTAAACCAAATCCGCTCTCTTGCCGGGGATGAAGTCGCCAATCTCTTCTTCCATGCCGAGCGCCACCGCGCCTGCGCGGGTCGCCAGGTAAAGCAGATGCTCGGGGACGAGCAGCGCGCCGTCCACAGCGAGCCGCTGCACAAGGTACGCTTGCAGAGCTTCCTTGAGCATGCCAAAACCGGTGCCGCCTCCCACGTCGGTGCCGAGCGCGCACTTGACGCCCGCCGCTATGTGCCGGCGCAAAGGGAACAGGCCGCTGCCGAGCGCGGCGTTGCTGCAGGGGCAGTGCGAAATAGAGGTCCCGCTTGCCGCTAGGCGCTCGAGTTCGGAATCGGATGGATGGACGTTGTGAGCCATTACCGAGCGGCTGCCAGCCAACTCATATCGCTCATACACGTTCAAATAATCGGAGGCCCAGGGAAACAGCCGCGCGACTTCCGAGATCTCCTTCCGATTTTCATTTAGGTGGGTTTGAAACCGCACGCCTGAATTTTCGTTCAGCAGGGTCTGGCATACTTCCAGCATCGCTTCCGAAGTTGACAGTGCAAAGCGCGGAGTCACGGCGTAGAACAAACGCCCGTGTCCATGGAATCGGCGGATCAAGTCGATCGAATCGCGATACGCCGCTTCGGGAAGTTGGTGCAGCTCCGGACGCAGTCGCCGGTCGGAGAGCACCATGCCGCTGACAATGCGCAGTCCGGACGCGGACGCGGCTTCAAACAGGGATGCGGTTGCGCTGGCGAAATGCGCGCCGAAGACCAGGGCGGTTGTAGTGCCATGCGACGCCAGCGCGCGAACGAATCTTCGGGCCGTTGTGCAGGCGTAAGGCCGGTCGGCCATGCGGGCTTCTTCCGGCAATGCGAAATATTCCAGCCAGTCGAGCAGCTCGCGCGCTAGCCCCCCGAGCACGCTCAACTGTGGAAAATGCGTATGCGTGTCGATGAACCCCGGCAGCAAAAATCCGCCGCGCAGATCGGTGACCGGAACATTCGGATAAGCCGCTTGAACGTCGGCGTACTCTCCGCAGGCCGCGATTTTTCCGGCGCGAATCAGCAGTCCTCCATCCTCGTGGGATTCGAGACCCTGCCCGTTCAGGAAAGGATTTCGCGGCGTGTGAAACAGCGGAGCCCGCAGGATTTCGCCGCGTTCGGCAGCACTCATGGACAAATGAACCCTCTGGTCTTTTCTGCCGCAACTCCATTCGCCGGAACCTGACGCTCGCGCTGCGTGGACCCACGAAGGAAACTTTCCCGACTGGAACCCGAACGATTAGCAGTTTATCATAGGCATCCCACCACTACCGTCCGGCGCGCTACAGCCGGCTTCCCATGTAGATGAATCGGATGAGCAGCACAAAAGCCAGTGGATACGCGGCTTTCGGCACCTCACGGCCGCGCCCGCAGGCCAGGTGAATCAGCACATAAGACGTCAGGCCGAAGGCCAATCCGTTGGCGATGCTGAAGGTGAGCGGAATCATGATCAGCGTGAGAAATGCCGGGAATGCAACACACACATCATCCCACGGGATCTCGCCGATGGAGGACAGCATCAATCCACCCACTACCACCAGCGCTGGCGCGGTGGCGGCGGCCGGAACTGCCCCGATCAGAGGCGCCGCGAATAGCGCGACGATGAACAGCAGTCCCGTCACCACTGACGTTATTCCGCTTCTGCCGCCCGCCGCGACACCCGCCGCACTTTCCACATAGCTCACTACTGTGGTGGTGCCGGAAAGCGAACCCGCGATGGTGGCGATGGCGTCGGAATACAGAATTCTATTCACCCGCGGAATCGTGCCATCCGGCGCCTGCAGATTGGCTTTCTTGCTGATCGCCACCAGCGTGCCCACGTTGTCGAACAGATCGACAAACAGAAATACGAAGACGATTTCCAGCAGCCCGATCCCAAGCGCCGATTTTATGTCCAACTGGAACATGGTGGCGCTGATATCCTCCCACCGAAACGCTTGCGGATGCCAATGCACTAGACCAGCCAGCGCCCCTACCAGCGTCGTCCCCAGGATGCCCGCGAGAATTGCGGCGCGCACTTTCCAGGCCTGCAATATCGCGATCAGCAGGATGCCGAATGCCGCCAGCGCCGCATTCGGATCGTGCAGGTTGCCGATGGCAACCATCGTCGCCGCACTGGGCTGAATCAGCCCTGCGTTGCGCAGCCCGATGAAGGCGATGAAGAGTCCGATGCCGGCACTCAACGCGGCGTAAAGCTCGCCCGGAATAGCGGAGATGACCCATTGCCGGATTCCCAACGCGGTCAAGAGCAGGAACGCGACCCCGGAGATGAACACCGCCCCCAGCGCGGTCTGCCACGGCACCCCCATGCCCTTCACCACGCTGTAAGTGAAATAGGCGTTCAGCCCCATGCCGGGAGCGAGCGCAATGGGATAGCGCGCGAACACGCCCATCAGGAGCGTTCCCAGCGCGGCGGCGATACAGGTGGCGGCCGAGACCGCGGCCAGCGGCATCCCCGCGTCTTTCAAAATCGAGGGATTCACGAAAACGATATACGCCATCGTGATAAAGGTTGTGAAGCCCGCGAGGATCTCGGTTTTCCAATCCGTGTTCAGCCGGGAAAATTCGAAATAGTTCTCCAGCGAGCTTTTGATTTGCTCCAACAGGCTGGACCTCCGGCTGATGATGACAGGCGCTGGCATTGCGTTAGGATACGTGTATCGGCGGCGTAGAGCAACGGAAGCGGACGCGGCGTATGCAGGTGAGAAGGATTTCACGGCCAAGACGCGGGCCGTCACCAACCGTGATCACAGATGATTCTAGCACGCGGACTTCGAAATTCGAGCGGTCAGCGATGGGAGAAAATCCTGTGCAAAGATTGTCAAGGCGGGCCTGTTGGGTTGTCCGGTCGCTTACGCCATGCGGCGCTCAGCGGCGGCTTTGAGACCGAGCCGATTTGCGTTCTGCCGCGGATTTCGCGAGTATTGCTGTGAGGATGAGGCGAAAGATTCGGATCTCCGTGGTTGCTCTGATTGCCAGCGGCATCGCGATAGCGCAGGGCCCGGCAGATGGGGCCAAGCGTCACGCTCCAGCGCCCGGACAGAGCCCGGCCTCGCTGCCTCCGCCGCAAACGCTGACTCCGCAGACCTATCCGATCGAGCAGATCCAGGCTGGCGAGGCCCGATTTACCTCGCAGTGTGGTTTTTGTCACGGCCGCGACGCCGCGGGTGGAGAAACCGGCCCGGACCTGACGCGCTCGGCGCTTGTCGCCCAAGATACCCATGGCGATAAAATCGGACCCCTGCTTCACGCAGGACGCCCAGATCGGGGAATGCCCTCCTTTGATTTGCCTGCAGAGGACCTGGATGCTCTCGTCGCCTTCATCCATGCCCAAAAAGCCAAGTTCGAAACGCTTGGCGGAGGCCGCCGTTCCGTGGATGCAACGGACCTCGAAACCGGAAAAGCCGATGCGGGGCGCCGCTATTTCAACCGCAAGGGTGGCTGCTCCGGCTGTCATTCCGCCACCGGCGATCTGGCCGGCATCGCTTCACGCTATCAGGGATTGCAGCTCCTGCAACGCATGCTCTATCCCAGCGGCCAACCCGCACCTGCCCCGCCGAAGGTTTCC
>Ga0207667_10002919_pt1 | contig 21220 bp, 17 predicted proteins | sample KBSCornC52_FD_184301 | JGI IMG/M metagenome (GOLD analysis project Ga0207667, IMG submission 184301) | Corn rhizosphere microbial communities from Kellogg Biological Station, Michigan, USA - KBS Corn C5-2 (SPAdes) (version 2) | ecosystem: Host-associated > Plants > Roots > Rhizosphere > Soil ...
GAGGGCGAGGAGGTAGCCACAAAAGGCCTTCGCGCCTTCGTATGCCTTCTCTAATTGTGATCGCGAGGGCTTATGAAGCACTCGCAGAGCAAAATCCACGCCTGGCGTGAATCCCGAGACCGGGTGCAGCGGGAAATCGCCGTCAAAGCGGACCTCGGCCAACTTGTTGTGACGTGACGACTCATCCGAATGAACGTATTTGTTGCGTAGCTCCATCAGCTCAAACGCCGCCTGGACTGCTGGATGACCGACGTCCGGTTCACGCGAGAAGACGATTGAACAGGCGCGAATCATCTTCAGCTTGTCCCGAAAATTCGCTCGAACCAAGTGTTTCATTGCTGGTTCAGAGACTCGCAACGGCGGAGCGGCGCCGACACGAAATAAAGTATTCAAGCACGCCTCAGCCATGAATGCGGCATGTAGAATCAGCGATTTCGCAAGAACATGAAACTTGTGGCTGGCCGCAACGAACGCCTGCTCGCGAGCGGTGTAATCGTCGACTGTCGCCCGGCTGGCAAGATGAGCGGGCGGCGCAGCGGGCGGCTCTAGATCAAGCTCCTTCAGTTCGTCCCAGAGCCATTCCGCGCACGCGCGATAGCTGTGGTAGTGATTCAAGTAGACCGAATGCCGCTCGAAGGCATCCAATTGTGCTTCGATCACGCCGTCGAATGTTCGCAAATTCTCGGACAGAAACAGTTGCGGATCAAACGCAAGAGACGCCGGATCTGAATCGTATACGTGCGCTTCCAACAAGTGCGCTGTTCGCACGACGTGCAGAATTGTCTGCTCAAACTTGAGCAGGAAGTCCCACCAGACGATGTTGTCGAGTGGCTTCCCCCGACGCACGAAGGTGTAGAAACCGTTCGGCGCGTCGGCAATAAACACCTTGCACAGAGCGTAGACTCGGCCTGAGTCGAGATGCAGGGTCGTTTGTTCGCCGCGCGAAGTTGTATGCCCGTCGACTTTCGCCTTCATCACCTCCAGGTAGTCGCGCTCAGCGGGGGCCCAAGTCCTTATGTCGGGGTTCAACTGTCGCATGGGCAGGTGGTCGTTTGCAGCGAAAAGTCGATCATTTGCCAGGGCCCGGCGCCGCCAGACCCACCGATTTGAGGAGCGCTTCTTTGGACGGCCAAATGCGATTGGCGAGTACCGCAAGGCGCGCAGAGCGCTCCGCGATCTCGATTTCGGACCACGCCTCTAAGGTCATGACCTCGCGATTCAGGTGCAGTTTCGAGTGCTCAGCAAGCGCTCCGCGCTTGGTTTTCCAATGCGAGTTCGACATTGCCGGGTTTAGTGACTTCGTTACTAACGTCAGGTTTCCAAGCACGTCTATCGCTGCGTCGCGCAGTTGCTCAGCAGTGGCGTCACCAACCTTCACAGGCCAGTGCTCTCGCCAAGATTGGGGAAGGATATGCTCGATCTGCAACTCGTCGTACTCGAACGTAGCCTTTTCGCCCTTCTTCGAGTCATCTTGCAATCGTTCATCGATCGCGCCAAGGATCAACCGAACCCGCGCTTGGCTCAAATTTCCGTACATCGGTCGGTGTAGAAACGCTTTCGCGACTTCTTCATCGGTCGGCCACGCGATATTTGTTGGCGAGTTCGCCAAGGCAGAACATATAGCGGCCCCCGGATCCGAGTTGGCCGTTCGCGCTGCCTGCCCCACTTTGATCAGGTCGATGAAGCGCTTGCCGTAACCCCGTGTGTTGGCACCGACGATCATTCGTCGGACAATCCAAGATTCAATCGCGGCGACGGCGGCGAGGTGCGTCTGTCTGGAAAGGCTCGATGATTCCAGAGTGCGCAACCAGACCAACGTCGGTAGCGCAGTCGAGACGCCCAACTTGTCTATGCGGCCGTATGACGTTGCCAGTGCTGGCGCCAGAGTATCTTCGGCTTCCACGACGAGCCGGAAGGCATCCGCGTATCGGCTAATTTCCGCCAAGACCGCCGGGATCTGGCGATCGCTCTCCTCCAGGTGGGCGCGGACCTCCCCGTACAATCGGCCAATGTTGGTTTCAACCGCAGTCGCGCCCGAAAGCCACGTCGAAAGCAGTACGTCTCGACGACCGCGAGTCGCGTGACCGCGGCCAAGTTCTACCTTCCACCAGGGCTCGTCGAACCTGGCCCAATGCCGATCATAGAGGCGCTCGATGTTTTCTGTGCCCTCGCGCTCTGCCCGTAGAAATAGAAGATTTTTGACGAGGTCACTGGCTGATAGCGCTGTCTGCCGGCCATTGAGGACTTCGAAAATCACCTGGGCGTCGTCGTTATCCTCAAGGTCAATCACGACGATTTTGAACAAGCTCAAGGCTGCGTCCACGAAGAGATGAAGCCGATCCGCGTCCGGCGCCGCTTGCGCCACGCTCTCTCTGAAAAATCTCCGGGCTTCGCCGTAGAGATGCGATTCGTGGTCGTCATGCGCGTCTGCCATCACCGCAGCCCAGACCGCTCTGTCCCGACGTCGTGGCCAAAGTTTGAAGTATTCGTCCTCGTCAACGCAAACATCTGCCGGATTTCGCACCAACCTGCGAACCTGAGACGCGCGCGGGGAAGCACGCTCATCAAGCACGTCCAGGAGGCCGCGCAGTAGGAGCTGAACAGTGGTTAAGCGTTGCTGACCGTCGATTACCGAACGAACCTCGAGGCGCCCCGCAGGACTGGGCAGTTGATCAAGTACTACCGCGCCCAGGAAGTGCGGCGGGACGCGTTTGTCGGCTTTCGACAAGGACTCGCCTCGTAGAACCGCGCCTTTTCGGGCGTCATCGAGCCGATCGGCAACCGTCTCAAGATCTTCGAAGAGCAATTGCCACTGCCCATCTCGGGTCCACTCGTAGTCCCTTTGAAAGGTCGGCACGACGAAGCGCCGGTCCAGCGTGAGCACCGTCTTAATATCGTATGTATTCGCTTCCATGATCTCCCCGCGGGCTAACGAAACCCGGTAGGTTGCACGGTTCCCCGCATCGATTCAAGCGCCGTCGTGCGCTCAAGGAACCGCCAAGAGGATCAGAGGGTCACAGCGGACGCTGGTGGTTCTAGTCTCGTATCGTGCGTGCGCTCGGGCTGAGCCCTTTCCTTAGCTCGCACTGGGAGGCGCCAACGGCGCCAGGCGCCGTCAGGCCCAGTCACGGACGCTTGCTCCGCGCGCTCCCCTCTCCTACCTGGGCCCTCGGTGCCCGGCGCAGGTACAGCCACCCCGTCGCGGCTCGTTGGTCTCCTAAGTATTGTCATCTCCTGTGAGAGGGACTTCGAAGTGCCGATCTAGGCGTTGGGTCTGACCCAACATTTCAAGAGAGGCTTAGACACGGGCTCCCGCGTTCTTGGGAGTGAAAACCCGTCAAGAAGCAGTCACGGCGCGACGCGCGCGCTGCGAGAGCGGGTGCCTACATGGATCGCGACGCACCTTCGCACCACCTGGGCTGGGCCAGGGAGACAAAAGGGCAGAACGCGGCTACTTTGGTGGAGGCCGCTCCGGCGCCGTTCCCACGACTTGCCCAGTGCGCTGGACCGTCGCTTCACGCTCGAGTCGCCTCTCGGAGAGTGTCCGCGCGTTGGCGATGATGCGGGTGAGCTCCGGATCCAACAGCGGCGCAGGCGACTGAGTCGGCTCAACGATCGCGCGAACCGATACATAGCGCGGCGTTGGCGTTCGCAGCTCGCCGGCCACGCGCGATCTGCGCGCGTGTTCTTGTCGCTTCAAGCGTTGCTCGCGACGGCTGAACGGGTTCTTTTGTTCGATGGCTCGCCAGTTGAAGGTTTTCACGGTCGTGCCCCGCGAGCTCGTCCACTTCGCCTTCAGGCAGGGGATCTTGCCCCCCACGAACACCCGCTCACTGGTAATGAGCCCAGCGTCGCGCAGTTGGCGTCGAGCCCGTGCGATCGACTCGGGGTGATAGCGGCGCCCGTCGGGGCGCCTGAGCTCTTCCCCAAGCCGGACGTCGGTCTGCCAGCAAACGCCGCCAAAGCTTGCGACGTGACCGCCGACGAGCGAGGCGAGCCTAGGCCAACCGCGGCGAGCGAGCTCTCCCGTAGCGATCCGCGCGGCGTGTGGGTGGCTCCCGGGTACGCTCAACGGAATGCCTCACAGCGTCTGCGAATGAGCTGCACGTCCGCGCTGGGGTCGTCGACGGTTGGGCGGGCTAGGCACCTGAGTCCTCCGTCGCCTTCGGGCGCATCGCGGCCCCCGAAAGCGCCTCAGCGTCCAGCACGCGGCCGGCAAGCTCAGTGGCCCGCGCGATCTGGTGCTCCCCGGCGGAGAGAACGTCGACCGCGAGCCGGACACCCGCCGCATCAACTACGGCATCAGCCAGCGCCGTCGCTAAGTCGCCACAGGGCGCACCCAGCGCGCACGCTTTGAGGAAGAGTTCAGCGAGCGCCCGGGGTGCCTCGGCGCTGGTCCACGCTTGGTCCACGCGCGATCCACTCGGATCGCTAGAGACGCTTGAATTGTATGGAGCCGATTTCGAGACTTGAACTCGAGACCTGCGGTTTACGAAACCGCTGCTCTACCACTGAGCTAAATCGGCGTGGGCGCGGGAGAATACGCGGGGGGCGTCCGTAGTCAAGGAAACTCGCGGGGGATTTCTTTGGGGCTGGGAAGGCGGGCGTTTAGGGCGCGCGGCTCGCGGGCTGGGCGGTGGCGGGCGGGCGTTCGGCGCAGTTTGGCGGGGCAAAGTGCACGATCCGTAAGCGCTTTGGGGGCTGGGCGCGGCGTGCGGCTCGATCCGCCTGCGCGGGGCGCTCCCAGCATTTCCGGGGGAATTCCTGAGCTGTGATGCTATGGATGGGCGGCCGGCGAGTTTGCCGAGCGTGGAGGTATGTGACGAGATGACTTCGACAATTGCAGGGTTTCGGTTCGCAGCAGTCTCAGCGGGGATCCGCAAGGACGGCCGTATCGACACCGCCTTGGCAGTTGCCGACCGTCCGGCGGTCGTTGCGGCGCTGTTCACGCGTAACCTCGTGCGGGCCGCCCCGGTGCTCGTCGCCGAGGAGCGCGTGCGCTCGGGTTTGGCGCGGGCCATTTTGGTGAACGCGGGCTGCGCCAATGCTTGCACGGGTGAAGCGGGCCTCACCGCCGCGCGCGAGACTACGGAAGCCGTCGCGCGCGCGGTTGGCTGCCCGGCGAACGAGGTCTTGCCCGCCTCCACCGGCGTGATCGGCCAGCTCTTGCCCACGGCCAAAATCAACGCCAAGGCCAAGGAGCTCGCCAAGAGCATCACTCCTGAGGGTTATGAGCTCTTCGCGCAAGCCATTTGCACTACGGATCGCTGGGTAAAAGTGGCCGAAGCGCAGGTCGAAACCGCCAAGGGCCCGGTATCCGTGCTGGGCATCGCCAAAGGCGCCGGCATGATCCATCCCGACGTGGGTCCGCCCCAAGCCACGATGCTCGTCTTCTTGTTCACCGACGCGGTGATCAACCGCGAGGAGCTCGAGAGCGCGCTCGTGCAAGCGTCGGATAAGACGTTCAACGCCTGCAGCGTCGACGGCGACACCAGCACCAACGACAGCGTGATCGCGCTCGCCTCGGCCGCGTCGAACATTCGCGTGACGGCGCCCGAAATTCTGCCCGCGTTTTTGAGCGTGTGCGACAAGCTCGCGCGCTCGATGATCGCGGACGGTGAAGGCGCAAACCACGTCGCCGAAATCAAGGTCAGCGGCCTGGCAAACGAAGCGGACGCCAAGCGCGTCGCGGCCACCGTCGCCACCTCGCTGCTCGTGAAAACTGCGTTGCACGGCAAAGACGCCAATTGGGGTCGCTTGCTCGCCGCTGCCGGGCGCGCGGGCGTGAGCTTCGATCCCGCGCAAGCCACGATCCGCATCGGCGGCGTCGAGATCGTGAAAAACGGCGTTTCCACCGGACCCGACGCGGAAAAGGCCGCCTCCGAGCACCTGAAAGCGCCCAGCTACCAAATCGAGCTCGCGCTCGGCTCGGGCGCAGCTGAATTCTCCTACCTGACGAGCGATCTCGGCCACGGCTACGTGGACGTGAATGCGGATTACCGCTCCTGAATCCGAGCAGCGCGAGCGACCCATCGTGCCGCTCGCGCTCCCCCCTCTCCTCTCACTCGCCGCGCGGCTCTGCCCCGCCGCGCGCGCCCTGCCGTCAAACGGGCCGTTTCGCGCGCTCGCGCTCACACTCGCGCTCGGAGTTGCCCCGCTCGCGGCGTGCGAAGCACCGCGCGGTACGATCGGCGCGGTGATCGCGCAAGACGGCGAGTCCGGGCGCTTGTTCGTGCGCGATGTGCCGCCGGGCCTCGCCGCGGACAAAGCCGGCGTCAAACGCGGCGACGAGATCTTGCTCATCGACGGCTTGGATGTGCGCGCGATGACTCCGCAGCAGATTCACGCCGCGCTCTCGGGCGAGGTCGACGCCACGGTCAAGCTGACGCTCGTGCGCGGCGAGCGTGTCCTGCGCGTGACCGTCAAACGCACCGAAGCGCGCCGCCTGCTCAAACGCCTGCCGATGTCCGACGAGTGAGCCCAAACGCCCGCCTTCTTTTTTGGGGGGCGTGGGCGCGGACGGCGCAGGGCACCCCGGCCGGCACTGGCAATTGCGCGCAGCGCGGGCGCAGCTCACGCTGACCATTCGCTCCGCGCCTTGGCCCGCATTTCCCGCCGTTTACGCGTTCGGCAGCGAGAAATTCGAGGTCCGTTCGCGCGGCCAAGGGTGTTAGCGTAGCGCGCGTGGCGCTTTCTTCGGGCGAGCTCTACGAGCTCTTTCTCTCGCTGTCGGCGGCGCGCTTGGTCACGGCCCGGCAAGCGCTCGAGCTCCGGCACGAAAGAGAGCGGCGCGCCGCGCTGGTCGCCGCGCTCGCACCGATCGCGGTCGACGCGGCGTTGCTCGGCGCCGAGGGCGTGAGCGCGCTGGCCAGCGCGGTCGCGCGCGCCGAGCACGCGGAGCCCGCGCGTATCCAGGCGGCGCTTTCGGAGCTCGAGCGCGCGCTGGCTGCGCTCGGCGTGAGCGACGCTTCAGGCGCACGCGTGAACGAGACCGAGCTGCTCGGCGTTGCGCGCGCCCTGCTCGAAGGCGGCGGCGCGAGCTTCACCCTGCTTGCCGACGACCGCGGCGCCCCGGATAGCGCCGTCGCTGCCGCCGAGAGTGACACGAGCGACGACACGCGCTGGGTCCCTGCCCTCGCCGAGGACATGATCGGCGCGTTCCTCGACGAGTGCGTGGAGCGCACCGAGGGCCTGGCCGAGCGCTTGCTGGAGCTCGAGCAGCGCGGCACGGACAAAGAGCTGGTGAGCGCCGTTTTCCGCGATTTACACACGCTCAAGGGCTCGAGCGCGTTCGCCGGGCTGAGCAAGCTGAACCGCGTCGCGCACCGCGCGGAAGATTTGATCGGCGAGCTGCGCGAGGGTAAGCGCCCCGCCGATCGCCCGCTGATCGACGCGCTGCTCGAGGCGCTCGACGCCATGCGCGCGATCATCGAAAAAGCGCGGGCTGGTGCCGCGATCGACACCGAGATTGGCCCCCTGCTCGAGCGGCTCGCGAATCCGAACCGCGTCCCTGCGCCGGCCGAGCCGCACAGGAGCACCCCCAATCAAAAAAACCAACCCGAGCCGCTCGCGTCCGCCAGCCAATCGCCCGCCCGCGCGAGCGACGGCGGCACGCTGCGCATCGAGTTCGAAAAGGTCGACCGGCTCTTGAATTTGGTCGGTGAAATCGTGCTCTCGCGCAGCAAGCTGACGAGCGCGGCCGAAGTGCAAGGCATGGTCGTGCGTGAGGTAGCGCAGCTCAGAAAGAAACTGAGCGATCTTCGCGGCGTGCCCTTCGCGCTCGCTGCGGGCAGCGACGTGAGCCACGCGAGCACGCTGTTTTCGCCAGAAAATAGCGCGATTTTGGAGGATTTGGAGCGAACCGAGCGGGTCCTCCGCGAAACGTTCGGCGAGATGGATTCGGGGCTGGGTGGCCTTGGCATTGCGGTCGGGCAGCTGCGCGACACCGTGATGAAGCTGCGCATGGTGCCGATCGCGCGCCTGTTCACCAAGTATCAGCGCACCGTGCGCGAGCTCAGTCACAAGCTCGGTAAGGAGGTAAACGTCGAGCTTTTCGGCGGCGACACCGAGCTCGACAAGGTGCTGGTCGAGCGGCTCGAAGATCCACTGCTGCACCTGGTGCGAAACTCCGTCGATCACGGGGTCGAGCCGCCGGAAGAACGCGCTGCCGCGGGCAAGCCGCGCGAAGGGTTGGTGCGGCTCAGCGCGAGCCAACGCGGCGGCCAAATCTTGGTCGCGATCAGCGATGACGGCCGCGGTCTCGACCCCGAGCGGCTCAAGCAAAAAGCCGTCGCGAAGGACGTGATCAGCCAGGCCGAGGCCGACGAACTGACGGACGAGGGCGCGCTCGAGTTGATCTTCCGCGCGGGTTTTTCCACGGCCGAGCGGCTCTCGGACGTGTCCGGGCGCGGCGTGGGCATGGACGTCGTGCGCGACGCCATTCAAAAACTGAAAGGCAACATCAAGCTCAGCTCCGAGCTCGGACGCGGCACGACGGTCGAGCTCAGTTTGCCGCTCACTTTGGCGATCACGCAGGTGCTGACCGCGCGCGTCGGTGGCGAGCTCGTGGCCATTCCGCTCGACGCGGTCGTCAGTGCGCAGACGCTGCTCGAAGGCGAGCTCGAGCCGATCGGAACCGGCGCTTGCCTGCGCATCGGCGAGCGGCTGATCCCGGTTTGCGATCTCGCAGATGTGCTCGGCCTGAGCGGCAATGTCGCGCTCGGCGAGGCCGACGCGGGCAGCGTCGTGATCGTGACCGTAGGCAAGAGCGAGCTCGGGTTGTGCGTCCAGCAGGTGCTCGGGCGGCATGAGGTCGTGATCAAATCGCTCGGTTCGATGCTGACCGAGGCGCCGTGCGCGGCCGGCGCCGCGGTGGTTGGCGAGCGCATGGTCATCGTGCTCGATCTGGCAGACGTGGCACAGCGGGCAGAGCGAGCCACGCGCCCGGCGCTGGCTCGGGCAGAGCCCGCGCGCACGGTGCGGCGCAACGCGCGCGCGGATCGCCCGCGTATCCTCGTGGCCGAAGACAGCGACGTGATCCGGGAGGCGATCCGCCGTGAGCTGTCGCAAGCCGGATTCGACGTGACGACCGCGCGTGACGGTGAAGAAGCGCTGGGCCTGTGTCGCGAACAGCGCTTCGACGCGGTGTCGAGCGACGTGATGATGCCGAACCGCGACGGCTACGAGCTCGTGCGCGCGCTACGCGCCGAGCCGAGCTACCGCGATGTGCCGATCGTGCTCGTCACCAGCAAAGATGCGCGCATCGATGCGGTGCGCGGCTACGACGCAGGCGCGGACGCCTATTTGACCAAACCCGCGGACGCTCAAGAGCTGATTCATACGCTCGAGGCCCTGCTCGATAGACGCCGCGCGCGCTGAATCGATATCTCAATCCAATGTAGGTGGAGTGGGGGGCGCGGCGAGTCGTTCGACTGGGCTTCTATCGAGCCTCGAGGCATACATATATGAGGAGTTCCGACCAACTACGCTGAATTTACGGCTAGCCGACCAATGGCAACTAGCGGAACCCCGTGTGCGATGGGGGCGCCGATTGTGGCAGTTGAATGAATTCAATGTGACAGTTCGGTGAAAATCCAAATCTGAAAGCTGCTAACCTCCGAGATCAAGATGAGGGATCCGCGCGCTGTAAAGAGCGTGCTCTTGGTCGATGACTCAGAGACGCAACTCGCACTCATGCAATCGATTTTGCGCGGCGCAGGCTACGAGCTGCAACTCGCGCACGACGGCGAGCAAGCGCTGCAGCGCGCGCTGCAGAGCGAGCCAGCGCTGATCCTGATGGATGTGGAGATGCCCGGGTTGAGTGGGTTCGATACCTGCCGGCGCATGCGCACCGTGCTGCGCAAACGGGTGCCGATTTTGTTCGTCACCAGCCGGCACGAGCCGAGCTACGTGCGCGCGGGCTTCGAGGCCGGCGCGGACGGCTATTTGGTCAAACCGGTGCGCGCGATCGAGCTGCTCACCAAGGTGCGCAACTACATCGGCGTCGGCTGATTCCATGCGCAAAGAGCTCCTCGTCACGTTCGCCGCCGAAGCACGGGAGCACGCGGCGTTGCTCGAAGCCGCGATCCTGGCCGCCGAGCGGGGCGACTCCAATCCCGAGCGGCTGCGAGCCGCGCTGCGCGCTGCCCACACGCTGAAAGGCGACGCGCAAGCGCTCGGCCTCGAGCCGCTCGGCGCGCTGGCGCACGCGCTCGAAGATCGGCTTTCGCCCTTGTCGAGCGGGGGAGCCCTCGGCAACGCGGCGCCGCTTTTGCAGGCACTGGACGCCCTGTGCGCCTGTTTGCCCGCGCTCGATCGCGGCAGCGAGCCGGACACCGCGCGCCTCTCGCTGTGCACCCAGGCCCTGCGCGACGGCTCCGAGCAAATCGCGATCGAGGAAGAAGCCGCGCTGCCCGAATTTGCCGCGCCGCGGCTCAAGCTCAGCCTCGAGCTCGTGGATGATCTGATCAACTCCGTGGGTGAGCTCGACGCAGCGCGCCGCTTGCTCCGCGCGCGCATTCGCGCCTTACCCCGTGCCACGCGCACGAACCTGCTCGAGGTGCTCGAGCACATCGATCAGTCCGCGGAGGAGATCGAGGGGTTGGCGTTGCGCGCGCGCATGGTGCCGCTCGGTCCGATGCTCGAGGGCCAGGCCCGCGTCGTGCGCGACGCAGCCGTGCGCAGCGGCAAGCAAGCACAGCTCGTGGTCGAGGGCGGCGACATCGAACTCGACGCCGCCTTGATCGAGCGGCTGCGCGTCAGCTTGGTCCACATTTTGAGGAATGCGATCGACCACGGTCTCGAGGCGCCCGAGCAGCGGAAGCAAGCCGGAAAGCCCGAGAGCGGCCTGGTCAAGATCAGCGCCACGCGGCAAGGCAAACGCATCGCGATCGAGGTGTTGGACGACGGCGCGGGCTTGAATTTGACGCGCATCGAAGAGCGCGCACGCGCCCTCGGCTGGCTCGGCGCGAGCGACGAGCCGGATGAGCGTGCGCTCACGCGTTTGGTGCTGCGTCCCGGCTTCTCCACTGCCGCGCAAACTACCGACCTTTCCGGGCGCGGAGTCGGCCTGGATGCGGTCACCACCTTCGTGCACGAGCTCGGCGGCTCGGTCGAGCTCCAGAGCTACAGCGGTTACGGTCTGGTCGTCACGCTGCTCTTGCCGGTGACCGCGGCCATCATCGACGGTTTGCAGGCGCGCGCCGGCAACGTCGATCTGGTGCTCCCGGTCGACGCCATCGAACGCTGCGTGCCCTGCGACGATTACGCGAATGTTGGGCGCTGGCAGCTGATCGACGTGGGCGGCGATAGCATCGCCTGTCTGCGGCTGGCCGACGTGTTCGCGAGTGCGAGCCCCAGTCGGGGCCGGCAAGCGCTGGTGATCACCCGCCACCGCGAGCGACGGGTCGGGCTCGTGGTCGACCGGGTGGAAAAGCTCGGGCGCGTGTTGATCAAGCCCGTCAGCGGCGGCGCCGAGGCAGCGCCTGGCGTGGCCGGCTCCGCTTTGACCGAGGACGGCAAGGTGGCGCTCGTGCTCGACATCCGTCAATTGCTCGATTTTGCGATGCGCGAGGAAATGCCAGTGCCGGCGGCAGGGATGGGAACATGAACTATTGGAATACTTTGTCGCTCAGGGCTCGAATTCTGCTGAGCTTTGCAGCGCTGCTATTCACGCTGAGCATCTCGACCGTGCTCGGCTACTTGGAATTGCGCCAAACCGCGAACTTGGCCCGCGAAGCGCTCAACACCGACGCGCGCATGGCCGAAGCGGCGTCGCGCGCTCGGGTGCACGCGCTCGGGTTGCGCCGCTTCGAGAAAGATTTCTTTCTCAACATCGACGACGAGCACGAGCGCAAGGCCTACCTCGGCAAGTGGCAGCAGCAAGCAGCCGCCTTGCGCGAGCAAATCGACTACCTGGTCCGGGCCGAAGGCGAAGAGGACAAGGCGGCGGTGGCTGCCATTACCCGTGAGCAAGCGACGTACGCGGACGGCTTTCAGCAAGTGGTCGTCGCGGTCGAAGCCGGCAAGCTCACGACGCCACAAGCGGGGAACCACGCGATGGCGGACATGAAGGACGCGATCCGCAATCTGGACGAGGTCACCGGCGCGCTCAGCGATCGCAAGCACAAGCGCATGCGCGAACTCGGCGCGGAGGTGGAGGCGCAGTCCTCGCGCGCGCTCGTGCGCATTTTTACGATCATTTTCCTGGCTGCGGGAGTAGCGGCGTTTTTGGGCGTGCGGCTCGCGCAGGGCATCATCCGCCCGCTGCGCAGCGTGACCGTGCTCGCGCAGCAGATCGCCGCGGGCGACCTACGCAGTCGCGTCGAAGGCAAAGCAGGCCAAGACGAAATTGGCCAGTTGCTCAGCGCAATGCGACAAATGATCGACCAATTGGCGCGCGTGCTGCACGAGATCCGCACCAGCGTGGACGGCGTGTCGGCCGCCTCTTCTCAGCTTGCATCCACGGCTTCGTCTTTGTCACAAGCTACCAGCGAACAAGCCGTGAGCGTGGAAGAAACGACCTCCAGCCTGGAAGAGATGAGCGCCTCGGTGCGGCAGAACGCCGAGCACAGCGAGCGAACCCAGGCCCTCGCGCGCTCGGGCGCGAGCGAGGCCGAAGAGACGGCAAACGTGGTCGCAGAGACCGTACAAGCCATGAAGACGATCGGCGGCTTCGTGCGCGTGATCGAAGACGTGGCCTATCAAACCAATTTGCTGGCTTTGAACGCGGCCATCGAGGCGGCGCGCGCGGGCGAGCACGGGCGCGGCTTCGGCGTGGTCGCGAGCGAAATTCGGCGCCTGGCCGAGAAGAGCGAGGCCTCGGCCAAAGACATCGCCGAGCTCGCGGGCTCCAGCATTGCCACGGCCGAGCGCTCCGGAAAGCTGATTTTGCAGCTCGTGCCGCGCATTCGCACGACGGCGGAGGTCAGCCAAGAGGTCGCGGCTGCCTCGCGCGAGCAGGCTTCCGGCATTGCGGGCATCAACAAAGCCATGACCCAAGTGGACACCGTCACCCAGCGCAACGCGAGTACGGCCGAAGAGCTTTCGAGCACCTCGGAAGAACTCGCCGCACAAGCCTCGAGCCTGTACGAGCTCGTCAGCTTCTTCAAGCTCGAGACGAGCGTCTCGCTGCCCGCGCAAAAGCCGAGACCTCACCCGCATCCGCCCGCGACCGGCGGCAAAGGGCCGACACCGGCGAGCAGCGGAGATTTTCACCCCTTCACATGAGCCTCGAGCTGCTGCCACTGTTGTTGATTGAGGCCGCGGGCACGCGGCTGCTGCTCGCCGCTGCGTCTTTGCTCGAAGTGGTGCCGCGGCCGGACGTGACGCACGTCCCGGCCATGCCGCGCTGGGTCTCGGGCGTCGCCAATTTGCGCGGCGTGGTGCTGACCGTGATCGATCTCGCACCGCGGCTCGAACTCGGGCAAGCGATCTTGACCGATCGCAGTTGCCTGCTCGTGATCGAAGGCGCACACGGCGAGGCGCACAGCGCGCTCGGCGCCGACCGCGTCGGGCGCCTCGAAATGGTCGATTTGAATGCGATCGAGCCGCTGCCGCCGGCGGGGCTGCCGGTTGCGCCGGAGCTGTGCATGGGCATGAGCCGCGTGGGCGGCGAGCTCCTGCCGGTGCTCGACGCTGCGCGGATTTTGCAGCTGGGCGAGGCCGCGGCATGAACCTCTTGGGCTCGGTGCCCTACGCGCGCGCCCGCGCCGGAAGCGCCGGCGTGCTCGTGCCGCTGACGGAGATTTCCTGCGCCTTGCCGCGCTCCGCATTGAAGACGGTGGCCACAGGCGCGCCGCGCGTCGCCAGCTGGGGCACGCGTGAGCTCGAAGTCGTGGTCGTCGCCGAAGCGCTGGGCTTGCCGAAAACCGGCATCGACGAACGCTCGGTCGTGCTCGTGCACGAGCGAGGCAGCGCCGCGCTCGGGCTGCTCGTCGATAGCGTGGGCGCCGTGTTGTGGGTAGCGCCGGACGAGCGGCTGCCAGTACCCCAAGCCGCGCAGATTGCGGTGGCGAGCGCGGTCGTCCAAACCGGAAAGGAGCTTCACTGGCTGCTCGAGCCGGACCGCTTCTGGCCCAAAGGTGCCGGTGCATGAGCTCGAACGATCGCGACGTGAGCTGGCTCGTGCAGTCGGGCCCCAAGTTGCGCGAGAGTGATTTCCGCGAGCTCGCTAGCCTAGTCCACAAAGCCACGGGCATTCATTTGCCGAGCAGCAAGCGCGAGATGGTCACCTGCCGGCTGCTACCGCGTTTGAGGGAGCTCGGCTTGTCCGCGTTCGAGAGCTATCGGCTCCGCTTACGAGAAGATAGTGAAGAACAGCTGCGCTTTCTCGAGCGCATGTGCACGCACGAGACGCGTTTTTTCCGAGAACCCGAGCACTTCAGCTGCCTCGAGCAGAGCGTGTATCCCCAATGGCTGGCCGCCGCGGCCGCGGGTGAACGCTTGCATCGCGCGCGCGTTTGGAGCGCGGCCTGCTCTACCGGACAAGAGCCGTTCTCGTTCGCGATGCATTTGCACCACCACCTCGCGCGCGCAGGCTTCGAGATTGAGGTCACCGCGACCGATCTGTCCACGCGCGTGCTCGGGCTCGCCGAGCAAGCAGTCTGGTCGGATCGGGAGATCGCCAATATCCCCGAGCCGCTCTTGAAGGCATACATGCTGAAGGGCACGCGCTCGCAAGCCGGAAAAATCGCGGCGAGCCAGGAGCTCCGTGCTCTCGTGCGCTTCGAGCGCTTGAACCTGAACGACGCGAGCTACCGCGTGCGCCCGGACTTCGATCTGGTGATTTGCCGCAATGTGCTGATTTACTTCGACGCGCCCACGCGCGAGCGGGTTTGCGCGGAGCTCTTGAACCACGTCGCGCCGGGCGGTTACTTGATCTTGGGCCATGCGGAGAGCGTGCTCGGCCGCACGGACAAGCTCACGCCGATTGGCTCGACCGTGTACAGGAAAGCGCCGATTGTGCGTCGTAGCGCGGCACCAAGGGCCGGCAGGTGAGCGTACACCCCAGCGCAGGCCAAGGCCCGGAAGTGCTCGTGGTCGACGACTCAGCCGTAGCGCGGGAAGTCTTGCGCGCGATCCTGACTCGGGCGGGTTTTCAGGTGCACACGGCGCCGAACGCCGAAATCGCGTTCCGTCGCATCGCCGAGCGCCCGATCAGCGTTTTGATTTTGGATCTGCACCTACCGGGAGCGAGTGGGCTCGAGTTCATGGCGGCGCTACCGCGCCCGCGCCCGCCGATCGTGATCTGTTCAGCGCTCGCCGCAAAGGATGCCGCGTTGGCCTTGGCCGCGCTCGAAGCGGGCGCGCTGGACGTGATTGGCAAACCCGAGCTCGGCGTATCCGAATACCTCGAAGCATCCGCCGAGCGCATCGTGAACGCGGTTCGGCTCGCGGTGCGCGCGCCAGACCGCGCGCCGCCCGAGAGTGCGCCCCCTCTAGCGCCGGGCCCGCGTCAGACCGCGCTGCCCGCGCCCGCCGCGGCAATCGCGCCCATTCAGGTGATCGCGATCGGGGCGTCCGCGGGTGGCGTCGAAGCGCTGCATCGCTTGTTGCCCGCACTGCCGCTCGGCTTACCGCCGGTCCTGGTCGTGCAGCACATGCCGGCCGCGTTTTGCCCCGCCTTCGCCCGGCGGCTCGACGAATGCTGCACGCTCGACGTGCACCTGGCAGACGACGGCGAACAGCTCGCGAGCGGTCGAGCGCTGATCGCACCCGGCGGCAAACAGCTGACGGTCGCGCGCCTTGGTCAGCGGCTGCTTTGCCGTTTGGCGCGCGGCGAGCCGGTGAAACGCCACGCGCCGAGCGTGGACGTGCTGTTTTCGAGTTTGGTGCGGAGCGCCGGCAAAGCCTGCCTGGCGGTCCTGCTCACGGGCATGGGCGACGACGGCGTGGAGGGCATGCTCGAGCTGCGGCAAGCGGGCGCGCTCACCATCGCTCAGGACGAACGTTCGAGCACCGTGTTCGGAATGCCCCGCGAGGCCGCACGACGCGGCGCGGCGAGCGAGGTGCTGCCACTGCAGCGCATCGCCGCCCGGATCGAACAGCTGTCGGCGCGCTGACGCCATTCGGCTCGATTTTCTCGGACCGACGACGGTGGCCCTTTTGCGGTCGGTTCTGCAGTGTCGACAACGAACCGCGCAATCTCCCGGAAACGGCGAGGATTTGCCGTGCCGGACCGCATTCCAGCCGGGGTACTCCGCGCGACTGCAGCGAGCGCAGCGGGGCCCTTCCCGTAGGCCGGTTTCATTGCTAGGTTCCGCGCCGTTTCGGGTAGCGGGGACGGCGCGAGCCGGCCCCCTCGTCGGAAGCCAAATCCGGCCGAGCCTCCCCTACGTGAACACTTTGAGCAACCGGCACGTTCTACTAAATCGAAAACGCTAAACCGTTTTGTTGCGGGCGCGTGACGCCTGCCCGCAATGCTTTCGGGGAGATCCCCCCCATTGGAGTCACGATGAGCAGCTATCTCTTCACGTCCGAATCCGTTACCGAAGGTCACCCGGACAAAGTTTGCGACGCCATTTCGGACGCCGTGCTCGACGCCGCCCTCGCTGGCGACAAGTACAGCCGCGTGGCCTGCGAGACGCTGGTCAAGACGGGCTTCGTCGTGATCGCGGGTGAGATCACCACCAAATCGAATATCGATTTCGGCAAACTCGCGCGCAAAGCCATCAAAGACATCGGCTACACCAGCTCGGACATCGGCTTCGACGCCGACACCTGCGGCATCCTGATCGCGGTGGAGCCGCAGTCGCCGGATATTTCGCAAGGCGTGACCGAGGGCCAGGGCCTGCACAAGGATCAGGGCGCCGGCGATCAGGGCTTGATGTTCGGCTACGCTTGCGACGAGACGCCCGAGCTCATGCCGGCGCCGATCATGTACGCGCATCAGCTGTCGAAGCAGCTCGCCGCCGTGCGCAAGAAGAACGCGGTCGATTTCCTACGCCCCGACGGCAAGAGCCAAGTCACCGTCGAATACGAGAACGACGTGCCGAAGCGCATCGAGACGGTCGTCGTCTCGACGCAGCACGGCCCGGAAGTGAAGCACAAGGCCTTGAAAGAGGCCGTGATGGAGCTCGTGATCAAGAAGGCTTTGCCGAAGCACTTGCTCGACAGCAAGACCAAGTACTTCGTGAACCCGACCGGTCGCTTCGTGGTCGGTGGCCCGTGCGGCGACGCCGGCCTCACCGGGCGCAAGATCATCGTCGACACCTACGGCGGCATGGGTCGCCACGGCGGCGGCGCCTTCAGCGGCAAGGATCCGTCGAAGGTCGATCGCTCGGCCTGCTACTACGCGCGCTTCGTGGCCAAGAACATCGTCGCTGCGGGCCTGGCCAAGAAGTGCGAAGTGCAGGTCGCCTACGCGATCGGCGTCGCGCAGCCGATGGGCGTGTACGTGCAAACGTTCGGCACCGGTAAGGTCGACGACGAGAAGCTCGCCGAGTACGTGATGAAGAACTTCGACATGCGCCCGCGCGCGCTGATCGAGGAGCTCGATCTGCTCCGTCCGATTTACCAGCCCACCTCGAGCTACGGTCATTTCGGCCGCAGTGAGTTCGCCTGGGAGAAGACCGAGCGCGCCAAGAAGCTCGCAGCCGATCTCGGCGGCACCGTGGTCAAGGTCACGAACGGCGCCAAGTCGAACGGCGCCGAAGCGCCTGCGGCAAAGAAGCCGAAGGCCAAGGCACAAGCGCGGGCCTGAGCCCCTGCTCTGCCCACGAACCCCCGCTGAACCATCGCGATTCAGCGGGGGTTTCGCGTTTTGTGCGCGACCAGAGGTGGAAGGGAGCCAGGAACGCGAACCCCATCCACGATCCACCAATCGGCCGTAGTGGCGATCTCCGGAGTCGTGAGTTGTCAATTGCCTTCAGCCCAAAGCTGACGCCGTTGATGAAAGCGCTGAGCTACCACGCGCGAATCTTTCATCGCGGATGATGTCGGTCTCGGCAAGGCGATCGAAGCGGGCCTCGTGATGCAGGAGCTGCGGACAGGGTAAGCTCTTCTGACGCCAGCGCTTTGCCCGGCAGCCTCGTGGTGGGACAAAAAACGCCTTGCGCAGGGCAGATCAGGGCCCTACTGTACAAGCGCGCAGCCAGGGGAACCGACACATGAGCCAATCATCCAAGCCCCAGCCCAACGTGTGGCACGCTCCACAGAACGCGCAGTCGGATGCGCTCAAGGGCGTTCGCCTCGGTCCGCCGTCACCGCAAGAAGCCGCCGCACTAGCCGAGTCGGCGAGTGACTGGCGTGCCAAAGCCAAAGTCTACGAGACACCGGTCACCGACGAAACGTTGCGGCAGAAGGTTTCGTGAGCGCTGCCGGGGGGCACGCGGCCGAAGCGCTGAAGCTGGAGCGATTTGACGCCGCGGCATTCCCGTCCGGGCTCCGCGCGACACGCCAGGTCGAATACCTTCGCTGCTACCTTTCGGACTTGGGCGCTGAGTCGCTCATCGAAGAGCCACACTATTTCGATCGCGACTACTTGGCTGAATTCGCGGCGTTCTACTCCACGAGCAGCAAGGGTTATCTGAATGTGTGCCGACGGTTGCACCTGTTCGGCCTGCCGCTGCGGGAGCTGCGCCGCGCCTTTGCGGCAGCTCTCGGCGGCGATGGCGATGCGCCGGAGGAGCTGAACCGAAGCTACCTGGGGTTTCTGGTGCTTCGACCTCTCCCCATCACGCCATTCGGTCGAACCGTACTCAAGCTTTATCCGGAACGACAGCCGGACTATCCACGCGCGACACAGCCGGCGCGCACCTATCGAGTTAGTTTGCTCGGATTGCCGCTCGAAGTGCACGGTCTAGCGTGGCAGCAACAGGACCGCGGCGTTGGCGCATGCGCCACGGTTGCGCTTTGGACCATGTTCCACTCTTCGGCGCTCGACGAACACCACGCGGTGCCAACCACCGTCGAGATCACTCGCGCGGCTCACTCGCGCTGGCCGCTCAGCCGCCGCGTGTTCCCTTCGGATGGCCTCAACATTCATCAAATCTGCGAGGCGATCAAGCAGCAAGGGCTTCAACCTGCGGTGCTCAATGGTGACCAGCCGGTGCGAGCCGGTGGTACGTTAGTCGAAGGTTTTGGTAAAGCGCGCTTTGCAGCGTCATGCGCGGCGCTGATTCGCTCAGGTTACCCAGTACTGGTCGCCGCGCGCATCGCGGGGAACCTTCAAGGCGAAGGGCACGCCGTCACGATCGTGGGGTTCCGACCCGGGCCGTCGCCAGTGGCTCCGACCGGCTCAATCGTCGAAGAAGACAGTTCGATTCTCCATGTCTACCTGCATGACGACAATTTGGGGCCAAGCGTGCGCTTCGCGATTGACGAGGTCGAGCTTCAGCCCGGCCAACCCTTGGTCGCGGTGTTGCGTGCTGATCCGCCTCCGCCACAGCACCGGAATCCATCACTCGCCAACCCGACGTTGAACTACTCTCAACTGGTCCCCACCAGCGTCATCGCCGCTCTTCCGAGCGAGATCCGCATCAGCTCGGACTACCTGAACCACTTCGCAGTCGGCGTGGCCACGAGGACCGCGGAGTTCCTGGGGCGCCCTAGCTTGAGGCTACCCGGCGTGAGCTACTCCGCCTCGTTCATGCGCATCAGCGAGTATTGCGGACCCGAGCTCAGCCAACGCTTGAGCGGGCGGCGCCTCGCCAAGGTGCGCTTGGCCCTCACGAACCACGCACGACCCATGAGCCTTCACGTGGGCGTGGTGCGTATCGGTCTTCAGGGCCAGCCGCTCTTCGACCTGCTGCTCGACACCAGCGACAGCGAGCTTCTACCCCAACTGTTCGCGCACGTGATGTTCCAGGAATTTCACCCGACCTGGCTCTTGGCCAAGGGGCTCGTGGAAAGCTGGGGCGCCGGCATTGCTGGTTTTTGAGGTCATTCAAAGGCAAGTCCTCCGAGCCGCGCGCCGCGTAGGTTTCGCAGAGGTTGCGGCGGTACGCGCATTGCAACGCTTGGAGTCTCCACGCACACAAGTGCCAGCATTGGAGGGTCCAGTGAACGAACAAGATAGATACCGTGGCAGTGGTGCAGAGCGTTTCTCGAACCAGGAGCGCGGCAGTGGTTGGCGTCGTGACGACGACGGCTCGCTGCTCGATCGTGGCGATCGTCCGCGCGAGGCCTGGTCGCGCGAGCGCTCAGGCGAAAGTGAGTGGCAGCGCGACTACGGCTCGCGCGCGCAAGGGCACGGCCCGAGCCGCGGCTATAACCCGGACTTTTCGCGCTACGGCGATGCGCAGCCGGGCGACCGCCCCTTCCGCGAGCAAGATCGCGAATATCGCGGCGGCGCGAGCGGTTACGGGCGTAGCCACGACTATCAGCAGGAATGGAGCGGCTTTGGCGAACACTCCCGCTTCGACGAGCGCTACCCGTACGGCAGAGGCTCGCAACGCGGAGCTGCAGGCTGGCCGCCAAACGCGGGACCGTCCTACGGTAGCCGTGGTGCGTACGGCGGGGACCCGTCGTACGGCGGCGGCTCGTCGTCTAGCGGTTGGCCTCACAGCAGCGGCAGCGGGATGCACGGCGAATCCGAGCGCAGCGGGTATCTCGCTGGCCGAGCACGCGGTGAGCTCAACTACTCGAGCACGCGGCTGGGCGGCTTTTCCGGGCGCGGCCCCAAGGGCTACACGCGCTCGGACGAGCGCATCCGCGAAGACGTCTGTGAGCACCTGAGCGAGAACGACGAAGTCGACGCGAGCGACATCGAGGTCCTAGTCAAAGACCGCAAGGTGACGCTCAGCGGCACGGTCGAAAACCGACGCATGAAGCACCTCGCCGAGGACATCGCCGAAATGGTCTCGGGCGTGCAGGACGTGGACAACCGCGTGACGGTGCGTAAGCCGCTATTGAAAGACATGGCCGACCGCATCATGGGCAAAGAGCCCGAGGGGCACTTTGCCAACACAGGCACGAAGGACACGTCGCCTTCGAGCACGATGCAGAGCGCAAACGGGCGGCCGTAGTAGTGCCCGCCAGGCCCGCGGCAAGCTTCCCAATTTTCGAGCTGCCGCGGGCCCCTCGCCCTCAGCGCGCGGATCTGACACGCCACACTTTGCGGCCTTCGCCGTGCGCTCGCCGCTGGCGATGGACAGCGCGAGTGATACCGCTAAGGGCCCGGGAATGGCTAAGTCGGTCGATGATCGCGGTCGAGGCGCCCGGCTGGCGAGGCGCGACGAAGGCGCATACTCGCTGGTATGTAACTGAGGAGCAACGAAGC
>Ga0207667_10002922_pt1 | contig 21209 bp, 20 predicted proteins | sample KBSCornC52_FD_184301 | JGI IMG/M metagenome (GOLD analysis project Ga0207667, IMG submission 184301) | Corn rhizosphere microbial communities from Kellogg Biological Station, Michigan, USA - KBS Corn C5-2 (SPAdes) (version 2) | ecosystem: Host-associated > Plants > Roots > Rhizosphere > Soil ...
CGATCCCCGCAATGTGATGCGGCATGGCTTCCCCTCCGGATTTTCGGTTGGATGGAGACTAGTCACGCCCTTTGGTCGGGTCGAGCGGCAAAGCGCGCTCGTGGCCGCAGAAATCCCGCCCAAACCTTGCTTTCTGGAGGTCCGAGAGGCTATTCTCCGGGCTGCGGCCGTGGTGGCGGGGGCTCCCGCCGTGCGCGAATTTGCACGCGGGCGGCCGTCACCGACGATCGGGCGTGCACCGCACGGCAAACAGCCGGGAACGGGCGATTTTTTGGGAGAGGGACTGCCGATGTCCGAAATGACGATGAACGACATGGTCATGCTCAGCGTGGATGACCATGCCATCGAGCCGCCGGACATGTTCCTCGGCCGCATGCCGGCCAAGTACAAGGACGATGCCCCGCGCGTCGCCCAATATGCCAATGGCGACGAGCGCTGGATCGTCGAGGGCAGGCCCTGGGCCGGGGTCGGCCCGGCCGCGGTCGCCGGCCGCCGCCGCGAGGAGCTGGGCGACGAGCCGACCCGCTATGGCGAGGTCCGCCGCGGCTGCTGGGACGTCGACGTCCGCATCGACGACATGAACGCCAACGGCACTTTCATGTCCTTGAACTTCGCGACGCTGCCGGGCTTCGCCGGCGAGAAGTTCGTCAAGGGCCAGGACAAGGAGCTGATGCTCGCGATCATCCGCGCCTATAACGACTGGCATATCGAAGACTGGGCCGGGCGCTATCCCGACCGTCTGATTCCCAACGGCATTCTGCCGCTGTGGGATGTCGATCTCGCCATCGCCGAGCTCAAGCGGATCAACGACAAGGGTTGCCCGGTCGTCTGCTTCCCGGAGAACCCGACCGGCTTCGGCCAGCCCTCGATCCACTGGGGTCATTGGGACAGGCTGTTCGCCGAGATCGTCGCGCGCGGCATGACCGTCGCGATCCACATCGGCACGTCGGGCGGCCTGCTGCCGACGCCGTCGATGGAATCGCCCGCCGACGTCGGCGTGACATTGCTGAACATCAAGATCGCCGAGGCGATGACCGATCTTCTGTTCTCGCCGTTGCTGCTGAAGTTCCCAGAGCTGCGCATCCTGATGTCGGAAGGCTGCATGGGCTGGGTGCCGTTCCTGCGCGAGCGGGCCAACGCCGAGTATCGCAACCACCGCTACTGGACGCATGCCAATCTCGGCGATCTCCAGCCGAGCGATCTGCTGGCGCGCCATTTCATGTTCTGCTTCCACGAGGATAATTTTGGCCTGTCGGTGCGCCATCAGGTCGGCATCGACCAGATCAGCTGGGAATGCGACTATCCGCACGCCGACAGCACCTGGCCGAACTCGCCCGAGTTGCTGTGGGATGCGATCAAGACCTTCCCGGTCGACGAGATTGAGAAGATCACCTGGGGCAATGCGGCGCGCTTCATGAAAATCGATCCGTTCAAGAACGTTGCCCGCAAGGACGCGACGGTCGGCGCGCTGCGCGCCAGGGCTGCCAATGTCGACACGGCGCTGATGTCGGCCGGCGGCCTGAAGCCGATCGCGAGCAACAATGTGCTGAGCACCGCGGACATCTACCAGATGTTTCAGCAGGGCGATGCCCGGCTCGGTGAGCCAATCGGATATCTTTGAAAATAGGGGCTTTTCAGCCGTCAGGAGAGAGTATCATGAACGTTCAGATCAGTCGCGCCAATGACTGCGTGAAGTCGATCGGCCATCTCGCGCTGCATTATCGCTCGATCGAGGATGGCCCGGCTGCGGCCAAGCTGCTCGACCTGCTCGGCTTCACCCGGATGTCGAGCCCGGCGGGCTACCCCTTCTATCATTATGTCGTCGACAGCCGGCGCGGTTATGACGGCGACGGCATCCTGTATGTCATGCAGCAGCCCGAAGCGCTGCGTGAGCTCAATCAGGCGATCAACGACGCGCTAAAGGTTGGCCAGCCGGGCGAGCATCCGGTCGTCGCCAAGGTCAAGGCGGCGCAGGAGTCGGACCCCGAGTTCGATATGCATCTCGGCGTGCTCTATGAGTCGCTGGAAGCGGTCGAGGATGCGATCCTGCGCATCAAGGACGCGATCGAAAACGACCCCGATCTGCGCGGTCATGCCAAGATCATTCTCAACCGCGCGCGTCCAGGCAATGAAGAGGTCGACAAGCGCCTCGACAGCTCGCCGATCTATGGCGATGTCGATCGCTATACCTATGGCTTCAACGGCACCCAGGCGTTCGTCGAGACCGACCTGTTCGTCACCGGCGCGCTCGGCAATGTTTTCGTCTTCGAGCTCGACTATGTCTTCCCGGGCTACAAGGACAACATCCTCAGCAACCCGACCGGCGTGCCGATCGAGGCGCATTGATCGGGTCTACTGAGGAGTTTCTTGCGTGACTTTCACTGTCGAGCGTCTCTCCCCGGAGATTCCCTTCGGGCGGGTGTTGAATGGCCTGCAGCATGAGGACCTCAAGTCCGAGGCGGTGCGCGAGAAGCTGCGCCATTACTGGGTCCATGACGGGCTGGTGATCTTTCGGGGCGCCAAGGTGACCCCGGATTTTCAGGTCGAGCTGAGCGAGGTTTTCGCCGATCTCGAGGTCCATCCGGTCCATGAGATCCGCCATCCGGACAATGAAAAGCTGATCCGGCTGGTGTCCAATCCGCAGGGTGACGATGAGGATCTGATCGAGGTCAACGGCCAGACTGGCTGCGCCTGGCTGCCCTGGCACAAGGATCTGGTGTTCACCGCCCGGCTCAACCATGGCGGCATCCTGCGGGCGACCAAGCTGACCAGCAGCGGCGGCGAGACCGGCTATATCGACCAGATCGACGCCTACAACCGGCTGCCCGACGCGGTGAAGGCGAGGATCGACGATCTCGAGGTGGTCTATCTCTACGGCCCGATCGAGACCTCCCCCTGGTGCACCCGCGACACGGTCCGCTACATCAAGATCGGCCCGGCCAATCGCTCGATGAACCAGCGCGCGGCCAAGGACTGGCCGCCGGTGGTCCACCCGCTGGTGTTCACCCAGGCCGAGACCGGCCGCAAGGCGCTCAATCTCTCGCCGCGCTTTGCCCAGTCGATCCTTGGCATGGCCAAGGCGGAGAGCAACGCGCTGCTGACGATGTTGGCCAACGATCTCTGGGACAGCCCGGCCTATTTCCACAAATGGGCGCTCGACGAGATGGTCCTGTGGGACAATTGGCGCATGCTGCATTGCGTCGCGCCGGGACCCTATAAGGAGGTCCGCATCGTCGAGCGGACGACAATCGCCGGCGATTACGGCCTTGGCCGCAAGCTGGAGCAGCCAGCCGCGGCCTGACGCTCCTCGGCCCGCTTTCCGTCGGATTTTCGTGATGTTTCGCGCTTTGGACGCAACCAGCGAGCGCCCCGCGGGTTCACACCCTGTCGTTACGCCAATGACACTGTCGCCTTCGGCAACAAGAATCGCTAGCGTAACAAACATGGCAAGGTTCGCCATTCATTGGGGGCGGTCCCTAAGGGAGGATTGGATGAAGAGACTTATTCTGGCAGCCACGCTTGCGATCGCTGTCCCCGCATTCGCCCAGGACGCGGCCGCACCCGCAACCGATGCAGGCACGCCCGCCGCCACGCCGACCGACACGGCAACGCCGCCCGCAGACACGGCGGCCCCGGCCGCTGCCGCCCCGGCCGCGCCCGCCGCGACTGCGGCAGCGCCCGCCGCCGCACCGTCGACGGATCTGCCAGTGTGCTCGCGGACGGTCACCGACCGCTGCATCGAGAAGGGCAGCGTGCCGAAGAAGACCTCGAAGAAAAAGAAGAAGTAGGCGCTGACCCTGGTCGATCGATCGCCCTGGCCGTCGGGCCGGGGCGATCGCGGCTATGCACAGAGGCGTGCGAGCCGTCGCGGATTGCGCTAGGCATTCGCCGAATGCGCTTCATCTCCGATAACGCCGCGCGGGTTTCACCGCAGGTCATGGCCGCCCTGGTCGCGGCCAATGAAGTCGACGCCGCCTATGACGGCGACCGCTACAGCGCCCGCCTCGACGATGCCTTCTCGCAGCTGTTCGAAACGGAGGTCGCCGTGCTGTGGGTGGCGACCGGCACCGCCGCCAATTCGCTGGCGCTCGCCGCCCTATGCCCGCCGTTCGGCGCGATCCTCTGCCACGAGGACGCGCATATCCGGAACGACGAGTGCGGCGCGCCCGGCTTCTACACCCATGGCGCCGCGCTGCTGGCGCTGGGCGGGGAGGGCGGCAAGATCGCGCCCGACGCGATCGCCGGCGCGATCGATGCGATCCGCCCGGACGTCCACCGCACCCATCCGCACGCGCTCTCGATCACCAATGCGACCGAATATGGCCGCGTCTACACGCCGGCGGAGACCGCCGCCCTGGGCGATATCGCGAAGGCGCGCGGGCTCGGCTTCCATGTCGATGGCGCGCGTTTCGCCAATGCGGTCGCCCATCTCGGTTGCGCGCCGGCCGATTTGACCTGGCGGGCCGGGGTCGACGCGCTCAGCTTCGGCTTCGTCAAGAATGGCGGGATGTCGGCCGAGGCGCTGGTCTTCTTCCGTCGCGAGCTGATCGAAGACAGCCGCTATCGCCGCAAGCGCGGCGGCCATCTCCAGTCGAAGGGCCGGTTTCTCGCCGCGCAGCTGCTGGCGATGATCGAGGGCGAGCTGTGGCTGGCCAATGCCCGCGCCGCCAACGCCGGTGCTGCAGTGCTGGCGAGCGCCGCCGCCGGACGGCTGCTGCATCCGGTCGAGGCCAATGAGCTGTTCATCCGGTTGACCGCCGCGGAGGCCCAAAGCCTGCGCGACCAGGGATTCGTCTTTTATGATTGGGGCGACGATGCCGCGCGGCTGGTCGTCTCCTGGGACCAGCCCGAGCGCGAGGTGACCGCGCTCGGCCAGGCTATCGCCGCTCTCTAGCGGCAATCGCCCGCAACCCTGCCCGCCAGTCGGGATAGGCCGGCCGCCATCCCAGCAGCCGCCGCGCCCTGCCGTTTGCGACCCGGCGGCATTCGCCATAATAGGCCTTGGCTTCGGGGCTCAGCCCGGCATCGTCCAACGCCACAAGTGGCGGCAATGGCTGCCCGAGCAGCCCGCAGGCAGTTTCGACGACGGCGTTCTGGCTGGCAGGACAATCGTCGGCGAGATTATAGACGCCCGGCGGGCCGCGGTCCCATGACGCGGCGACGCCGCTGGCGATGTCGTCGACATGGATCCGGCTGAAGACATGGCCGGGCCGGTCGATGCGGTTCGCCCGGCCCGCCAGCACGCGATCGAGCGGCGAGCGGCCGGGCCCATAGATGCCCGGCAGGCGAAACACGCGCATATCCCGGCGGAGCGCTTGCCAGGCTGCGTCCGCCGCCATCCGCGCGCCGCGCCGCCCACCGCCGGTCGCGCTCTGTTCGTCGACCCAGGCACCCGCCCGATCACCGTAGACCCCGGTCGAGGAGAGATAGCCGCACCATACGGCAGAGGCGGTGGCGATCGCCTCGCCATAGTGGGCCAGCACAGGGTCGCCGGCCTCGCCCGGCGGAACCGAGGAGAGAATATGGCTGGCGTTGCCGATGGCACTGCGAACCGCTGATTCATCGTCGAACGCCAATATATCGGCATCGGCCGTCCGCCGGGTCGCGATCACCGCCCAGCCGCGGAGTTTCGCGGCGCCGGCAATGCGTTGGGCGGAATATCCGAGGCCAAAGATCAACAGGACGGGCAAGAGACGTCTTTCGCCAGGCGGATCGGTGACCTAGATCGAAGTCATGACCGACGTCCAGACCGCAGCCCCGCTGCCGAATGCCGCGCCGCCCGTGATCCGCCGATCGGATTACAAGCCGCCGGACTGGCTGGTCCCCGAGATCGCGCTCGATTTTCAGCTCGACCCGGTACGCACCGAGGTCCGCACCATCCTTCACGTCCAGCGCAATGGCGAGCACAAGCGACCGCTGCGGCTCGACGGCGACGGCCTGACGCCGATCGAGGTCTGGGTCGACGGCCAACCCTCCGCCTGGAAGACGGACGATGGCCAGCTCGTTATCCGGCTCTCGGGCAAGGAGCATCGCATCGAGACCGTCGTCGCCATCGCGCCCGAGACCAACACCGCGCTGATGGGACTCTATGCGTCGAGCGGGCTGCTCTGCACCCAATGCGAAGCGCAGGGCTTCCGCCGCATCACCTTCTTCCCCGACCGGCCGGATGTGCTTAGCCGCTACAGCGTCAGAATGGAGGCGGATGCAGCGCGCTATCCGGTGCTGCTGTCGAACGGCAATTGCGTGGAGTCCGGCAAGGCGGACAATAATCGCCACTGGGCGCATTGGCGGGACCCGTTCCCGAAGCCCTGCTATCTGTTCGCGCTGGTCGCCGGCGATCTCGCCGCGAACCGCGGCAGCTTTACTACCAAGTCGGGCAAGAATGTGTCGCTGGCGATCTGGGTGCGCGAGCCCAATCTGCCCAAGACCGGCCATGCGATGGAAGCGTTGCAGGCGGCGATGGCCTGGGACGAGCGCGTCTATGGCCGCGAATATGACCTCGACCAGTTCAACATCGTCGCGGTCGACGATTTCAACTTCGGCGCGATGGAGAACAAGAGCCTGAACATCTTCAACTCGCGCTACGTCCTGGCCGATCCCGACACCGCGACAGATGGTGATTTCGACAATATCGCCGGCGTCGTCGCCCATGAGTATTTCCACAACTGGTCGGGCGATCGCGTCACCTGCCGCGACTGGTTCCAGCTGTCGCTGAAGGAGGGTTTCACCGTCTTCCGCGATCAGGGCTTCTCGGCCGATCAGGGCTCGCCGGCGGTCAAGCGGATCGAGGACGTCCGAGTGCTGCGCGCGGCGCAATTTCCCGAGGATGCCGGCCCGCTGGCGCATCCGGTGCGGCCCGAGAGCTATATCGAGATCTCCAATTTCTACACCCCGACGATCTACAACAAGGGCGCCGAGGTCATCCGCATGATGCACACGCTGCTCGGCGCGGAGAAGTTTCGCGCCGGCTGCGATCTCTATTTCGCGCGCCACGACGGCCAGGCGGTGACCTGCGAGGATTTTGTCAAGGCGATGGAGGATGCGTCCGGCCACGACCTGACCCAATTCCGCCGGTGGTACGAGCAAGCGGGCACGCCGCGCGTCCAGGTGCGCATGGATCATGACCTGCGCCACGCACGGGCGAAGATCGCATTCAGGCAGGTCGTGCCGGCGACGCCGGGGCAGCCCGATAAACAGCCGATGACCATTCCCTTGCGGCTGGCGATGTTCGACCGCGACGGCGCGCGCGTCGGCGACGAGCATCTGTTCGTGCTCGATGGCGAGGAGGGAACGCTGACCGTCGAGGGGGTTCCGGCGCGGCCGGTGCTGTCGCTCAACCGCGGCTTTTCCGCGCCGGTGATCATCAATGCCGATCGCGATCCGGCGGCGCTGGCGCTGCTGTCGGCGCATGATGACGATCCCTTCGCCCGCTACGAGGCGATGCAGCAGCTGATGCTCGACACGATCGTCGCGATGGTTGGCGGCACGCCGATCGACCGCTCGACCGTGATCGAGGCGATCCGTGGAACGCTCGGCGACGACGCGCTGGATGCCGCCTTCGTCGGCGAAGCGGTGTTGCTGCCGTCGGAGGCCTTCATTGGCGACCAGATGACGGTGGTCGATCCCGAGGCGATCTATCAGGCGCGTGAGACGCTGCGCCGGGAGATCGGCAAGGGCCTGGAAAAGCAATGGCGGCGGCTGGTCGATGCGCCGCGCCCGGCCAGCTTCGAGCATTCGCCCGCGGCCAAGGGCGCACGGCGGCTGAGCGGCGTCGCGCTCGGCTATCTCGCCGCGAGCGGTGCCAAGGATGCCGCCGCAATCGCCTATGACCGTTTCCACCAGGCCGACAATATGACCGATCGGCAGGCGGCGCTGGGCGTGCTGGTCAACGGCACAGCACCGGAGCGGGAGCGCGCGCTGGATGAGTTTTTCGACCGTTATTCCAAGGACGCGCTGGTGCTCGACAAATGGTTCTCGGTGCAGGCGCTGTCGATCCGCGACGACACGCCCGAGCAGGTTGCACGGCTTGCCGCGCAACCCGCCTTTACCCTGACCAATCCCAATCGGCTGCGCGCGCTCGTCGGGGCGTTTGCCGCCAACCAGCGTGCCTTCCACAGCATCTCCGGGCAAGGCTACAGCTTCGTTGCCGACATGATCGTCGCGGTCGATCGGATCAATCCGCAGACCGCGGCCCGGCTGGTGCCGCCGCTCGGCCGCTGGCGGCGGTTCGATCAACGGCGCGGAACGATGATGCGGGCGGCGCTGGAACGCGTACTGGCGAGCGAAGGTTTGTCAAAAGACAGCTACGAGCAGGCGTCGAAGAGCCTTGCCTGAGCCAACTCAGCGATTGCCCAGCCAGTCGGCGACTTCGGTTGCGACCTGGTTGGCACCGCTGTTGAGCGCGGTTGCGATCGATTGCGGATTGGCGCTTGCCGGCACCTGCGCGGTGAAGCGGCGAGTCGCGATCGTCTCGCCCTCACTGCGCGCGAGCTCGGCGTCATAGATCACAACCGCCTGGCCCGAAGCCGCGTCGAGCCCGAAGGACGAGAGCGTGCCGGTCAGCCGCGTTCCGGGATCCAGCGTCGACTGCCGCGCATCGAGAACGACGCGGCCGGTGCGCGCCGCGATCGTCTCGGCGAGCAGGTGCTGGAACAGCTTGTTCGGCTGCTCGACCCATTGCGCGTCCTTGATATAGGCGATCGAGGTCGTGGTCGCCTGCACCGGCACGCGCAGCGTCTGCAGCGCCTGCGGCACGACCGGCGTGACGACGGTGACGGCGGCGCCGGCCGCGGCGCTGCGCTCGGTGCCGGCGGCGACGGTGGCCGCGCTCGTCAGGGTCAGCAGCGTAGGCGGCGGCTTCTCGCCGAAGGAAATGCAGCCGGCGAGGGTCAGGGCGCCGAGCCAGGCGGTGAGGATGCGCTTATCGGCCATGGGGGTTATAATCCGGCAGCTTGCGTCCACCGAGGATGGCGGCGGCGGGGTTTTGATCGACCTTGGCGGCGACGGCGCCGAGCGACTCGGTCATTGCGCGCAGGTCCTTCACCAGCTGGCCGACCTCGGGGATCGTCGTCTTTGAGAAAGCCTGGACGCCGGGCCGCGCCTCGGTCAGCACGGTATTGAGGTTGGACAAGGTCTTGTCGGCCTGGGCGACCGCATGGTTGAGATTGGCAAGCAGCGGATCGGCCTGCGTGTTGACCTTGCCGGCCAGCTTGCCGATCTGGTCGGCGGCGCCGCCTGCCTGACGGATCGCGACACGGGCTTCGGCGAGCGCGGCCGCGATCTCGGGCGCGCGGTCGGCCAGGGACTTGGAGATCTTCTGGGTATTCGCGAGAATGCCGGCGATCGAGGTTTGGTTGCGGTCCGATAGCAACTGCGTCAGCTTTTCGGTCAAGGCCGAGAGATTTTGCAGCAGCTGCGGTGCCGAGTTCAGCAGCTCGCCGAGCGCGCCCGGCTTGGTCGGGATCACCGGGGCGCCGAAAGGGCCGGGCTCGTCGATCGGCGGGGCGCCCTGCATCGCACCCTGAAGGTTGATCTGCGACACGCCGGTAAAGCCGACGCCGGCGATGGTGGCGGTGGTCCCCTGCAGGATCGGCGTCTCGTCATCGACCGAAATCCGTACGCGGACGAATTGCGGCGATTGCGGCATCAGCGAGATGGTTTCGATCTTGCCCGACGGGACGCCGTTGAACGCGACTGTCGAACCCTTGGCCAGACCCTCGACCGAGCTCTTGAAGAAAATGTCGTATTTCTTCTCGCTGCCGCCGGAAATCTGGGCGATCCACAGGATGAAGACGACCAGCAGGACGAGCAGGCCCAGCACGACGCCGCCGACCAGGATATGGTTCGACCGGGTTTCCATCAGCGCCTCAGTCCCCCTCGCTCACACCGGCTTCCGCCGCGCCCAGCGCTGCCCCGCGCCCGCGCGGGCCGTTGAAATACTCCTGGATCCACGGATGGTCCAACGCCAGTAGTTCCGGGATCGTTCCGACCGCAATCACCTTGCCGTCCGCCAGCACCGCGACCCGGTCGCAGATCGCGTAAAGCGTGTCGAGGTCGTGGGTTATCAGGAAGACGGTCAGCTCGAGCGTCTTCTGCAGGCTGCGGATCAGCTCGTCGAAGGCCGCCGCCGAGATCGGATCGAGCCCCGCGGTGGGTTCGTCGAGGAACAGCAGCTCGGGGTCCAGCGCCAGGCTGCGGGCAAGGCCGGCGCGCTTGCGCATGCCGCCCGACAGCTCGGAGGGGTATTTCGGCGCGGCGTCGGCCGGCAGGCCGGACATGACGATTTTGTAGGAGGCGATCTCGTCGAGCAGCTCCTCGCCGAGCTGCGGATAATATTCGCGCAGCGGCACCTCGACATTCTCGGCGACGGTGAGGGTCGAGAACAACGCGCCGCCCTGGAACAACACGCCCCAGCGCCGGCGGATGGCCTCCGCCTCGCCCTCGTCGCGATCGATCATCGGCTCGCCGAAGACTTCGACCTCGCCCGCCTCGGGTCTCTGCAGGCCGATGATCGAGCGCATCAGCACCGACTTGCCGGTGCCCGATCCGCCGACCACGCCGAGAATCTCGCCGCGAGCACGTCGGAGGTCGAGATCCTCATGGACGACCTGCTCGCCGAAGCGATTGGTCAGCCCGCGGACGGTGATGACCGTCTCCTCGTCGCTCATATCCACCCGATCTGCGAATAGAACACGGCGAAGAAGGCATCGAGGACGATCGTCAGGAAGATCGCCTGGACCACCGCGGCGGTGGTCCGGAGACCGACTTCCTCGGCGTTGTCCTTGACCTGCATGCCCTGGAAACAGCCGGCCATCGCGATGATCAGCCCGAACACCGGCGCCTTGAGCAGCCCGACCCACAGGTCGGTGATCGGCACGACCTCGCGGATGCGCTGGATATAGGTGACCGGCGGAATGTCGAGCGACAGCCAGCAGAACAGGCCGCCACCGATGATCGAGACCACCGACGAGTAGAAGCCGAGCAGCGGCATCAGGAAGACCGCGGCGAACACTCGCGGCAGGACCAGCGCCTCCATCGGCGAGACACCGATCGTGCGCATCGCGTCGACCTCTTCGGCGAGGCGCATCGAGCCGATCTGGGCGGCGAAGGCGCTGCCCGAGCGGCCGGCGACCATGATCGCGGTCATCAGCACGCCCAGCTCACGCAGGGTGATGCGGCCGATCAGGTTGATGGTGAACACCTCGGCGCCGAATTGGCGCAGCTGGACCGCGCCCTGCTGGGCGATGACGATGCCGATCAGGAAGCTCATCAGCCCGATGATGCCGAGCGCCTCGACCCCGACCACCTCGAACTGGCGGGCGACGGCGTTGAAGCGGAACCGCCGGGGCTCCAGGATGGTCCGCCAGACCGTGATCAGCACGGCGCCGAAGAAGTCGAGCAGGCCGTAGAGCGTTCGCCCAGCCTGGACGACGGCATTGCCGATCTCGCCGAGCACGCGGAGGAAGGGGAAGATTTTCTCGGGCCTGACCTGCAACGGCTGGTCGACCTGGCCGACCTGCTCGATCAGGCGCTTGGCGATGTCGCTCGCGCCGGCGATCGGAACGTCGTTGCTCCGCGCCAGGCGGTGGACCAGCCAGGCGCCGACGGTGTCGATCGCCTCGACCTCGGACAGGTCGATCCGCGCCGGCGGGCGGTCGAGCGCGGCGAGCCGCCCCGGAAGGTCGTCGAGCTGGGCGAGCGTGAGCGACCCGGAGAAGCGTAGCGCCCCCTTGTCGTCCTGCTCGAAGTCGGCCACGCCGGTCATTGCGGCGCGACGATGGGACAAGTCAGTTGCATCGGCAAGCGTAACAAGCGGCGGACCCGGTGGGTTGCATTGGGTGTTGGTAAGGACGGATGGTAAGCTACGTTGCCCGGGGGGAGAATTCTGTGACGATCGCGTTCGAGACGATCGGAGAAAACGACGTTAAGGTTTTCTCGCTGGATCCCTTGACGCGCGCGCGCAGACTGGCCCGCAAGGCCGGTTTGGACCCCGATGGCAGGTCGGACGAGAGTGCCCCGCGGGTCGTTGCCGACCTCGGCTATGCCTGGGATCCGGCCTGGCTGCGCCATGTCGCGAGCCGGCCGGGCGCGGTGGTCACGCTCGCCGGTCGGCCGGTGCTCGCCCATGTCGATCGCGCCGGTGCGCCGGCGATCGCCGCGATGCGCGCGCGGACGAGCTATGACGATGGCACCGCCATTCGTGCCGAGCAGGGCGCGGATCTCCACGACGCCGCGCTGCGCAAGCGTGAGATTCCCTTCGTCATGCCGCTGCGCGCAGACACAGCCCGCCAGGTCGAGCGCGCCGCCTATGACGGCGCCTATAAGGGCGTCACCGATGTTCTCACGCTCTACCTCTGGCGGCGGCCGGCCTTCTACCTGACGCGCTGGGCGGCGATGGCCGGGATCTCGCCCAACGTCGTGACGACGGTCGGCGCGCTGTTCTGCGTCGCCGCCTTCTTCCTGTTCTGGCAGGGCTCTTATTGGGCCGGGGTCGCCGCCGGCTTCACCTTCATGGTGCTCGACACGGTCGACGGCAAGCTGGCGCGCTGCACCGGAACCTCATCGCGCTGGGGCCATGTCTTCGACCATGGCGTCGACCTGATCCATCCGCCCTTCTGGTGGGCGGCCTGGGGCGTCGGCCTGGATGATTACGGCACGCCCTTGCCGCTGGCCACGCTGACATGGGTGCTCGGCATCATTCTCGCCGGCTATATTGTCCAGCGCGGCATCGAGGGGGTGTTCATGCGGCGGTTCGGCGGCATTCACATCCATGTCTGGCGCCCGGTCGACAGCTGGTTCCGGCTGATCACCGCGCGGCGCAATCCGAATATGGTCATTCTGGTCGGCGCGCTGGCCTTGAGCCGTCCCGATATCGGCCTGATCCTCGTCGCGTTGTGGACCGTGCTGTCGCTGGTGTTCCACGCCGTCCGTCTCGCGCAGGCGCTGATCGCGGCTGCGCGCGGCCGGCCCGTGGTGTCGTGGCTGGCGTGAGCGGGCGCTGGAGTGCGATCCTGCTCGCTGGCCAGAGGCCGGGCGAAAATCAGTTCGCCGCCAGCTTCGGCGTCGCGCTCAAGCCGCTGATCCCGGTCGCCGGCCGGACGATGGTCGAGCGGGTGGTGGCGACGCTCGGTGACTGCCCGGAGATCGGGCGCATTCTCGTTCTGACCCAGGCGCCCGAGGCGATCGCTGCGGCATTGCCGGCAAGCGCGCCGGTTGCGGTCAGCGCGTCGGGCGACGGCATTGCGCGCTCGATCGCCGCTGTCGCCGGCGGGCCGGACGCGCCCTGGCCGGTGCTGGTGACGACCGCCGACCATGTCCTGCTGACGCCTGAGACGGTCGCGGCGTTTCTCGCCCAGGCCGAGGACTGCGACGTCGCCGTCGCGATGGTCGAGCGGCGCACGGTGCTGGCGCGCTTTCCGGCAACTCGGCGCACCTGGCTGCGCTTTGCCGGCGGCGCCTACACCGGCGCCAACCTCTTCGCGCTCAATCGGCCGGCGGCAGCCAAGGCGCTGGCGGTGTGGAGCGAGATCGAGGCAGATCGCAAAAAGGGCTGGCGGCTGGTCGCGCGATTCGGGCCGATGCTGCTGATCCGCGCGCTGACCCGGACGATCGGCCTGCAGGCGGCGCTCGAGCGGGCGGGGAGGCGCTTCGGGCTTGTCGCCAAGCCGGTCATCCTCGGCGACGCGCGCGCGGCGGTGGATGTTGACAAGCCCGCCGATCATGCGCTCGCCACAGCGGTGCTGGAGGGGCGTGCGTGATCGAGCTGGCGATCTACGACATGGACCGGACGATCACGCGGCGGGCGACCTACACGCCCTTCCTGATCCATGCCGCCAGCCGGATCGCACCCTGGCGCCTGGCGTTCCTGCCGCTCTCGGCGCTGGCGATGCTCGGCTATGTCCTGCGGCTGATCGATCGCAAGCGCTTGAAGGAGATCAATCACGCGCTGCTGCTCGGCAAGGTGCATGGCGATGCGCTGACGCCGGTCGCCAACAGCTTTGCGACCAGGACGGTGGCGCGCAATCTGCTGCCCGGCGCGCTGCCGGCGATCGCTGCCGATCGCGCCGCCGGCCGGCGGCTGGTGCTGGCGACCGCGTCCTACCGCTTCTATGTCGCACCGATCGCCGCGCGGCTCGGCTTCGACGATGTCGTCGCGACCAATTCGGTGGTCGGGCTGGATGCCCGGATCGTGCCGAAGATCGACGGCGAGAATAATTACGGGCCGGCCAAGCTGCGGATGATCGAGGCCTGGATGGCGATGGAAGGGATCGATCGCGCCAAAGCGCATATCCGCTTCTATTCGGACCATGCCTCCGATGCGCCCGTGCTCGAATGGGCGGACGAGGCCTTCGCGGTCAATCCGCACCGCAAGCTGCGCCGGCTGTCGCGCCGCCGCGGCTGGCCGCTGCTCGACTGGGGCTAGAGCGCGATCAGCGAGATTTGGCGACCGTAATCGGGCTCGCGACGATGCGTCGCGCGGCGGAAGCTGAAGAAGCGGTCGGGGTCGGCATAGGTGTCGAGCCCGAGCGCCTCGATGCGGCCGACACCGGCTTCGGCCAGCCGCGCGACAACGAAGCCCTCGAGATCGAATTGCCAATGGCCTGGCCGGCCCAGCGCGAAGAAGCGCTCATTGGCCGGGTCGGCGGTCAGGAAATTGTCCCGCAAGCGATCGTCGACCTCATAGGAGGCGCGGGCGATGGTCGGACCCACTGCCGCCGCAATCCGCTCGGCGCGGGCGCCAAGCGCGACCATCGCCGAGACGGTTGACGCCAGCACCCCACCGACCGCGCCTTTCCAGCCGGCGTGGGCCGCGGCGATCACCCCGGCCTCGCGGTCGGCGAGCAGCACCGGCGCGCAATCAGCGGTCACGACGCCAAGGATCAGTCCCGGCCGGTCGGTGACGAGCGCATCGGCATGCGGCCGGGCATCGTCGGGCCAGGGCGCCGTCGCGATCACCGCCTCGGCCGAATGGACCTGGTGGACCGAGACCAGCGCCGCCGCCGGCGCGATGCTGTCGACCGCCAGGCGGCGGTTCTCGACGACATCGTCATGGTCGTCATCGGAGCCGAGGCCGCAGTTCAGTCCGGCGCAGACGCCACGCGAGACGCCGCCGCGACGGCCGAGAAAGCCGTGGCGCGTACCGCTGAGCGCATCCGCGCGGATGACCTCGACCTCGCTCATCGCACTCCCTCCGGCATCGGCCAGCCGGGCGCCGCCAGCGCCATGACCTGAAACAGCTCGCCCATCGCATCCGCTCCGGTCAATCGCGCGACCGCAGCCGCAACTTCGGTGGCGCGCGATGGGGCGGCTGCCGACAGCGCCGCCGCGCGACTGTCGATGCCGAGCGCGCGCAGCCAGCGGCCTTGTGGCACCGGGCCGGCGACCATCGCGCCGCCATTGGCCGCGGCGAGGCCGAGCGCGGTGAAATCGACATGGGCGGTGAGATCGGCCTCGCCCGGCGCGGCAAATGGCGCGACCGGCTGGTGCCGGGCAACCGCCTGCAAGGTGTCGCCCTGCGCCGGCCCGGCATAGCCATAGTCGATGACGATCAAGACGCCGCCCTGGCGTGCGAGGCGGCTAGCCAGATCTTGCGCGACGGCGCGCGATGCCGGCGAGTCTTCGGTGATCTCGGCGGATGTCGCCGGGTCAGGCTGGAAGCTGCCGTCGTCCCCGATGGCGACCCGGCGCTCGCGGCTGCCGATCATCTGGCGGATCGGCAGCGCGTCGAAGAATTCATTGGCGACGATCAGCAGCGGCCGGTCGGACGGCAGCGTGCCGATGCCGTCGTGCCAGAGGGCGTCGGGCAGCCGTTCCGCCTGTCGCGCGCGCAGCACCGGGCTGGTCTCGACGAGGTGGGCAGACGGCGTCAGCCCGGCGGCGCCCATCGCCCGCAGCGCGTCGACCGCGAGCGTCCCGCGGCCGGGGCCGAGCTCGACATAGGCAGCTTCCGCCGGCTGGCCGGCGCGGAGCCAGACATCGGCCAGGGCGAGGCCGATCAGCTCGCCGAACATCTGGCTGATCTCCGGCGCGGTTATGAAATCGCCACCGCGGCCGAGCGGGTCGCGGCTCGCATAGTAATGCGCATTGGCCGTGGCCATGAAGTCGTGGACCGTGATCGGTCCCTCCGCCGCGATGCGCGCGGCGAGCTGCGCAGCGAGGTCAGGCGAGGGTCGATCCTCCGACCGCCGGGTCGGTCTCGCGCTGCCGTCGCTTCGCCGTCGCGATCAGATAGATGCCGCCGATGATCATCGGCGCGCTGAGGATCTGGCCCATGGTGATCGGGCCGTAGATGAAGCCGAGATCAACATCGGGCGCGCGGACGTTCTCGAGCGCCACCCGGATCACGCCGTAGCCGAGCAGAAAGGCGCCGGTGAGCTTGCCCGGCTGGTAGCGGGCATCGGTCCGCCAGAACAGAAAGGCGAGCAGCAGGAACAGGCCGATGCCCTCCAGTCCCGCCTCATAGAGCTGGCTCGGATGGCGGGGCAGGCCAGTCTTGTCGTCGGGGAAGATCATCGCCCAGGGCACGTCGGTGACGCGGCCCCAAAGCTCGCCGTTGACGAAATTGGCGATCCGCCCGAGAAACAGGCCGATGGGTGTTGCACAGGCAATATAATCAGCCACCCGCAACAGGTTGAGCCGGTTCTTTCGCGCGAGATAGATGATTGCGAGGGAAACCCCTATGGCGCCGCCGTGGAACGACATGCCGCCGTTCCACAGCTTGAAGATCTCGCCCGGGTTCTTGAGGTAATGGTCGAGCTGATAGAACAGGACATAGCCCAGCCGCCCGCCGAGCAGGATGCCGAGCGTGGCGTAGAAGACGAGATCGTCGACATGGCGGCTCGCCATCGGCGCGCCGGGCTGGCGCAGCAGGCGGGTGACGTACCACCAGGCGAGAATGATCCCGGCAATATAGGCCAGCGAGTACCAGCGGATCTGGACATAGTGCAGGTCGAGCGCGACCGGCGACAGGCCGAGCGAGTCCCACCGGATCGCCGAGGCGGCGTCGACCGCCGATGCCAGGATCATGAGGCTTTTCTCCGCGCTGCGGCGCCGTCTTAGCGGAGGTGGCGGGGAGCGCAAGCGAGAGCGCTCTGGCGCGACCGGGGCGCGCCGGCTAGGCCTTTGGATATGAGCGAGCGCGGCCGGATCAGTCGGCGAACCGTGCTGACCGCCGGCGGTGCCGGGATCGGGCTGGTGCTTGCCTGGGCGCTCTGGCCGCGACGCTATCCGCCCAATCTGCGCGCCGGCCCTGGCGAGCACGTCCTCGACGCCTTTCTCAAGATTGCCGAGGATGGCCGGATCACGGTTGCGGTCGGCCAGGCCGAGATGGGGCAGGGCGTCTACACGGCGCTGTCGCAAATTCTCGCCGATGAGCTGGGCGCGGATTGGCGGACGATCGGCGTCGAGCCGGCACCGATCCATCCGCTATTCGCCAACCGGCTGCTCGCCGAGGAGGCCGCGAGCGATGCGCTGCCGCATTTCCTGCAGGGCGTGGGCGGCTGGGCCGCGCGGCAGATCGCGACCCGCAACGAGCTGATCGTCACCGCCGGCTCGACCTCGATCCGCGCCTTTGAGGCACCGTTCCGCGCCGCCGGGGCGACCGCTCGTGCGCTGTTGTGCATGGCGGCGGCGAAGCGTTGGGAGATCAGCTGGGAAGCCTGCGACACTCGCGACGGCTTCGTCGTTCGCGGCGAGGATCGGCTGCGCTTCGCCGAGCTCGTCGCCGAGGCTGCACTCATGACGCCCCCCGATGAGCCGCCCTTGCGCCGGATCGGCGATGGCGGGCTGTCGGGCCGTTCGGTCCAGCGGCTCGACGTGCCGGCGAAGGTCGACGGGGCGGCCCGCTATGCCGGCGACGTGCGCTTGCCCGACATGCTGTTCGCCTCGATCTGCCAGGGCCCTTCGTCACGCAGCCGGCTGCAAGCGGTCGACCGGCAGGCCGCAGAACGAATTCACGGCGTCATCGCGATCGTCGAAAATCCAGGCTGGGTGGTGGCGGTCGCGACCAACTGGTGGGCGGCGGATCGCGCCGTCAGGGCGCTGCGCTCGCGTTACGAGACGCCCGGCACGCCGGCCGATGAGGCGGCGATCCGGCGCAGCCTCACCGCTGCGGTCAGCGGCGGCCCGGCCGGGCGCATCGTCCAACGTGGCGACCCGGCCGACATCCTCGGCGGCAGCGGCACCGTCACCGCCGATTATGCCGTCGCCATGGCGCCCCACGCCGCGATCGAGCCACTGGTCGCGACCGCGCGGGCGGAGGGGGACAGCCTCGAGCTGTGGATGCCGACCCATGCGCCGCAGGTCGCCCGCGCGGCTGCCGCCCGCGCGACCGGTCTGTCCGAGGCGCGGGTGACGATCTATCCGACGCTGCATGGCGGCTCCTTCGGCCGCAAGCTCGAGAGCGATGCCGCCGAGCAGGCGGCGATCCTCGCGGTCCGGCTCCGGCGCCCGGTGCAGCTGTGCTGGTCGCGGACCGAGGAGACGATGCACGACCGGCCGCGCCCGCCGGCGCGCGCGCGGCTGCGCGGCCGCGTCACGGGCTCGCAGATCGCCGCCTGGCATGCCCGGATCGCCGCGCCGGCGACGAGCAGCGAGCTTGCGCGGCGGATGGGCTGGCGACTGCCGGCGCTCGGCACCGGCGAGGCGGCCGCGGTTGACGGCGCGCTGCCGCCCTATGCCATTCCGGCAATGCTGGTCGAGCATGCGCCGGTCGAGATTGGCGTCGCGACCGGTCTGTGGCGCGGTGCGGCGCACGGTTACACCGGCTTCTTCACCGAATGCTTCATCGATGAGCTGGCTGCCGGCGCGGGGATCGATCCCTTGTCGTTCCGCATCGGCATGCTCGGCGACCAGCCGCGGCTGTCGCGGGTGCTGTCGACCGCGGCGGCGCGCGGCGGCTGGGACGGCGGCGGGCCGGGCAGCGGCCAGGGGCTGGCGGCGCACAGCGCCTTCGGCAGCCATATCGCCATGCTCGTCGAGGCGCGGCTCGACGATAGCCAGCGGATTGCGGTCGACCGGGTCGTCGCGGCGGTCGATTGCGGACGGACGGTCAATCCCGACATCGTCCGCCAGCAGATCGAGGGCGGCATCGTCTTTGCGCTCGGCGCGGCGACCGGCGGGGCGTTGACCGTCACCAATGGCCTCGTCGAGCAGCGCAACCTGGATGCGTTGAACCTGCCGACACTGGCGGATTGCCCCGAGATCGTCGTCGAGCTGATCAGCAGCGGGGAGGCGCCGGGCGGGGTCGGCGAGCTGGCGGTGCCGCCGCTCGCGCCGGCGCTGGCGAATGCGCTGTTCAGCGCTACCGGCCAGCGGCTACGACAATTGCCGTTGCGAAGCGGAGCCTGACCATGCCGCCGCGGATTGGGGTCCTGCTCGTCAATATCGGCACGCCGGATGCGGCGACGCCGGCATCGGTGCGGCGCTATCTCGCCGAATTCCTGTCCGATCGGCGCGTCGTCGAGATTCCGCGGCTGCTGTGGCAGCCGATCCTGCACGGCGTCATCCTGCGAACCCGGCCGGCACGATCGGCGCGCGCCTATAGCCTGGTCTGGGACGACGTCCGCAATGTCTCGCCGCTGCGCGGTATCACGGAGGATCAGGCCGCAGCGTTGGGCAGCGCATTGCCGGACGAGGTCCTGGTCAGCCATGCCATGCGCTATGGCGCGCCGGCGATCGCGGAACGGCTGGCGTGGCTGCAGGCGCAGGGTTGCGAGCGCATCCTTCTTGCCCCGCTGTTTCCGCAATACAGCGGCGCAACCACGGCGAGCGTGATCGACGCCGCGGGGCGGGCGCTTGCCGCCATGCGCCATCAGCCGGCGCTGCGCAGCCTGCCGGCCTATTTCGATGCGTCGCCCTATATCGCGGCGCTGGCGGAAGAGATTTCAGCGGGTCTCGCAGCGCTCGATTTCGTGCCGGACCGGATTGTCGCCAGTTTCCACGGCATGCCGGCGCGCACCGCTGCGCTGGGTGATCCCTATCACGACCAGTGCCAGGCGACGGCGCGGCTGCTGTCGGGAGCGCTCGGCCGTCCGCTGACCATCTCCTTCCAGTCGCGCTTCGGCCGGGCGAAATGGCTCGAGCCTTCGACCGAGCAGCTGCTTGCCGGCTTGCCCGGCGAGGGCGCGAGCAAGATCGCGCTCGTGGCGCCGGGCTTCGCCGCCGATTGCCTCGAAACGCTGGAGGAGCTGGCGATCCGTGGGCGCGACACGTTCCTTGCCGCTGGCGGAAAGGATTTTGCCTATCTGCCCTGTCTCAATGCCCGGCCGCGCGGAATTGAAATGTTGCGCGGATTAGTGCTGCGCGAGCTTGAAGGCTGGGTGACCCCCGCCTAGGTTTTGAGTGGATTTTTGAGGAGAGGTTATGCCACGCGTCGCAATCGTCACCGGCGGTACCCGCGGCATCGGCGAGGCGATCAGCGTCGCGTTGCACGACACCGGCGTTGCGGTCGCCGCGGCTTACGCCGGCGACGACGCCAAGGCGCAAAGCTTCACCCAGCGGACCGGCATTCCCGCCTTCAAATGGAACGTCGCCGATCCGGTCGCCTGCGACGAGGGCACGGCTCGGGTCGTTGCCGAGCTTGGTCCGGTCGACATCCTGATCAACAACGCGGGCATCACCCGCGACAAGACAATGTTGAAGATGACCTATGAGGATTGGAAAGAGGTCATCGACACCAATCTCGGCGGCTGCTTCAACATGGCCAAGGCGGTGTTCCCGGGGATGCGCGAGCGCGGTTTCGGCCGGATCGTCAACATCGGTTCGATCAACGGCCAGGCCGGCCAATATGGCCAGGTCAACTATGCCGCGGCCAAATCGGGCATCCACGGCTTCACCAAGGCGCTGGCCCAGGAAGGCGCCAAGTTCGGGGTGACGGTCAATGCGATCGCGCCGGGCTATATCGATACCGACATGGTCGCTGCGGTGCCGCAGGAGGTGCTGAGCAAGATCGTCGCGCGCATTCCGGTCGGCCGGCTCGGCCATGCCGAGGAGATCGCCCGCGCGGTCAAATTCCTGTGCTCGGAGGATGCGGGGTTCGTCACTGGCTCGACGATGTCGGTCAACGGCGGCCAGCACATGTACTAGGGCGTGTCCCTACCACCGGCAATGGTCAGGATCGCCCGGAGGAGCCCGCTGGCAAGGCGCGCAGCGCAGACGCGTAGCCAAAGCTACGCGCAAGCAAGCAACGCAGGCCAGCGGGCTCCTCCGGG
>Ga0207667_10002923_pt1 | contig 21208 bp, 20 predicted proteins | sample KBSCornC52_FD_184301 | JGI IMG/M metagenome (GOLD analysis project Ga0207667, IMG submission 184301) | Corn rhizosphere microbial communities from Kellogg Biological Station, Michigan, USA - KBS Corn C5-2 (SPAdes) (version 2) | ecosystem: Host-associated > Plants > Roots > Rhizosphere > Soil ...
GGCGGCATAGGATATCTTTCGCGTAAATACGGCCTTACCATCGATAATTTGCTCGAAGCAGATATGGTACTGGCAGATGGAAGTTTTGTGACGGTAAACGAAAAACAACATCCCGATCTTTTCTGGGCAATCCGGGGAGGAGGAGGAAATTTTGGCATTGTAACATCTTTCTTATTCCAGGCACATGATGTAGATATGGTTTATGGTGGTCCAACTTTGTGGCCCGTCGAAAAGATTGAAGAGATCATGCCGTGGTTCCAGGATTTTCTTGAAAAAGCGCCGGAGGAATTGAATGGTTTCATTGCCACACTCGAAATTCCCGGACCTCCTTTTCCTGAAAGTCTTCACCACAAAAAATTTTGTGGCATAGTATGGTGCTATTCCGGAGACCTGGAAAAAGCGGAAGAAATTTTCAAACCAATACGTTCAAAGCAACCAGTGTTTGAGCATGTAGGCCCGATCCCTTATCCTGCGATGCAATCTTTGTTTGATGGATTGTTGCCCCCCGGATTGCGGTGGTATTGGAAAGCTGATTTTTTCAAAGATCTGGACGCCGCAGTTGCAACACAATGTTTACAATTCGGATCTTCAATCCCAACACCGCTTTCACAAATGCATATGTACCCCATCAGCGGAGCCGCTGGCAAAGTAGCCAGTTCCGACACTCCCTGGGCGCACCGCGACGCAAAGTATGCGGGAGTAATTATTGGGGTTGACGCCGATCCGGCAAATGATGAAAAGATCATTCAATGGAGCAGGGATTATTGGAACGCGCTTCATCCTTATTCGTCAGGAGGCACTTACCTGAATTTTGAAATGTCTGAAAGCAATGACCGGGTTAGAAAAAGCTATGGCGAAAATTATGACCGTCTTTTGGAAATTAAAAAGAAATATGACCCCGATAATTTCTTCCGGGTAAATCAGAATATCGCGGTATAAAAGATAAGACACTTATCTCCGTGGTTCGTGTTTTCACTACATATTTGTTACTGTTACCAGTATCAGCCGTTTATTTGAAATTACTAAATCCGCGTCATTGGTGTCCTTACCAACCAAATAGTTATTACTGTTATCTATATCTTAGCCGTTTTATCAAATTATTATCTCGGTGCTTGGTGTCTTCACCAACGAAATATTTGTTGCTGTTATCTGTATCTTAGCCGTTTATATCAAATCATTTTCCATGAAAATAAAATTCTGCTCCAAAAGCCGGTTTACTGTCCGCTCCTGTTTCTTTATTTGCTTTATTGCCCTTTTTTCTTTTACCACTTTTTATGCAAAAGCAGGTGATTCTATTGCAATCATTCCGAAACCATTAACCATGCAGTTGGAAAACGGACACTTTGTGCTGAATAATTCTACCGGGATAACTACAAACACTTCTAATGATGACATTAAACAAACCATCGAATGGTTTACGCGGCAGATCGGTACTTCAACCGGCTATCATCTTTCGACAAAAAAATCATCCAACGGGATCAGTTTGATCCTGAATAAGAAGGCGGATACTTCTTTGCATGATGAAGGTTATACTTTAAAAGTCACTCCTTCGAACATAACAATAACCGCCAATAAACCCGCAGGACTTTTTTATGGATTGCAGACGGTTTTGCAATTATTGCCCCCACAAATTGCCAGCGTTTCACCTGTGAAAAATGTTAGCTGGACGATGCCTTGTGTGGATATAAAAGATGTGCCCCGCTTTGGATGGCGGGGTTTGATGCTGGATGTCAGCCGCCACTTTTTTACAAAGAAGGAAGTGGAAGAATATATCGACCAGATGGCGCGCTACAAATATAATACGCTGCATTTGCACCTTGCCGACGACCAGGGCTGGCGCATAGAAATAAAAAGTTTACCCGAACTTACAAAAGTTGGCGCATGGCGCGTAAAACGTACCGGACGCTGGGGAACCTTTCTGCCTGCTTTAGCCGGAGAACCAACGCCGGATGGAGGCTTCTATACGCAGAAAGACATGAAGGAAATCATCAAATATGCACAGGATCGTTTCATCTCCATTCTTCCCGAAATAGATGTGCCGGCTCACAGCCTGGCCCTGATTGCATCTTATCCAAATCTTAGCTGCACCCAGCTGCCTTATTCTGTAAACGCGGGAGGAAAAGGTTATCAAAGAAATGATAATGTTCTGTGTGTTGGTAATGACTCAACATTCAGTATGCTTGATAAAATATTCACTGAAATCGCGGCGCTTTTCCCCAATCCGTATATACATGTGGGTGGAGATGAAGCGTATAAAGGTTTCTGGGATCAATGCCCTAAATGTCAGAAAAGAATGGCGGATGAACATTTGAAAAACGTGGATGAACTGCAAAGTTATTTCGTAAAAAGAGTAGAGAAGATCGTCGAGTCTAAAGGAAAGAAACTGATCGGATGGGACGAGATCCTCGAAGGAGGTTTAGCACCTAATGCAACTGTAATGAGCTGGCGTGGCATGAGCGGCGGAATTGCAGCAGCTAAAATGGGCCATCATGTAGTGATGACTCCATGGGATTACTGTTACCTGGATCTGTACCAGGGCGATCCTGAAGGCGAGCCGCCAACTTATGGTTTATGCCGGCTTTCTGATTCCTACAATTATGAACCGGTTCCGGATAGTGTAGACGAAAAATATATTTTGGGCGGACAGGGAAATTTATGGACCGAATCTGTTCCTACTTTCAGGCATGCTGAATATATGACGTGGCCGAGAGCAATTGCGCTTTCGGAAGTGTACTGGAGTGCGAAATCGAATAAAAACTGGAGTGATTTTGTTTTAAGGCTGGAAGAACAATTTCCTCGTTTGGATGCAGCCAATATCAAATATTCAAAGAGCATGTACAACCCGATATTTGAGCCTGCACGCATTAAGAACAGCGACTTTGGTGTAACCCTTACCAGCGAAGTAAAAGGACTGGACATTTATTACACTTTTGATCAAACAAATCCCGACCGGTTTTCGCCAAAGTTTGATGGAAAGCCCATTCAATTTCCGGTAGGCGCCACCCAATTGAACGTGATCACTTACCGTGACGGAAAACCAATCGGCGAGCAGATCAATATGCCTAAAGACGTTTTAGTAAAAAGGCTGGATCAGAAACATCATGTTTATTAAAATATCGAGGTACAGAAGATGGCAAGGGTGATGATTGATGTTGGCACGCATCAGTTTAAATATCGGTTGAATAGAGGCACAATTCATTTTTTCCAACCATTATTTTACCGGTAAATCGGAGGCCTAGTTTATTCAATAATTTGATGGAATGCACGTTTCCAGGCAATGTGGTAGCTTGCACGATCTGGTGTTCCGGTTGCAATCTTACAAGAGATAACACTTCCCTTGCTGCTTCATAAGCATAGCCTTTGCCATTATACTCAGGAAGAAAGGCAAAGCCAATATCAAAATGGGCAAGGTAACCGCGCTTAATGAATGTAATGATTCCAACAGGACTATGAGTTTCTTTCAAGCGAACCAGCCAGTAATAGAAATTGGGCCTGCCGTTTATTGTATTGATATACGCAATTGCGGCTTCTTTGGAATGGATGCCTCTGTCTCCTATAAACTGAATCCAGCCATCCGTATTCATCAGTTTCCGCATAAAATCATGATCTTCTTCGGTGATGATATTCAGCAACAGCCTTTCCGTTATAATGTTTGTTTGCATCTTATTTTCTACGAATAAAGATAAAGGTAATTGAAGAACAAATGTTTATTCACACACCCCGTCTGGAATATAAAATGCATGTATTTCTTGCTTTACTGTTCATTTCACCAATAAAAATTATTTAGAAGAACCGTAACTTTCTGCTTCGTCCACTCGTATCATATAAGAGGAAAGAGTTGTGTTTTACCATTAAGAATAATTATTAAACAGAAGACAAGCAATCCCCATGATAAAAAACCTGATGCGCATTGCGCTTCGCAATTTCAAAAAAGATAAGTGGTACACGCTGCTCAACATCTTTGGGCTTACCATAGGCATTACCTTTAGCCTTTTCCTGGTCTTTTATATCCGCGATGAGCTGAACTATGACCGATATAATAAAAAGGCCGATCGCATCTTCAGGATCGTTTCCTACATACAGGAGCGGGATAAAAATACCGACTGGACGTTGACACAGGCGCCACTGGCCGCCACCTTAAAAAGAGATTACCCGGAAGTGGAAGAATCTGCACGCTTTATGAGCAGGGAAAGAACATTGTTTAAGAATGGTGAGAATGATTTTTATGAAACAAAGGTGTATTACGCCGACAGTACCGTTTTTAATATTTTTACGTATCCTTTTTTACAGGGAGATGCAGCCCACGCCCTCACCGAACCAAACAGCATTGTGATCACCAAAACACTGGCTGACAAATATTTTGGGAAAAACAATCCTGCCGTTGGTAAAACACTTCGAACCGTTTATGACGTTTATAAAGTAACCGGCGTAATACAAGATGTGCCGCAAAATTCTCACCTCCGTTTTGATATGCTGATCTCGTGGGTGTCGTTACCTAAAAACCAGTACGGCGGTGACAACTGGGGCAATTTCAATAATTTCACCTATGTATTGCTAAAGCCCGGCACGAGTGCGGCCGCATTCAACAAAAAACTGGTACCGATGTATGAAAAATACATGGCGCCGATCTTCGCACAGTTCAATGTCAAGATGCATTACGGCGTACAGCCAATAACGGACATTCATTTGCATTCCAAACTGGAGCATGAGCCGGAAGAACTTGGGAGCATGTCTTATATCTGGATATTCAGCGCAGTAGCCTTTTTCATGATGCTGATCGCAAGCATCAATTACATGAACCTTACTACAGCGAGGTCTGCCCGAAGGGCAAAAGAAATCGGCATTCGCAAGGTAATTGGCAGCACAAAAAAAAGATTGGTGTTCCAGTTCCTCGCCGAATCGGTGCTTACATCACTGGCAGCAATGCTGTTGAGCTTTCTGCTCGTGCTGCTCCTGTTGCCGGCTTTCAATTCATTGTCGGGCAAAGCATTTACCTGGCACACGCTGTTTCAGCCATTTAATATTCTTTTATTGCTCGGTATCGGTTTACTCACGGGGCTGGTGGGCGGCAGCTATCCGGCCTTCTACCTTTCGTCGTTCAAACCGGTAAAAGTATTAAAAGGTACCCTTTCCAAAGCTTCGGGAAATATCAACCTTCGCCGTACGCTCGTAGTATTGCAGTTTGCCATTTCCATGGTCATGCTGATCTGTACGTGGGTGGTTTATTCACAACTTTCGTATGTACAAAATAAAGACCTTGGTTTCGACAAAAACCAGGTAATGACGGTAACGGTGAATACAGGAGAAGATGAACGTCCCAAAATAAACGCCATGGATAATGATTTCCGGAGCCTTCCTGGCGTTAAGGTCGTTGGAACAGGAAACAGCTATCCCGGCAGCACAAACCTGAACCTGAATCTTTTCAGAGTGCAGACAGACAGCGGTTACGTGGATAAAGCGGTTGAATGCTATTCGATAGATGAAAACTTTCTGCCCGCTTTAAATATCCCGATCGTAAAGGGGCGTAATTTTTCCAATTTGTCGGATACGCTGCACAGTATTGTAGTGAATGAAGCAATGGTAAAGCATTTTGGCTGGAAGGAAGCGATTGGCAAAAGGGTTAAATTTCCCGGCGACACCTCTGGCCAGTACGTCGAAGTAATAGGCGTGGTAAAGAATTTTAACCAGAAATCCTTATACAATCCCATTGCGCCGCTCCTGATGTTTTATGGACCCAACAGCAACATCATCCAGTTGAAACTAAATACATCAAATCTGAAAAGCACCATTGCGCAGGTGGGTAAAACCTGGAAAAAATATTTTCCCGCTCTCCCCTTCGAATACAAATTCCTGGATGCGGATTTTAATTCCCAATATGCTGCCGATCAAAAGCGCGGAAAGATATTTGCCGCTTTTTCCATACTCACGATCATCATTACCTGCCTCGGGCTGCTTGGGCTTACCGCTTTTACTACGCAGCAAAAACAGAAGGAGATCAGCATCCGCAGGGTAATGGGGGCCAGCATCCGGCAGATCATAAGCCTGAATACGGTCAATTATTTATGGCTGGCGCTCATTGCCGCTTTGATCGCTTTCCCGGTCGCTTATTATTTCATGAGCAATTGGCTCAAAGTATTTCCCTACAATCCGGGTCTGTCGGGTATCCCATTTGTGGTTTCTGCTTTGGTAATTGTAGTAACCGTAGTTATAACGGTGCTGTTCCACTCTACAAAAGCTGCTATGGCAAACCCGGCAAACAGCCTGAGGACTGAATAAGAGAAATGATGATTCGAAAACAGCATTCTTTTAAAAAAACCCCAGCAGCCGAAAAGTATTCAATTAAAAACAAAGTGCAGGAAACAAAAGAATAAACCTTATTTATTTATTTCGTTTGGTTTATAATCCTATCCGGGTCCATTGATTGAATATCTTTCCACCTTGTAAACGGGGCAGGCGCATCACTGTAATCATTCAATTGTAATTCATACCATCTAACGGTATTCCATCGATTGAATTTATAGCCAATATTTTTATAATCGGCGATCTTTTTAAATCCCATCTTTTGATGAAAATGGACACTTTTTTCATTCGGTAAGGTAATACCGGCATAAACATTTCTGCAACCCTGGTACTTCAAAATCTCAAATAAAGTTTGATAAAGCTTGGTGGCCATTCCTTTTTGTTGGAAACGATCATTCATATAAACAGAAGTTTCAACACACCATTGATAGGCAGCCCTTTCCCGGTGTTTTGATGCATAAGCATAGCCTGCAATAAATCCATCTGATTCATAAACGAGCCATGGCCACGATTCCTCGTTGGCAATTATTCTTTGAGAAAAATCTTTAACCGTTGGAACTTCTGTTTCAAAACTGACGGTAGTATTTAAAATATAAGGAGCGTAAATATCCAGAATAGAAGAAGCGTCTGAAGATAGCGCAGGCCTGATTTTGTCCACAACAATATTTTTTAAATGATAAAAGTAGGATTTTTAAACAGCTTAAAATGATGAAATGTTAACTCTGAAACTGTTCCTGCAGGTATTGCAATTTCAATACCCAAATCCTGGAGCTTCATTAGTATACTTTCATTATTTTCTTCGCCACCTTCCGGCAAAGATCCATACTTAAATCAATACCCATTTCCTGCCCTGAAATGTCAAAAAGCCTTGAGGCAATTGTGTCACAATTAGCGCCTGCCACTTTTAACTCATAGATTGAAGGAACATAACTTCTGTATTCATCCCTGCATATGTGCAGGTCGTTCATTCCGATCGGATCCCAGTCAGTCCACAAAATTTTATCTATGGCTCTGAAAATTTTATTTTGCATGTTCATAATGGTACTTTTAAAATGTTTAAGAAAATGAATAAAAAGGCCACCCGGAGGTGGCCCCTTGGTTTTCACAGGAGTGTTCTTACAGAACAGTGATCTCTCCGGTAAAGATGCTGGTGGCTACTTCTCCTGTTTCAGAGATAAAGCCTACCCAGGTTTGAACCTGCAAACCTGTAAAAGCAGACAGGTTAAGGCTGCCTGCTTCTACGCTGCGGTCAGGCCCCATATCCGTGTAAATGCATTGACGCATTTCCGGACAATAGGCAACAAGAATTGACTTGTCTGTTGCCGCCGCTTTTGACACACCTGAATTGTCTGTCCAGGTGAAGTTGATAATTCCTCCTGCCGCCGCTGTTACCGCGGGATTAATGGCATTTGGAATATCACCCCGGCTTACCAGGATCTTGCTATAGTCGAGCACAAAATCCGGATAAACACCTGTGATCCCATTGCGCAGATTATAACTGAGGGCACTGTTAGACCCGGTCATTTTCACCGCAAAACTTTTAAAGCTCCTGGCAAGTAAATTGGCCATCAACTGTTGGAATCTTACGACGAGAGCAAACTTTAATTGCTGCTCTTTCTGCTTTTGACTACCTGTGGTAGTACGGCGGCTGCCCAGGCTGCGCATATATTCTATGCCTTTCCAGGAGCCACCTACTACATTTCCGACTTTTCCTGAGAATCCACCAAGAATTCCCTTTTGAATTGTTCCCATAATTTTTGTTTTTTGGGGTTTAAAATATAAAATACCTGCTTGATGAGTTGTTTGCAAACTGTGTATATACCGTCATAAAGCGAATCAATAACGGAGGCTGTTTCGGCAGAATTGCTTCACGGATTTTTTTAGCAGGCTTTTCCCTAAATTACTTTTAAAGACCACTTCAGTTCCTTCATTTGCAGCATTTTACCCTTATTTACCACTATTTAATACGGGAAAACTAATAAGCAAAACGACAAGCATAAAATATCGCTGGCCAATCGCGGAAGATGAGCAGGAAAATGAATAACGGACATAATAGAACAGAACCCAAAAAAAAACCGTAGACCTACGCAAAATTTCAGTAGACCTACAAAGTCATTGTATCAAAAATAAATTCAACTTCATGTTATTAATAACCCAAACCAATTAAAATGAAAAATTTATCTGAAAACAAAAAGACAGTGAATCCATCTCTTAAAACAGCCAAACCTATTGATCCTTTAAAATCCCGCAGCAGACCTGGTTCCGTTATTCCTGCTGCTTCAAAATTAAATGAGGTGTATATGGATGTACAACAGGTGGCGTTCGAATTAAATATCAGCAAGCGCACGATCCGCAATATGCGGAAGAGCGGAAAATTATCTTATACAAGGCTTCACGGAAAACTATTTTATTTCAGACATGAGTTGGCGGAGATACTTGAGGCAAACAAAGTTCCGCAAAAGGATAATATTCCTTTCAAAAAAATTAGAGAATCCTTACGGAAAAATCAAACGAAGTAAACATTGCAATTCGTACCCCGTTTTTCTCACTGGTAATAAACTATCTTCTTAAAATAATTTGACCAAATTAAACAAGCGATGAGCTATTGTGGAGGATCATCTGGCAGCAGTTTATTTTTGATCGCATAAATAGCAATGCCTACCGGAGTGCGGACATTCATTTTTTGCACTATTTTAGCCCGGTGGCCCTCCACTGTTCTTGTGCCCATATTTAGGATCTTCCCTATTTCCGGGCTCGATTTTTCCTCGCAGATCAGCCGGATAATCTCAATTTCCTGTAGCGTAAAAAACGGCACACTTTTGTTTAAATATGGATTGTACCTGCTTTTGATGATTGATCTGGCCAGTCTCATATCCGTTGCTTTGCTATAATAGCTCCTGAAATTGTATACGTCTTTGATTGCCTCAACTATTTCTTCTTTTTGTACATTTTTATGCAGGTAGCCCATTGCTCCGGATTCCAGCGCTTCAACTATCAGGGTGTCACTATCAAAAAAAGAAAGAGCAATAATTCTTTCAAAATTCTCCTTTTTAAGCTCCTTGATGGCTTCAATTCCTGTCGAAACAGGCATCATCAGGTCCGTTAAAACAACATCGGGCTTGTATTTTCGTGCCTCGTCCAATAGCTGAATCCCGTTTGATGCTTCGCCAACCACTTCAATCTCGTCACTGTTCAGCAGCAACTTAAGGCCGTCACGGTAAATGTCATGGTCATCCGCTATTATTACTCTTATTTTTTCTCTCATTTAAAAGGTATTTTAATCAGAAAATAGGTTCCTTTACCCGATAAAGTTGCCAGTGATATTTTAGCTTTAAGTACCTCAGCCCTTGTTTTAATATTACGCATCCCAAGGCCGGATGATTTTTTTAAGAATAGTTTTTTATCAAAACCGATCCCATTGTCAATTATTTGCAACACCATTTCATTCTTTATTTTGGAAATAGTGAAAGTAACGAGGGTTGCTTTTGAATGTTTGATAATGTTATTCAGCAGCTCCTGGGCAATCCGGTAAATATGAATCGCTTTTGCATGGGAAATGCCATCAGCATTATATTTGTAGTTTACCCTGATTCCGCTAGAGTTTGTCATCAGGCTGATAAGTTCAGTAAGTGCTTCATCGAGTCCCTTGCGGTGCAAAACGCCGGGCATCATATTGAATGCGATCCGTCGCAGCTTGTTTACAGATTGATCTAATTGCTCTTCTGAGAATTTAAGGATGGCCGCGCTTTCTTCATTCCGCGGTTCCACTCTTTGAAGATGAAGCCTGATAGCAGATAAGAAACTACCCAGATCATCATGGAGGTCGGAAGCGATCCTTTCCCTTTCGTGGTCAAGATGATCAAAATCTGCCTGGAGCTTTTCAAGGTTGAAGGCTGCTTTTTTGCGGTGGTATTTTATAATGGTAACAAGATAAAAGGTGATCAGTACCATCAATACAACAAGACCTCCTACCAGGGCGATATAAATTTTATTTTCTTCGGAATACATAAGACAGCTATTGCATACAATAAATTGGCGGTTCCGTTTACAAAATACAATATTATCCAAAGATCTTTCAGGATTACCGGGTTTAATCCCAGGTGAACCATGTTAAATGATTCGACGAAAGCCTTAAATCCGTAATAAAAGGTAAACGCAATGCAGGTTATGAATACCGGGTGTTTCAATAAGTTACTATATTCAAAAACAAGCAGGTTATTTACCTTGTCAATACTAAAAAAAATGATGATAAAAGAATAGAACACCCGGAAAACCGAATTATTATGGAAGATTGTATTTATGATAAAATTATCGGCAATCCATACTGCTATTCCAATGCCAGCCAACCAGTAGTACCTTTTGCTTCCATTGTCGCTCCACTTATAAAACTGCAACAGGAGTAGCAGGTACTCGACCAGTACATAAAGATTTGAATTGACAGTATTGCTTTCATAATTATAGATCAGCAGGAGGCTTAAAATTTCATTGAATAAGCCCAGCCAGATAAAAAATATAAACGGATAGTAATCAGCCATTATTGATTTAAACCGAAAGATGGCAATAATGGCTGCGATTACTATCGAATAATTAAAAACGATTCTTAGCCAGTAATTATGCATGCAGTTCAACTGTTAAGGGGTGATTTGGGTGGACAATCGTCAGGACATCTTAATCCATCTTCTAAAATAATGGGGTCATCTGTTGCCTCAACAGCATTGGTAATTACCGGAAGAATATCTTCACCTTCGGCATTTACCGCTACCAGTATGGCATCTACATTCTCATTTTCTTTCATTCCATAATAAATTCTCAGCGAAGTGCACCCCTCAGTGGCAAGCAGCTTGGTTACTGCCGCTTTCTCAAAGGTTTCACAAATGGGAAATTGGGCAAGCCGGTTAGACCTGTAACGGGTTGTCATGTCAATTGCAGTCTGCAATGAAATTTCGTGATTGTTAGTTGGGTTCATATATTTTGTTTTAGAGCTGCAATCTATACCTATCGTTCGGGATAAATCTACGTAGGTCTACGGTATTTTGACGTAGACCTACGGTATTTTCATGACAAACATCCGATTGCCGCTATCATTTCAATAATATTGTTACAGCACTTCCTTCATAATTCGTTCCCGGTTAAAAACAGATAAAAAATGAACCATCCTTATGGATCTGGAAAATTACATACAGGGCGAATCAAATGAACTACCTGCCGGATACAACCGGGTGGAGCAGGTGAAGAAGTATATTGCTGAAAACATTGCTACTGATTTAAGAGCTTCAGTTGTTGCTAAAAAATTTGAATTAAGTGTTTCGTCTATCCAGCGCCTGTTTAAAAAATACCAGGGACAGGCTTATCACCGTTATGTGAAAGACGTTCGGATGGAAACCGCCCTTTTTCTCATTACAAAACAAGGTAAAAGAATTAGTGAGGCCATGTATGCTGTGGGTTATAACAACAGGCCCACTTTTAATGCGGCATTCAAAAAAAAGTTCAAACGCCACCCCGGCTATTTCAGAAAATGACTGTTGGCACAAAAGCTTACAATCTGGCATAAAATCTAACTAAATAGTACAAAACCTAACACCTTTTTCCTTGACTTCCGCTTCAATATACAGGAACTTTGGGTTATCAAAACGATAGAAATTCTCCCGCATTATTTTAAGATTTACAGACAGGTTTCAGACGCAACATTTTACAATCAAAAGATAATCATGAAAAAGCGGATACCTGATATTATTTCTGGATTATTAGTGCTTCTTTTTACTTACGCAGCAATAAGTAAATTAATAGACCGGCAACATTTCCAGGAGGTACTGGCGCAAATGCTTTTGATAAAATATGTTGCCGGTTTTATTTCATTTGCTTTGCCGGTAACAGAACTGGCTGTTTGTGCACTTCTGTTTATGCCGGGTACAAGACTATTGGGATTGTATGCGTCATTTGGATTAATGGTGGTGTTTACCTTATACATCAGCTTTATGATCTTATTTGCACCCCATCTTGCCTGTAGTTGCGGTGGCGTTTTGGAACAATTGAGCTGGATACAGCATTTGGTATTCAACGTCGTTTTCATTGCGCTTTCTGCTACCGCTATCAAGCTATATCAATCAAATAAAAATATTGTTGCAACACACCGGCTGCCTGATCAGCGCCGCAGGGTAAAAGCTGAAAACCTGTAAAAAGAGTAAGCATTATTTTTTCACTATTAAAACAATGTTCAATGAAACATTGATGCTATTCATTTATTTTTTAACCTTAAAGTTTTTGTTGCTTTTTGAATCATAAAAGCATCCACTAATTATGTTACAAAAATATGGTATCGGCCTTTTGGCCATTATTTTCGCGGTGTGTGGCGCAGCATTTACGAAACCAGCGGAAGACAATCATCCCCTTTCAACTAAGATTTTTCAATACCAAGCTCCTTCCACTAATCCTTATAGTGAAACTAACGTTGAAGACAGGAGTAACTGGGTAGAAACATCGTTGTCTTCCACTACCTGTAATCAAAATCTTGATAGAGCGTGTCAGCTTCAGGTTGATAATTCATTTATTAACCCGGATCAGACTTTAAAATCAACCTTTATGATCACTGCTACACAGGCTCTCTCAGGTAATTATTATGTTTCAGGAGGAAGTGCAAGTGCTATATTCAACCGGAATTAAGAATCCCACTATCAAAAAAGAGGTGGCCGGCTTGCCGCCTCTTTTTTTAAACGCTTTTATGATACACGCCAGCGCCGTTCAATTGGGTGCCGTCTCGTGTTTAATTTTGTTTCATTCCGGTGAGATTAATAATGTCAGAAGGAATGGGAAGTGCATACCGGTTGTCATTAGGAGCGAGTTTATATACCGTGCCTCCAAATTCTCTTTCAGGTATTATATTGAATCCTTCTTTATTTAACCGCTTAATGTCCATCCATCGAAGTCCCCTCATCATCAATTCTTTTCTTCTTTCCATCAAAACAAGATATAACGCTTCTTTTTTGGTGTTTGCAGTTAATGGGATAAAAGTTGCAGCAGCATTCCATCGCTTAAGCATTAATTGATTCAAAACATCCAATCCTTCAGCGACTTTATCCATCCTTATCATGCATTCAGCCTTTGTAAGGTAAATTTCATCGGTTGCTATTCCCGTAAAAAGAATATTTCTATTGCCTGAATAGCTTCCTTTAAACTTATCATAACCGTTATTTGATTCAAAATAGGCTTTTCTTCTCAAATCATTGCTATCATACAAAGAATATAGTACCGTATCGATAAAACAATTCGAATAGGTGTGCAAAAATACGCTTCCATTCATCTCCGTATAAAAGATGGTCTCTTTATTGAATTTTCTGAAAGGTGCAGCGCCTGACAATTCAGTAATGTCGGCATCACCATTAAAATCCATTAGTTCATTCTTAATGGACAGAAAGGCATCAGAATATTTTAATGCACTGTCATACATCTTCATTGAAACATAAACCCGGCTGAGAAGACCAAAGGCGGCCGCGAGGGAGGGCCTCATGGGTTCAAGCACGTGAACTGGCAGATACTTCAATGATTCTTTGGCATCGGTTATTATTTGCTGGTAAGTTTCGCCAACAGTGGAACGTTTGGATGGAACGTTGAAGTCAGAGCCTAATCTTAAAACAATTCCGGGATCTACAGAAGAAGAATCCGGGTCATACGCTTTTGAATATTCCCAGGCGAGGTTCAAGAATGAATAAGCGCGAAAGAAAAGGGCGGCCCCTTTCACATTATCCCATTGTTGCTCATTAGCAGGCGTCTTTGATATTTTAGCTATCTTTTCAAGACACAGATTGGCATTATAAACAGGTAGATAATTTTCAGACCAGTCATTTTGATAGTTGTATTGTTTCAACTCCCATGTATAAATATCCCTGAAACCCGTTGGCATTGAAACTGCAACGTTTTCAGGAAGGAAGTAATCGTCAGCCGAGGATTCAGGTAATGATGGTGTTACATGATTCATAATAAAGCCGTCGTCCAGAAGCCCTTGCAGGTCTGCGAGGGTCGACGGTACCACCAGTGCGTCATTTGATTTTTTGTCAAGGTATTTTTTACAGCCCGAGAGTAATGCAACGAGACTTAATGTAAAAATTAGTGAGAAAAGGATCTGTTTCATATTAATTTTTTTAATTGTAATGGGCATCTTAAAAATCTGTTCTTAACCCAAAAGAATATGATTTCAAAGGTGAAAGGGAAGCAGGATAGTCAGGATCCAGCGCCTGCTTATTAGCCCGCCAAATTATTCCAAGGTTTGATATATTGGCAAATATTCTGGCATGCTTTAAAAATTGATTTTTACTCTGTGGCTGATAGGAGACATTGATATATCTTATCCGTATGTTGTCAGCTTTAAGAACATTTATTGAAGCATTTCCATAGAATTGATCTCTTTGACTGAATTGGGGATAATCGGTATATACGAGTGACGGTACCTGAGTAATCAATTCATCTCCAGGTTTTTTCCATCTCTTATCAAAATCAGAAGTTCCAACACCATTATAAAAAAGGGCTGTATAAGAAAGAGTAGGCTTTCTAAAATAATAGCCTAAGCGGACATCCAGATTAATAGAAAGTTCAAACCCTTTATAGTTGAAAGTGTTGATGACTGATCCCGAAGTAACGGGGATAGCCGGACCAATATAAATGGTGCTTGAACTTGAAAGTCCTTTTTGCATTGCATCATTTATTATTGTTTTATAGTCTGTTGTCGGCTTTCCATCTAGATATCCCTGTGGATCTCCGGTGTTGGTAAGGCCTTCCCATTTATAAGCTGCTATGGCATACAATGGTTTCCCAATTACAGGAGTGATAGAATTGCCGCCGCCCAGCAAACTAATTCCATTTTCGGCATCCGAAGTATAGTAGGCTGTCGTTTTTGTTTTATTAAGGGAAACAATTAAGTCTGTTGACCATACCAGCCTTTTTTTAATGTTAACTGTTTGGATATTTATATCAATGCCGTGTCCCTTTATCGATGCTACATTTTTAACTATTTCATTGGTGGCCCCCCAGGTTGTATAATCATAAGGTGTATTGCCATACAAATCAGTTCCTTTTTTGAGGTAATAATCCATTTCTCCGTGAATTCGTTGCCCGAATGCAGAAAACTCTACTCCCATATTGATTTGTTTATTTTGTTCCCACCTTAAATCTGGATTATTTAGCGTTGAAATACGAGTAAAGGGAAGATTAGTGTTATAATCGGTGGAAACAAAAGCGAGGGGTGCCGATGTTTTGCTGAGGTCAACATTGCCACTATAACCATAGGTTGCCTTTAATCTCAGGTAGGGTAGTTTTTTGGAGTTATAAAACTTTTCCCGTGACAATACCCAACCTATTCCTGCTGACCAAAGTGGCTTCCATTGGTCATTGGTATTAGCGCCAAATATATTGGCCCCATCTTTCCTTCCACTCCATGATAAACTATACCGGTTTTTGAACAGCCATGAAACATTGGAGTAGAGCGATATAAACCTGTCAGTGGTGGACGTAAGAGTGGGAGCTCCGGGAATTACCTGGTAACTTCCATCCACATAAGTTGGATATTCGTTTACATTGTCTATGGCGGCACTTGTAAGTGGATCTTTATTATATCCATAAATGGTATTGCTTTGGCTGCCGGTTATAATTTGACGTTGCTCTGCTCCAAACAGAGCGGCAAGCGAATGCTGCTTCCAAACATGATTAAAGTTAAGCTGCCCACGTAAATTAGTCGAGCCGGTGGATTCGTTGTATAGCGCCAGAATAGAGCCAAGTGGTACCACATAACTGATATCACCGCTTAAAGGATCAATTTGAGTAAAACGGTTGATCAAATCGCGTGTAGCAAAACTGGCTGTATCAGACAATTGGTTTGTCAGCACACTTTGCTTTTCATACTGGTATTTCAAGCTTAGGTTTAGTCCTTTTAAAATTTGGTACTCGATTCCGATATCTGCTATCAGTTCTTCTGTATTTGATGTGCTCTTGTTGTGTTTATAATCATCCAGCGGGTAATAATTCCAATTCAGTAATTTACCTTCCCCAACAGTATCTATGTAGGACTGATCATACAGTGAAGCAACAGGCACCGGCTTCCCTCTACTGTCAGCAAGGGCCAAATAGGGTACTTCTTTTCCCGAAATATTAACAGACGCTGGGGCACCTGATACACTTTTAGCATTTGTATACCATGCACTTACATCAACTTGCAAATGAGGCAAAGGCCTGAAAACATTGGCAATTCTAATATTAAGTTTATTGTATAATTCCTGGAGTGAACCGTTATTTCCATTATATCCTATTGATGCATTGAATGCATTATTTTCAGATCCGCCCGAAAGCCCTAAAGAATATTGTTGTACCAATTGTGGAGAATAAAAAAAATTTTCGTAATCGTTTTTTATGTTATGGGATTTTAAAAAATTGATCGCTGCGGCGGAGTCTTCCGGAGATAGCATACCATTACTGGTATTGATGAACGTTTGTAATGCAGGAGTTACTGGATAATGATAGTAATAGTTATAATTTACTATATCATCATAGAAGCCTTTTCGGTAAAGAAACTGCTCTACATCAATATAATCAGAAGGCGAAATTGCGGGGAGAGAGTTTAAATCAGGTTTTGGAGAAAAAGTTACGCTTGTATTTACCTCCACTTTAAGAGGCTGGTTGAATTTCCCCTTCCTGCTGGTAAGTACAATAACGCCATTTCCTCCTGTGGCGCCGTAAATAGAGGTTGCGGCAGCGTCCTTAAGAATGGTGACTGATTCAATATCTGCGGGATTGATGTTTCTTATATCCCCTTCATATATAAAGTTGTCCAAGACAACTAATGGGTTTAGAGGGCCATTGATTGTGCTCAGCCCTCTGATTGTAATACCAAGATCACTTTGAGGATTGTTGTTATGTTTATTATTAAAAGCAACTCCGCTTGCAACACCGTCTAACCTTTTTAATATATCCGGTTGGATTTGCTGATTGAGTGTCTTATTATCGATCACTACAACTGCTCCATTTATTTCATTTGGCTGTTTTGAATAATAACCGGTGTTTGCTTCCACAACCACTTCTTCATCTCGTGAAATTTTTGTCTGGGCTTTTAGTGTTCCAAGATTTTTTTGCCCTTTTACTTCAACCTCAAAAGTCTCAACATTTACACCACTAATGATCAGTATGGCATTTTCTTTTATATTATCCAAAACAAATGTTCCTGTTTCGTCTGTCATTGTTGCAATAAGGGTACCCTTTACCGAAACCGTTGCTGGCACTCCTTTCCCTTCTTCATTCACCACTTTTCCTGTAACTCTAATTCCAGTTTGAGGGGCATTATATGTGGCAGATGATTTGATAGAAATTAAGAGCAATACTATAAGTGGTATTCTCTTTATAAACTGATATACATTTTTCATTTCTGACTTTAATTTTTTGATTGAAAAAAATAATATTTAAAAACTACTGTTGCACCACGACAATTGCTTTCATCTTTCTGCGTTCAGCTTGCAATTGAAATCCATTTAATTCAAGAAACTTTCTGATCTCCGGTATGGAAAAACTATATATGTCGGGGGGGATTTCAAGATCAATCTTACCCGGATAATCCGTTTCGTTAACTACCGGCTTATTCAGGAGCCTTTCAAGTAATGAGGTCAATTTGCTTACCGGTTGATTGAGTAAAAATTTATGTTCAGATTCTGGTTCCTCATCCATTTGGGGAGCCACATTTTTACTCTTTTTTATTTTTTTGCTGTTGTATATTTTCAAAGTATAACAATCAATATCCCTTATTTCATTTCTGGCCGAAAGCCGAAACATTCTGAAAAGATCTTGCTGCTCAAAAATTTGTATTTCTGTTGCAGTAGATGGAGCGGTATTAAGATCATAACAAAAACGCGGAGCATCGGGGCTTAATATTAAGTTTTTTACAGCCGAATCTGCTTCTATGATTAACCTGTTTAAAGGCAAAGAAAATGCTTCACGATAGGCCTTTTGAAGAAGACCTAATAAAGAATAATTAATTACATACACCCGGGTTATTTTTCCATCCGAATCCATGGTTTGGCCAATCGAGCACCCGAGGTCTTTTTTATAACCGGTGATAACAGACCTATAAAGAAAAGAAGGGTCTTTGCTTCCATTTTGACCTACTAATAAAGGCAATTCTGGTTTAAATAAAAGGTTGTCATTTTTTAAAGGGAGTACAATTGCGCCATGCTGCAAAAATTCTTTTATATTAGTACTATTCACCTCTTCGGCTCCCGTTATTGCTACGATTTGACCCTCACCATTTATCCATACATCATGCGGAATTTGTTTGTATGGAAACATATTCAAAAGAATGGTATCCTGTAAGGCGTAAGTCAGATCAAATGGCAAGCCTGTCCTTTCTTTCCTTCTATCGAGGAATGATTTTACTTTTGAAATGCTATCAGGGTAATAACTGTTTACCATTATGATTTGCAACTTGTCTCCAAACTCTTTTTTTAAATCATGCATTTCCGGAAATGTTTGAATACAGGAACCGCACCATGTAGCCCAGAAATCCAGTATCACCAGCTTGCCTTTTAGATCTGACAATCCTATTGTAGAAGAAGGATAATTATAAACATTAGTAATGGTAATATCCGGCACCGCATCTCCTATGCTCAGTGCCTTTACCGGCGGCGATTGTGCACCGGAAAGTATGGGCAATAGCATCCCCATAAATGCGATAATAAGTTTCATTGCAATTGTTTTTTAATGAAAAATGTTGTGAAGATTATATGAATAAAAATCTCATGTAGCAGCCTTAGGCTTGCGCTCATATAATGCCTTGAGCCAGTTAATATATGGGTTTACATTTTGCATAGAATGTTCAATTTAAAAGCGGGTTATCCTCATTATTAACAGTTGGGTTTACTACATCACTAATGGAAACTTTGGGCCCGGACAAATCAAATATTTGTGATTGCAACCAGAAAAAACACCGGTTCAATACATCTGTTTTTAAAACCTGGCGCAGATGCTTTGCCGGTACCAATCCATTGATCTGGAACTGGGCCTCCAACACATCCTGCACGATCACAGCTGCTGCTGCTTCATTCTGTATTATTCTTCTTGCATAGCGCTGCAACAACGGGTCATAGTAAGCAACCGTATTTACAAGAGTTGATTGACGGGTTTGCATGAATAAAAAATTTAAACAGATTTGAAGTTTCTAAAAGTCACTAACAGTGGCTGCCAGAGCCGCCTCTTCGGCAGCCATTGCCCTTGTTTACCAACACATGAAAAAAATAAACAGAGCACTGTCAGATGAATGAAAGGATCAGATCGGATTCCTCGGCTTCTTTGCAAATTGTGATTTAAAAAGCGACAGTGCCGAACCTTTAAGGCGGCTTAATAACTGAAAATTTTTAAGAAACCTGTAAATATGAGCGCAAAATTTACAATGAGCGTAAAGAGAATGTAAAAAAGGTTTGTGGTTCCTTATTTGCGGCAATAAAAGAAAGCGAAGAAAATGATGGAAAGCAACATGCGCAAATATTTCTGATGAAACTTCATCGGAAATTTTCGAGAAAATGTATGGATGGCTTGAATCCAATATTATATGTATTACCAGTTAGAGAATTAAACATATACTTCCAGAGTTTTTTAAGAAGAGATTTTAATTTATCTGTGCTGTGAAGAAAGCGGTAGATAAAAAAAAGGGCGCAGGTCTCATCTTATCGGTTTGGAGGCCCTCGGAGGCCTTGGACACAACAAGTGAGCCCACGCCTTTAACGTGAGCTCTCCACTTATCGTTTCGTGTCCGTTGAAAATTTCCGAGGTTTCCAAACACAAACTCAAAGCGAATTGCTTCAAATTATTTTTATGAAGTATCGCAAAAATAAAGATCTAAAGCAAATATAATCATTATTTTGATTAATTGTCAAGTTTGACAATTTTATTTTTTAATACTAGTTGACTTTCATAAAATGAAAGTTCGAAATCAAGCATATTTAGACGCGTTTGGGCAGAACCTAAAAAAATTAATTGAAGCCAAGAAAAAGACTCCGGAACATGTTGCAGCATTAGGAAACATTGAAACAAAGCAGGTTTACAGAGCCATAAATGGCGAGCATAGTATTTCACTTTCAATGCTTGCTGCAATTGCAAAAGGATTGGGAGTGCCTCCTAAAAAGTTATTAGATTTTGAATTTGATTTCGAGGATGAATAAGGGTAAAGCGAATAGACTTTCCCGGGAAGTCGTCCATCTGGCGCAGATATGCAGCTTGGGTTTTGTGCAAGGCGTATCTGTGCCTTTGAAGTTATCATACAATTAAAGTATTTAACCTCATAATTTCCAAAAACCCTTTTCCTCGGAGGTAATCAATAGCGCTGCTATATTTTTATTATTTTTTACAATCACATTTAATTTCTCCCATCTGGCGCAGATATGCAGCTTGGGTTTTGTGCAATGCGTATCTGTGCCTGTGAAGTTATCATACAATTAAAGTATCTAACCTCATAATTTCCAAAAGCCCTTTCCCTCCGAAGTAATCAATAGCGCTGCTATATTTCCATTCCTCCGGCTTTGTAACAAATCCTGCTTCGACAGGATTATAATGTATATAATCCAATTTCTGGTGAGCCATCTTAATATTGACTAATTGTACCGGATGGCCTTCCGGTTGCCATAATTGAAACTTTGCAGCATTTTTATTTTTCTTTGCCGCTCTTTCGAACATCCATAATATCCACTCTCTCCTGCTTTCACTGTAATTATTTTGAATACTTTTATGTAAAACTTCAGAAGTGTGCCGTTTCAAGTCTCTCGTTATATTTTGTAATGGATTCCCTTTTGTACCAATAATCATATGAACATGGCTTGTCATGATACACCATCCATATAAGTCCAGCCCTTTATTTGCATGGCAGTATCTTATACTTTTTAAAATTTCT
>Ga0207667_10002925_pt1 | contig 21206 bp, 17 predicted proteins | sample KBSCornC52_FD_184301 | JGI IMG/M metagenome (GOLD analysis project Ga0207667, IMG submission 184301) | Corn rhizosphere microbial communities from Kellogg Biological Station, Michigan, USA - KBS Corn C5-2 (SPAdes) (version 2) | ecosystem: Host-associated > Plants > Roots > Rhizosphere > Soil ...
CGATTCAGGGCTGGTTCGACAATGGCAAGCTGACCTCGATCACCATCACCTTCCTCGATTCCGGAGCGTGGTTTGGCTACGTGTCCGACGCCGAAGCCCGCACCGTGGCGCAGACCAAAGGCCCCATTTTCATCGCGCTCTACAAGCAAGTCTCCCTGGCGGTCACTCAAGGGCTGGAGCAACTCGCCGGCAACAAGGGCAAGGAAGTGACTATCGGCCTCGGCCTGCTCAAGCATCCCGCCCGGGTCTTCCGCCACGGCGACCTGGCCTCGCGGCTCACGCTCGATCAGGACCAACTGGTCAAGGTCAGCATCTTTCCCAATGAGGAAATCGCCACCCAACTCCTGAGCCCGGAACGGCGCGCCTTGAAACGCGACCAGGCGGCAAAGGCTTTCGTCGGAGAAGTGCATACGCTGCCGGATGGCGACCGGCTCATCGAAACCGTGCCCGTCATTCCGCAAGGCGATCGGGCGTATTGCGGCGTCTCCACGCTGGCCATGGTCATGCGGTACCTGGGAGTGGTCTCGACACGGAGGATTACGCGGCGGCCGCGGGCATCCACTTCGGCAGCACGGTGCGGTCGAAGATCAAAGAGACCTATGACGCCGCGGGCGAGACTGCCGAATTGCATCTACCGAAGACGACGAAGTTCGATTTCATGAAGGCCAGGCAAAGCCTCGATGCCGGGCTGCCGGTCATCGTCTTTCGTCGCTGGAGCCAGGAGCGCGATTACCTGCACACGACCTTTGCCCGCAACTTCGCCGCCAACCCGGAGCTGGAGTTACCGAAGCCCGATCTCAACGACCAAAAACTCTGGCCAACGAAAGACGGTTTCGCCCACGCCTCGGTAGTCAACGGCTACAACGAAAAGCGCCGCGAAGTCATTTTCACCGAGAGCTGGGGAGAAAACGTGCGTAATCGGCGGATGCGCGTGGAGGAATTGGAAGGGACGAGCTATCTCGCATACTACCCGCATTTTTAATGGAAAGCGGGAGCTTTAAACGGGTGGGAAAAGGCAGAACATCCAACGGAAGAAAAAACAGAACATCCAACACCCAACGCCCAACATCCAACATCCAATCGAAGAGGCCGCGCGCGTGCTGGAGCGGCAAGGCGGTGGTTCATTGGATGTTGGGCGTTGGGTGTTGGATGTTGGGTGTTCTGTCTTCCCCTTCCCTCCGCGCCGAGGATCTCCACCAATGGTCCCTCCGTGGCGTCGCTCCGTTCCAAGCCAAGCTCATCGCCGCCGATGGCCTCCGCGCCACGCTGCTGGTGCCGGACCGGGGCAAAACTGTCATCCCCTTTGCCCTGATGAGCGCCGAAGACGCCGCTTACGTGCAGGACTGGCGCAAGGCAAATCCCAAGGCGCCACTCATCGATCCCGAGCGACTCGCCCCCTGGCCCTCCGCGGCCGCTGCCGAAAGCATCGATGTTCGGATGACCGGCGATGATGCCGCCTCGTCGCACTACATCTACGAAAGCGCCCATTTCATCATCGAATCCGACCTCAAGCTTCCCGTGGCCGTGGTGCGGGAAATCACCGCGGTCTTCGAAGCCACCCGCGAGGCGCTCATCGCCATCCCGCTCGGGCTGCATCTCGGCCACGAGTCGCGGAAATATTCCGTGCTCATGCTTTCCAATGCCAACGACTACGGCCACGCCGGCGGCAATGGCGGCAGCGGCGGCACCTACAATCCCCTCACCCGGCAGATGCTCATTCTGCTGCCCAATCTCGGGATCAAACCCGGCACGAATGGCTTGGGACTCGATTTTCAGCGCAACCTCTTTGTCCTCAAGCACGAGGTCACGCACCAGATCCTCGGTCGTTGGCAACCCTTCCTCCCCATGTGGCTCAAGGAAGGGCTGAGCGAGTGCCTGGCCGCGACGCCCTACACCCGGGGCCGCTATTCCTTCCAGGGACTCGATGCCGCGATGCACGATTATGTCCTGAAGTGGCGCACGAATCCCAATCAGCGGGACCTGCAGTTGATCCCGCCCACCCAACTCATGGCCCTGGATGGCGACCAATGGAACGCCGGGGTGGCCGCGCAATCGGCATATCCTTATTACGACTCGGCCGCCCTGCTCACTTATTACTTCCTGCACGCGGATGGGAAAGGCGACGGCGCCGATCTCGCCGCTTACTTCGACGCCATCCGCCGCGGAGTGGACCCGGAAAAAGCGGAGGCCGAGCATCTTTTGCGAGGGCGCAACCGGGAAATCCTGGGGGCGGACCTGCAGAATTTCGGCCGAAAACTGGGTCTAAACCTGAAAATCGCGGCGCCGGTCCAGGTCCGTCCCTTTGAGGCCCCCCACGCAAAATGAAAAGTTCCACTTGCCAACGCAAAAATCTCCCCCATACTGCGCGGCCCTACATAAAAGAATTTGATTGATATGACTGATACCAAGGACATCAAGGCGCTGCAATTGCACGAGAAAGACACCGGCAGCGCCGACGTGCAGATCGCGTTGCTGACCCAACGCATCAACCAGCTCACGGAGCACTTCAAGACGCACGTCAAAGACCACTCTTCCCGCCGCGGCCTGCTGCTGCTCGTCGCCCGCCGCCGCAAGTTGCTCGAGTATCTCAAGCGCACCTCGCCGGACCGTTATAAGACGGCCATCGAGAAACTCGGCTTGCGCAAGTAGCCATACGGAATTTCGGAAACGTTCGCCCGCGACTCAGATTCGCGGGCGAACTCTTTCCACCCCTTTCATCTTTCACCCCTTTCGCCCGGCAATAGGGCCGGACGAATTAACCACAAATAAAAAAAAGGCTCCTCCGGCACCGTATCTCAACTCAGTTCTCTCCCCCGCCGCCCTCTTCATCTTAATCCTAATCTTAATCTTAATCCCTTCCTCGGTAGCGGCGGTCTATGACCGGCGGCGTTAAAAAGAGGGGGTTAAGATTAAGAGTAAGATCAAGCTCAAGACCGGCCGCAGGGGGTCTCCTGAAACTTTCGGGAATGCGGTGTCGGATGCCATACGCAAAACGCAATGAGTATCCATAACGTCACGGCCCACATCGGCGCCAACCCCATCACCATCGAGACCGGCAAGCTCGCAAAACTCGCCGACGGTGCCGTCACCGTCCGCAGTGGTGAAACCATCGTCCTCGTCTCGGCCGTTTCGGCCACGACGGTCAAGGAAGGCCAGGACTTCTTCCCCCTCACCGTCGACTACCGCGAAAAAGCGGCCGCGGTCGGCAAATTCCCCGGCGGCTATTTCAAGCGCGAGGGTCGTCCTTCCGAGAAGGAAATCCTCACCTGCCGTATGACGGACCGCCCGCTGCGTCCGCTCTTCCCGAAGGGTTATCTCTACGACACCCAGATCATCGGCGTGCTTCTGAGCGCGGACGGTGAAGTCGATCCCGACATCCTTTTCATCAACGGCGCCAGCGCCGCCCTCATGGTCAGCGACATTCCGTTCGCCGGTCCGGTGGGCGCGGTGCGCGTAGGCCGGGTCAATGGCCAGTTCGTCGCCAACCCGACGCATTCGCAGATGGCGGACAGCGATCTCGACCTTGTCTACGTGGGCAATGCCACGGACGTGATCATGATCGAAGGCGCCGGTGAGGAAGTGCCAGAAGAACAGTTCATCGCCGCCCTCCACTTCGCCCAGGCGGAAGTGAGCAAGATCGTGGCGCTGCAGCAGGAACTCGCCCAGAAGGTGGGCAAGGCGAAGCGTCAAGCCGCGCTCTTCACCGTGAAGGACGAACTGATGGAAGTCGCCTACGCCGTCGCTGGCGATCGCATCGAAGCTGCCATCTACAACAAGAGCAAAGTCGCCCGCCAAAAGGCCATTGCCGCCCTCAAGGACGAAGTCAGCGCCGCGATCGTCGCCAAGTACCCCGAGGCGACGAAGTTCGAGATCAGCCAGGCCTTCGACTACCTGCAGAAGAAAGCCTTCCGCGTTTCGATTCTCGACAAGCAGACCCGCTGCGATGGCCGCGGTCTCGATCAGATCCGCGATCTCAGCGCCGAAGTCGGTCTGCTGCCCCGCTCGCACGGTTCGGCGCTCTTCCAGCGCGGTGAGACCCAGGCCGTCGCCCTCGCGACTCTCGCGCCCGCCGACGAAGCCCAGGAACTCGACGGTTACACCGGCGGCGAGACGACCAAGCGTTTCATCCTGCACTACAACTTCCCGCCTTTCTCCGTCGGTGAAACCGGCCGCACCGGTTCGCCCGGCCGCCGCGAAATCGGCCACGGCGCGCTCGCCGAGCGCAGCGTGGAACCGGTCATTCCCGACGTGGCCAAGTTCCCGTATGCCATCCGCGTGAGCAGCGAGGTCATGGAATCGAACGGTTCCACCTCGATGGCTTCCGTGTGCTCGGGCGTGCTCGCCCTGCTCGACGCCGGCGTGCCGCTCAAGAAGAGCGTGGCCGGTATCTCCTGTGGTCTCGTCACCGAGTTCCGCGCGGACGGCCAGCTCGACCGCTACACCATGCTCACCGATATCATCGGTAGCGAAGATCACTTCGGCGACATGGACTGGAAGCTCTGCGGCACCCGCGATGGCGTGACCGGCTTCCAGCTCGACCTCAAGCTCCCCGGCATCTCGCTCAAGTTGATGGAGGAAGCGGTCTACCGCACACGCGACGCCCGCATGAAAGTGCTCGACGTGATGGACAGCGCCCTCTCCCAGCCCCGTACTGAGCTCAGCAAGTATGCGCCGCGCATCGAAACCATCCGCATCAATCCCGACAAGATCGGTCTCATCATTGGGCCTGGTGGCAAGACCATCAAGGGCATCGTCGCCGAGACTGGCGCCGAGATTAACATCGAGGACGACGGCTCTGTGCACATCTACTCGAACAACGGCGACTCGCTCCTGCGCGCCAAGCAGATCATCGAGGGCATGACCAAGGAGATCGGCGTCGGCGAGATGTATCAAGGCCGCGTGGTCACGATCAAAGAATTCGGTTGCTTCGTGGAAGTGCTGCCCGGCAAGGACGGCATGGTCCATATCAGCGAACTGGCCGACTTCCGCGTGAACAAGGTCGAAGACATCGTCAAGATGGGCGACGTCATCTGGGTCAAGTGCATCGGGGTCGACGAAAAAGGCCGCGTGAAGCTCTCGCGCAAAGCCGCGATGAAAGAGCGCGGTGAAGCAGCCGCCGCTGCCCCCGCCGCTCCGGTGAACAGCTAAGCGCCTACCTCAGCAAAAACTCCACAAACCGCCACTCGGGTTTCCGGGTGGCGGTTTTTTGCCGGGGAGGTCTCGATAGGAAGAATAGGACTGATAGGATTCTATCGGTCCTACTCGTCCTATTCCCCTTTCCGAGCATCGCATTTCGCGTTAAATCCTCCGCGCTCATGTCCGATCCTACCGACCTACTGAAACGCAACCGCGCCTGGGCTGACCAACTCACGCAGGAAGACCCGAAATTTTTCCAGCGCCTCGCTGAAGCGCAGCATCCCAAATACCTCTGGATTGGCTGCGCGGACAGCCGTGTGCCCGCCAATCAAATTCTCGGCCTCACCCCGGGCGAGATCTTCGTCCATCGCAACGTCGCCAATGTCGTCGTCCATTCCGACCTGAATTGCCTCTCGGTGCTGCAATTCGCGGTCGACGTCCTCAAGGTGGAGCACGTCCTCGTCGTCGGCCACTACGGTTGCGGCGGCGTCGCCGCAGCACTGGCCAATCGCCGCCTCGGCCTCATCGACAACTGGTTGCGTCACATCCAGGACATCCGCCTCAAGCACAGCGCCCTCATCGACGCGCACCCGGAGGAAGACCGCGCCGATCTTCTCTGCGAACTCAACGTCATCGAGCAGGTCGTGAATGTCTGCCAGACCACCATCGTGCAGGATGCCTGGGAGCGCGGCCAGTCCTTGCACGTCCACGGCTGGACCTACGCCTTGCAGGACGGCCTGCTGCAGGATCTTAAAATCAGCGTTTCCGGCCCCACTGGAATCGCCAGCGGCTACCAAAGCGCGCTCGAGAATCTGCGCTGATGCACTATAGCCGGGTGCACTGAACCCGCGCTGGCCTCATGAGGCCAGCAGAGCAGTTCTCGAAGCAATTTCCGAATCACGGAGGAGCTGGAGGCGCCGGGGCACGCGCTGACACGGAAGCGACGGCGCGCTTCCCTCCAGCTCCGATTCGGAAGCGAATTCCAATCGGCACACAGCGGCGCGGCGCCCGCCCGCACCTCACCCGTAGTGCAAGTGCGCCTCAAGCTTCTCGAGCTGCACGCCGGTTTTTCCCGACTCCGGCGTGCGGCTCGCGAGTTGCACCTCCGCGACATTCACACCTTGCTTCCAGGCCTCGGCAGGAACGGCGAAATCCAACCGCAGGAGTTTCTGCTGCGGATCGATTCGATATTCGCCCGCTCCTCCCGAGTTCGGTTGCGGCTTGGGTGAGAAGATTTGCGCGTCCTTCCATTCCGGGTCGCGCGTGAGGAGAGACAGATTCACTCCATTCAAACGGGCCTCCAAGGAATCACTTTCCTCGGCCTGAAACAGGACGCAGCGGAGAAGCAGACTGGACTTCGCCGCGGGCGCATCGGCGATGTGCACCGTAAATCGCGCCGGCGTTTCCCCGTGCTCCAATCGCTTCGGCAACGGCGCGGTGTCGTTGCGATTAAAGAACCCTTGCGCCCACGGGTATCCCCCCCGGCGCTCGACCGCGAAGAACTTGTCTCTGCCGGCCATGGTCGCCGGATCGCCCACTTCCCGATACGCTTCGCCCTGGGCGAGCGGCGCCACCTCGCTGCCCATCGCGCGACAGACCTCGGGTGTGCCGATCGACCAGTTGAAAGTCACCACGCTGTTCGCGCCGCGTTGCCAGTGGTTGGCAAAGACGCCGCGGAGAAATTCGATCGACTCGTGTCGATAACCATCCGTCGCGTGATGATCGTCGAAACAGGGCTGCAACTGCACCTCGTTCCCCACCGCCGCGCGCAATCCTTCGACATCTACATCCATGCTGCGAGAACCAAGCGTAAGGACATCCACCAGGCGTTGCTCCCCCCAGGCGGGCACGTCGAAACCATCCACGTGGCAGCCCGCGATGGTTTGCGGCACCTTGGCCGCGAGCAGCAACGGCCGGCCGCGCTGCGCCGCCACTTCCAGCGTCATCCGCCGCACTTCGCGCAGGAATTCCGTGACGTTTTCCCGCAGTTCCCACTGCCGTCCCACGGGCAGGCAGGGAATGTGGCGCGAGAAATCGATCTGCAGCCCATCAAAATCGTAACGCGTGGCCAACTCGCGCAAGATGGCGACCTTATAGGCGCGCAACCCCTCCGCGGCCAGGTTCCACATCCCATGCGGCCACCAATCCGCCGCCACCACCCAATCCGGATGCTCGACCTTGAGCGGATTCGGAGTCTTCGAATGTCCGACTCCCGGCACGAACTCCACTTCGCAGATACGGTGATTCCAAAAGACTTCCCGCTGGCGACGACGCGTCTCCGCGACCAACTGCTCCACCCAATCGGTTCCCGCATCCAGCCATTGCCGAACGAGCGGATGAGCCACCGCCGGCAGCACTTGGCTGGGATACGCGGCGCCCAGAGGGGTGCCCTCCATGTCCCACCAGATCGCATCGACCTGGCTGCCCGGCTCGTCCACATAAGCAAAGAGCGCCTCGCGAAATGGCTCGAACGGCGCCTTCCCGTCGGGATGAAGTTTCCAGTAATTCATCATGACATCGTTCGCGTCGTATTGCATGACGATGCGCCGCCGGCGTTGCCTCACGGTCGCCCGGTGAGAGTCCGGCAAAACCACCGACCCCGGTTCAGCCCCTCGAAGCAAACCGCCCGTCAGCCACGCACCGACGCTGGTGACGAGAAAGCGGCGGCGGTCCATTTTCGGCAACAAAGAGCGCGGGGGAAGCATGGCGGATTCTGTCTGCCTTCCGCGCCCGTCGTCACGACGTTTGTCGGGCTCGCTAACGAGGCGTGTTGCGGAGCGGCTTACGCCACCGCCGAGCGTCGCTCGTCGAGACGGTGCGCCGCGTCCATGAGCAGGCTTTCCCACGAGCAATGGATCGTCCGCTTGGAGAAGCCGACGCACGGATGCTCGATGACCTGTCCTCGTTTCCAACCGATGATTTCGTAAACGGCCTCGACTCCCTGCAACGATCCCGCCGAGGCATCGACGATCTCCCCATCCTCGAACCGAACACGGCCGACGTGCTGCTCGGAAACGAATTCTACAACCGTGGTAGCGTTCGTGAGGCACTTGAGTTGGAGAATGTCCGAGGGGGTCACGTTCTTGAGGATCGCATGGAAATCCCCTTTTCCGTCGTCGATCGAGACCAGGTCTAGGGCCGAGCGCAACTGGCCGACGAAAGTCGGGATGTGCAGCGGCTTTTCGAGAAAATGCAGGGCGCCGAGCGCGGCGGTGAGTGCCGGGTGCTCCGGCAGCGGCGAGGAGGTCATCACGATGGCCCGGGCCGAGGGATGCTCGACCGCCATTTTCCACATGAAATCGAGCCCATTCCCATCGGGCAGGTTGATATCGACGATGAAAAGATCGATCAACAACCCCTCTGCCCGTGCCTTGGCTTCCTCGACACTGAGCGCCCAAAGTAGACGTACATTCGGCATCTCATGCATCACCGCACGCTCGATGAGCAACCCTGTGGTGGGGCAGTCCTCGAGCAGAAAGATGATGGGATGTTTCGGAGCCATGGGCGGCAAATCGCTTGTGTGACATTAGCAGGCTGGATGCCAGATCAGGCATGTTCCCCGGCATTTTTACGTACTTTCCACTCTTGACGCCGTCGAAAGTGGGTTCGGTTACTCTGATCGAACGGAGCAAAGCGAATTCCATGATATAAATTTTACCTCTGTCGACTGCAGCCATCTGAACCTGTCGATTCCCAGTGACTCTCGCAAAAACGACAGCAGCGGCGGTCAAATGCGACCGCCGCCGCCCCACCCAAACCAGATTCTTACAGGTCCTGCTTGGGCGCGATGAAGGCGCGAGCGAGACAGAGGATTTCAGTGAGCGCCAGAGGCCGTCGGTGTGTTCTTCGGTGACCGGTCCGCGCGGCAAATACAGTTCAATCTCGAACGGATAGGGCCGCACGTCCGCCGGCGGGCTGAAGCGGCCGGTCGTATAATCCGCGGTGCGCGCATAACGATCGCCGGCGCACTTTCACCGCTGGCATGGCGAGCGGAGGGCCGCGGCCGCGGCCGCCAAAGCGGGTCCAACGATCTCCGCGGCGATGAGTTCACTGCGGACGGCCGCGTAAAAGCCGCGCGCGGAAGGACCGGTGCGCAGCGAAATCAGGCCATCGAATCTCCACTTGGGCAATTCGTGTTTGAAGAACTGCACATCGGCTTCCGCTGAATCACCGGCAAAGCGGACCTCAAAATCCGCCAGCGGCGCGGCTTCGGGGTGAATCCGCGCACGTCGTGAGTTGGAATACGAAACATGAAGGCAATGAGTCGCGCCCCGTCCGCGCTCGCGGTAAATCGGTCGCCATGAGCGTTGACCTCCAGTTCGAACTGGTGGGAGGCTGGGAAACGCGCAGAAGAAACGTTCCTGCTGCGCAACTTAAGTATACTTATGCAAGGGCTATTTTTCGTATGACACGGCTCGGCGCCACGTTGAGCTCCGGTCTCGGGGCAGGCTCTGCCCAGGCAGGGAATGCTTTGGAGCTATGACGACACCCGACCGCTCCCTCGTCGTCTCCTTGCACGACGTCTCGCCTCTCACCCACGCGGAATGTGCGGCGATTGTCGATGAACTGCGCGCACTCGGCGTGCCGCACACGTCCCTCCTCGTCATCCCGGATCATCATCACAAGGGACACATGCTGGCGGATCCCGCTTTCGGCGCCTGGTTGCGCGAGCAGGCCGCCGGCGGACACGAGGTCGTCATTCACGGCTATCATCATCTGCGGCCGCGGCGAGAGGGCGAAAAATGGGGCGCCAAGCTGACCACGCGCTTCTACACCGCGGACGAAGGCGAATTCTACGACCTCGACGGCGCGACCGCGACCGGGTTGGTCACCAAGGCGCGCGCGGAATTTTCCCAACTCGGCGTCTCCCCGACCGGCTTCATCGCTCCCGCGTGGCTGCTCAGCCAGAAAGCCGAAACCGCCCTGCGCGACCTCCACTGCGAATACACGACCCGCCTCACCAACGTCCTCGACCTGCAGACCGGACGCACCTTCGCTTCCCAATCCCTTGTCTGGAGCGTCCGCAGCGCGTGGCGGCGGCAAACGAGCCTCGCTTGGAACGCGCTGCTCTTTAAGCGGCTCGGCGCGAATCCGTTAATGCGGATTTCCATCCATCCTGTCGACCGGCGTCATACGAAGGTTTGGCAACAAATACGTGAACTCATCATACGTGCTCTTGCCGACCGCGAAGCACTCACCTATCTCGCTTGGCTGGGCAAAGTGAGAAGTGAAAGTGCTGATGGAAAATGACGCCTCCGCGCCACGCCATCTCCACTGTCGCTCCTCAGTTTCGCTTTCCAATCCCATGAAAGCCGACCTTCATCTGCACTCCCGCTTCAGCGACCGCGCTCCGGAATGGCTCTTCCGCCGCGCCGGTCTTCCCGACAGCTACTCGGAACCCGGACGACAATACGACAAGCTGCGCGAGCGCGGGATGGATCTCGCCACGTTCACCGATCACAACCGCATCGAAGGCTGTCTCGAAATCGCTGACCGCGCGGGCGCCTTCCTCAGCGAACAGGTCAGCACGCGTTTCCCGGATGATCGTTGCGAGGTGCATCTCCTCGTCTGGGGCATCACCGAAGCGCAGCACCGCGAGATCCAAGCGGTGCGGGACAATATCTTCGACCTGCAAAAGTATCTCGCCGCGGAAAATCTGACGCACGCCGTCGCGCATCCGTTTTATCGCGCCGACGACCGCCTTTCGCTCGCGCATATCGAGAAGCTGGTCCTGCTCTTCCAGCATTTCGAGGGGCTAAATGGACTGCGCGACAAACTCCTGAGCGAAGTCGCCACCTTTGCCTTCACCCATCTCACGCCGGAGAAAATCACCGAACTCTCCAATCGCCACAACCTCGCTCCGACACACCCGGAGCCGTGGAAAAAGATTCTCGTCGCCGGCTCCGACGATCACGGCGGCATCTATCCCGCTTCCGCCTACACCGCCACCGAGAGCGGCAGCACCGTGGCCGATTTCCTCACCGCGATCCGCGAAGGCCGCTGCACCATGCATGGCGCCGGCGGCACACCGCTCGCCGCCTCGCACAGCCTCTACAACAACCTGCGGCAATTCATCGGCAGCAAGGTCGCCGGCGCGAAGAGCTCCAGCCTGCTGGGCAAGGCGTTCTCGCGTTTCATGGAGGGCGAGGACCCGACAGAGTTTTCGTGGACGGACAAGCTCGGCTTTCTCGCCGAGGGCATTGCCAGTGGAAAGATCTTCGAGCTGGCCAAGCCGGCCAATGCCTCGCTGTGGAAACAATTCTCCACCACCTTCAGCGGCGGCGAAATCAAATCGCTGCTCGCCCATGAAACCGAGGGCATCGTCGAACCGGAGCGCCGCGCATTCGTCATCGCGAATTTCTTCATCAACCAGCTCGCGTTCCGCTTCTTCACGACGTTCATCCGGCAGATTTCCAGCGGCAACATTATCGAAGCCATCCAGGATATCAGCGTGCTGCTGCCCATCCTCGCGCCGCTCGCACCCTACGCCTACGCCTTCCGCAGCCAGGCGCCGGACCGTCGCTGGCTCACCGAAGTGAGCACCGCGCTCACCGGCGACAAACCCGATGGTCTGCGCAACCGCAAACGCGCCTGGTTCACCGACACGCTGGAAGACGTCAACGGCGTGGCCAATACCATCCGCAAACTCACCGCTGCCTGCGTGGAACAAGGCAGCGATCTCACCGTCGTGACGTCGCGCTCGACGATCACCATCACCGGCATCCCGATCAAGAACCTCGCACCGGTCGGTGAATTCGAACTACCCGAATACGAACTGCAGAAGCTGAGCTTCCCACCGATTCTGCAAATGATCGATTACATCCAGCGGGAAGGGTTCACCGAGCTCATCATCAGCACGCCCGGCCCGATCGGTCTCACCGCGCTGCTCGCCGGCAAAATGCTCGGCCTGCGCACCAGCGGGATTTATCACACCGATTTCCCGCAATACGTCCGCATCCTCACCGATGACAATTTCCTCGAGACGCTCACCTGGAGCTTCATGAAATGGTTCTACGAGCAACTCGACCTGCTCTACGTGAACAGCGAGGGCTACCGCCGCGCGTGGATCGACCGCGGTATCCGGCCCGAGCGCATCCGCATCCTCCCACGCGGACTCGATACCACACTCTTCACCCCCACACGGCGCGACCCGGAATTCTGGCAGCAGCACGGCATCCCGCGCGACAAAACCGTGCTGCTCTACGTCGGCCGCGTGTCGAAGGAAAAGGACCTCGATATCATCGTGCAAGCGTGGTCGAAGCTCGGCCGCAACGGCACCGCGCTGGCCTTCGTCGGCGATGGCCCGTATCTTAAAGAACTGCGCCACCTCGTGCCCGACGCCGCTTTCACCGGCTACCTTGCCGGCGTGGAACTCGCCCGCGCTTACGCCTCCTCCGACGTTTTTCTCTTCCCCAGCACCACCGATACTTTCGGCAACGTCATCCTCGAGGCCCTCGCTTCCGGCATCCCGTGTGTCGTCTCCAATCAAGGCGGCCCGAAAGATCTCATCGAGCACGGTAAAACCGGCTTCATCACCCACGCCCTCGATGCCGAGGATTTCACGAAGCACGTGCAACAACTCAGCGAAGATCGCAATCTACGCCAGACGATGAGCGCCGCAGCCCATCGCACCGTGCAGGACCGCGACTGGAGCGAAGCGGCGCGGAAGTTCTGGGCGATGTCGGACGACTAGGCCGAATCCCCCGGGTCCATGAAATACGTCCTTCCGTGTTTTCTGCTCATTCTGGCTCTCTACATCGGCGCTTATTTTGCCGTACTGTCGCTGCCGTTAGGCTTTCATTATGGCCGGCCTGCTAGCGGCTCGACCGTGATCGAAACCAAATACCTCGAAATCAACGGCGAACTCATCGCTGACTATCACGGCATTCCCGAGGACGTCTTCGCTCCGATTCACGCCCTGGACAAAAAATACCTGCGTCCTCACCACTGGCTCACTCCCCGCGACCAGCCTATGTCATTCAACTGGTTGCTGGGCAATGCTCCCGGCGGAAATACCCCGTAACGGGAATGAGCTCACTCAATTTGGAATCCTGATCATGTCGGCCATCGCTGAATTCATTCGTCTCCCGACCACTGGCCCTTGAGAAACTGCAGAAGGATAACAATCGGCTAGCAACGACGTCGAATAGCTCATCCGCAATCGCGTAAGGATTGCCGGTGCAGTTTGCGCCTATCGAAACGGGGATTCGCGGATAGGTAGCGGCGTGATTCGCTTTCCATACGCTATCCTCGCCGCGGTGAGTTCCGCCGCCATGCTCGTCGCTTCCGCCCACGCCCAGACGCTCAAACCGAAACCCACCTTGTGGATGAGCCCGTCGGGGCGGGAGAAGGGGCAGGCCTTTCGCGATTTGTTTGAACGGCCAGAGGATTGGAAGGACACGCGGGCAATGGTCGATGTGCTCTTTTGCACCGATCTCAGTTTTACGCGGGACGGCTTTACCGATGCCGAACTCACGAAATGGTTCGCCCAGGCGAAGAACTGGAACTTGAAGTTCGCCATGGAAGTCGGGGCAATCAAGGAATGGGGCAAAAAGGGCGCGGAGTGTTTTGCCAAGGAGGAGAAGAATTGGGAGCGCTTGCAAAAGCTCGGCGCGAATATTTACGCCGTGGCCATGGATGAACCGCTGGTCTGCACCCGCGAGCACATCCACGAGTCGGATGAATATGCGGTGGAGGAAACGGCGAATTACGTTGCGGAAGTGCGAAAGCATTATCCGAACATGCTCGTGGGAGACATCGAGGCCTACCCCTCCTCCTCCGTGGAGGAGCATGAGCAATGGATCGAGGCGCTGAACAAGCGACTCGCCGAGAAAGGCGTCCGGAAGCTGGATTTTTACCGGCTCGACGTCGACTGGCTGCGCTTCGACGCGCAGGGCAAGGGCTCGTGGAAGGATCTGCGTCGACTCGAAATTTGGTGCAAGCAGCACCAGTTGCCGTTTCAATTGATCTACTGGGCGTCGGGATATCCGGCGGCCAGCCACCGCGGACTAGCGGATGACAGCACCTGGTACACGGCGATCATGCAGCAGGGCTACGACTACGCGCTCATCGATGGGAAACCGAATGCCTACGTCATCGAGAGCTGGATCGATGCGCCTTCGCAATGCGTGCCGGATAATGCCGAGTGGACGTTCACGCGTTCCGTGCGCGATTTTGCGAGGAAGTTCGTGAAGCGACCGGAGTAAGGGCTGCGGGCTGGAGGGCGTTGCTCCGTCCTCAGCATTACTCACATCTTCGATGAAGCTGTCACCTTATCCTGGAGGGATAAAAGGACCGTAGCCGGGGGTTGAGCGAGCTTGCGAGCGATACCCCCGGACTCCTCCAAAAAAAACGAATGCACGCCGGAGGTGTGCTGGAGTCTCTCGCCGATGAAATTCCGCCACCCCTCCCGGGGTGGGGCCTTGAGGGGTAGGAGTCCGGGGGTGGCGCTCGCAAGCTCGCTTACCCCCGGCTACGGTCCTTGTATCCCTCCGGGTATCCGCCTGCCGTACTGCAACGAAATCGGAGGCAAAAAGATGTGGGTAATGCTCAGGCTCCGTCAGCGCCCCAATAATTTGGGCGTCGACGGAGCGCCGCCCTCCAACCCGAGCATTGCCAACCCAAGAAACCCTCCGCCATGCTGGTTCTCTCGCTATGCATCCCCGTCTCTCCCCTTTCCTTGCGGTCACGCTGGCCGGCGCCGTCGCAGGTTCACTCTTCGCGGCTGACACTCCCGCCGCACCCGCAGCCCCAGCAACACCCGCAGCCAGGCCCGCGGCCACACCCGATCCGACGCTCCCCAAGCCCACGCTGGAGAATGTCCACTATGGCGACCACGAGAGGCAGGTGCTCGATTTTTACAAAGCCGAATCCGACAAGCCGACCCCGCTGCTTTTCTTCATCCACGGCGGTGGTTGGGTGACGGGGGACAAAAAGAACCCTGGCTATCTCAAGCAGATGCTGGCCAACGGCATCTCGGTGGTCTCGATCAATTACCGCTACTCCTGGCAGGCCCAGCTCGCGGGCATCAAGCCCCCGGTGAAAGCGCCGCTCGAGGACGCTGCACGGGCGTTGCAATTCGTCCGCAGCAAGGCCGCCGAATGGAACATCGACAAGCAACGCATCGGCGCTTCCGGGGGCTCAGCCGGCGCGTGTTCGAGCATCTGGCTCGCCATGCACGATGACATGGCCGATCCGAAGAGCAGCGATCCCATCGCCCACGAATCCACCCGCCTGTGGTGCGCGGCGGTGAATGGCGCGCAGACTTCGCTCGACCCGCAGCAGCTCAAGGAATGGACCCCAAACAGCCGCTACGGCGGTCACGCGTTCGGGCTCATGGACCCGAACAACCTCAGGACCCGCGACACCCGCTTTGCGGAATTCCTTGCCCGCCGTGCCGAGTTCCTCCCGTGGATCAAGGAGTATTCGCCCATCGAACACGCCAGCGCGGATGATCCGCCGATCTATCTCATTTACACCGCGCCGCCCGCACTCGGCCAGGACCAGAAAGACCCGACGCACACCGCCAACTACGGCGTGAAGCTGCAGGAAAAACTGCATCGTCTCGGAGTGGAATGCGAGTTGGTCTATCCCGGCGCGCCGGAGGTGAAGCACAAGAGCATCGATGCCTTCCTCGTCGAGAAACTGAAGGGACCGGCGCCGAAATCCGCGCGCACCAAACCGATCTATCATCCGCCCCAGGGCGTGGAAGTGCAGGAAGACGTGGTCTACGGCAAGGTCGATGGCACCGAACTGCACGTCGATATCGGCTATCCGAAACAAACCCCGGAGAAACTGATGCCGGCGGTCATGCTCATTCACGGCGGCGGCTGGTCCGGCGGCACGCACAAGGGCTACATGCCCCTCTCTCTCGCTGAGCACGGTTACTTCGTCGCCACCGTCGAGTATCGACTGAGCGGTGAGGCCCCGTGGCCGGCGCAGATCGAGGATTGCAAGCTGGCCGTCCGTTGGCTGCGCGCGAATGCGGCGAAGTATCACGTCGACCCGAATCGCATCGGTGTGATGGGCCACAGCGCCGGCGGCCACCTCGTCTCCTGCCTCGGCACGCTGGGCGATGACACCAGTCTCGATGTAGGCGATTATCACGACCAGAGCAGCCGCGTGGAAGCAGTCGTGGACGAAGCCGGCCCGGTCGATTTCACGCCTGCCGGACGGCCCACGGTGGGAACCAATATGGATGACCATCCAGGTCTGGTGAAACTCTTCGGCGGTGGTTACGACGCGAAGACGGAGGCGTGGAAGCAAGCGAGTTCCGCCCTGCACGTCACCGCCAAGACCCCGCCCTTCCTCATTTTCCATGGCGAAAAGGATCATCTCGTGCCGATTCACCAGGCGGAAGAAATGGCTGAAGCGCTAAAAAAAGCCGGTGTGCCCTACGAGTTGATTCGCGTGAAAAACGGCGGCCACGGCCTGCGTCCCGACAAACCCGAAGACGGCGCGGCCGATCCGAACCCGCAAGCCCAGCAAGACCTCATCCAGCACTTTTTCGATCAGCAGTTGAAGAAGTAGTCTTCACGCTAAGGAAACGTAACCATGTGGTTGGTTCTCATCTGGGGTAAACGGCAGCGGGAAAAACGTCTTGGCTTTGCGGCGGACTATTGCCCGATCTGCCGCAAGGTGGAGCGGTTCGAACTCATGGAGCAGCGCTTCGCCAGGCATTTCTGGTTTATCCCAGTGGAACGCGGACGCCTCACTGGAAATACTCAGATTTGTCGTGGCTGCCAGACGGAAACGAAGTCGTTTCCCGCGCAATTCATCCACATTGACCGTTCTGCGCGCAACTCGCTGGAATCGTTGATTCAGGAAACGAATCCGAGCGTTTGCGAAGCGAACAAAGATCGATTGGCTCTCGCCGAACAGATCGCGGCCGGCAGTGCAGCGATCGACGCCACCACCCGACATCGGCTGATTATGGAAGCCTTCGCCCTCGCGGAACCACACTTTCGCATCGGCTACGGCCATCAAGGCCGGCGGATTCTGGCCCTGGCGCTACGCCCGCTTTCGCCCCGGGAAGAGGAGGTGCGTCTGTGCCTGCAACGTTACCGCGAGAGCGGCAGCCGCATGGGCGCTCGCCTGCGGACCGATGACGTGATGGTGTCTGTCTATCCGGAAACTGAGGTCAAGGATCCGAACAAGTTCAGTTATTAGAGGTTCAGCCGTCCCGTCTGTCCGGTAGAACCGCTACAGAGGCTTACCGCCGCGCGCGCGGATCGAGGGCATCGCGCAGGGCGTCACCGAGGAAATTGAGCGCGAGAAGCGTGACCGACATGACCAGCGCCGGGTAGAGCAGCAGCCACCAATAGCTGTGCACGGGGTTGATGACCTGCGCGCCGTCGCTGAGCAGGCTGCCCCAGCTCGCCTGCGGCGCTTGCACGCCGAGACCGAGGAAACTGAGGAAGCTTTCATCGAGGATCACCGCCGGGATCGTCAGCGTCAGATAGACGATGACGATGCCGGCGATATTCGGCAGCAGATGCCGGTAGATGATGCGCGCATGGCTCTGGCCAAGCGCGCGCGCCGCAGTGACGAATTGCAGGTTCTTCAACGAGAGCACCTGCCCGCGGACGATGCGCGCCATGGTCAGCCATTCGATGAGACCGAGCGCAAGGATGAGAATGATGATCTTCGAGTAACCGACCATCGAGATGTAGCCGTGCGCGGCCAGCCAGGTCTTGAAATGGGTATCGAAGACAAACGTGAAAAGGATGAGGATGATGAGCCGCGGCAGGGCGTAAAGAATCTCCACCAGGCGCATCATGATATTGTCCGCCCGCCCGCCGAGATAGCCCGACACCAGCCCATAGGTCGTACCGACGAAGAGGCTGATGAACGCGCCGCTGAAGCCGACGAGCAGCGAGATGCGCGCGCCTTCGAGAATGCGGGCCAGCGAGTCGCGCCCGTTGTTATCCGTGCCGAAGTAATGCGCGTGGCCGGGCGGTTGGTACTGCGCGCGGGAGGTGGCGTGCGGGTCGACGTGATAGAGCAGCGGGCCGAAGATCGCCGCGAAAACGATGACCGCGATAATGAGCATGGCGCCGACGGCGACGGGATTTTTCCGCAGTCGCACCCAGGTTCCCGGTGGAGGAGGCAGGGCGTCGCTCATTCGAGGCGGATGCGGCGGTCGAGCCAGGTGTAGGCGATATCGACCACGAGGTTGAAGAAGACCAGGAGCAGGCAGTCGACGATGACGACGCCCTCGAGGAGGAAGACATCCTTGCTCTGGATGGAATTCACGAAGAACGGACCCGCGCCCGGGATATTGAAGATCGTCTCCACGACGATGGAGCCGGTGACGAGGCTGGCGGCCAGCGGCCCGAGATAACTGACCACCGGCAGGACGGCGACCTTCAGCGCATGCTGATAAACCACGCGCCCTTCGCTCAATCCCTTGGCCCGCGCGGTGCGCACGTAATCCTGCTGCAGCACTTCCAGCATGCTCGTGCGCATGAGCCGCGCGATGTAGGCAACATAGGGGCCGGCCAGGGTGATGGCCGGCAGCACGAGGCTCGACCATTCCGTCCAGCCCCCCACCGGCAGCAACCGGATCTTGATGCCCAGGAGCATGATGAGCACGGGGCCGACGACGAAATTCGGAATGCTGATGAGGAACAGCGCGGCGAGCATCGCCGAGGTATCAGTCGGCGAATGGTGTCGCACCGCCGCCAGGCTACCCAGCCACACGCCCCCTGTTGTCGCCAGCAGGAACGCGGCGAAGCCGAGCGTGGCCGAGATGGGCAGGCTCTGCGCGAGCAATTCGCGCACGGTGCGGTCGCGATACTTGAGCGACGGCTGGAAGTCGCCTTGCAGGAGGCCGCTGTATTCTCCGCGCGAATTTTTCCGCACACCGAGGTAGGTCGTGTATTGCGTCCACAGCGAGCCGTCCAGGTTGTAGCGCGCCTGCAGTTCCTTGAGGATCGTCGGGGGAATACTACGCTCGCGGGTGAAGGGTCCGCCCGGCGCCAACTGCACGAGCACGAAGGTGAGCGTGATGACACAAAGGAGCACCACGATCATCGAGACGAAGCGACGGAGGATAAAGGCGAACACGTTTCGCCGAAGCTGATTTCAGATTTCCGATGAAATGCCAAGACGCGAGCGCGCCTCGGTCAAATATCCTTCATCGACCTCGAAGCCGATGAAGCGCTCGAAACCGCACTCCGCCGCGGCGCTGGCGGCATGTCCGATGCCCAAAAACGGGTCCAGCCCGACGAGTCCCTCGCGCACGCCGTGGAGGCGGAAACACCATTCGGCGAGCTTCGTGGGGAAAGTGGCTGGATGCGGACGCTGCCGGTCGCGATGCTGAATGGTCTCGTAGGAGATGAACCAGTTATTGCCCCGGCAACGGCGGTCGCGCTTCACTCCGCGGGTGTGCGCCCAGCGGGCGATATTGCTCTTGTCGGCGTAGGCCACGCCGACGGCGAGGCGGTCGATCGGGACGTCGCCCTTGTGCGTGAGGTGAAAGACGTATTCGTGGCAGTCGGTGATGTAACGGCGCGAATTGATCGGCTTGAAGTGGCCGACGCTGAGCTCCGGCGCGCGACGTGGCTGGACGGTGACCGACTTGATCCAATGGATCGTGTTCTGCAGGCGAAAGAGCGGCTGGAGGGCGAGGACGAGTTGGTGTGGGAGGAGCGGATTTGCGGGAGAAGCGCCGACGTTGAGGAAAAAAGAGCCCTCCGGTTTCAGCAGGCGATGCACTTCGGTGGCCCAACGCACGGACCATTCGAGGTAGTCTTCCCGCGAGGCGTCGTCGCGGTAAGTGGCGTAGTCGATGTCGAGATTGTAGGGCGGCGAAGTGACCACGACATCGACGGATTCGGCGTCGAGATTCGCCATGCCGGGCACGCAATCGCCGAGGTGAAGATCGAAGCGAGTGGCGAGGCAATTGGTGCGCATGGGCGAGGATATTTGGCAGCCCCGGCAAATCGTACAAGAGAAATTTTGCGGTGATTTTGTGGGCGCGGAGCGGTCCTAAAAACGCCGTCATCCTGAGCGAAGCGGGGAAGCATGGGCGGAGCGAAGGATCTCTGACTTCCGCGGGTTTCTTTTGCGCGGAGCTTCTTCTACTTGCGCGTGAACACACACCTCATCCATCACCGTCGCCCGTGGAGGAAAAATGGACGCGTGGTCACGCGTGCGTGGTGAAAGCTCCGCGCAAAAACCCTCGGAAATCAGAGGTCCTTCGACTCCGCCCATGCTTCCCCGCTTCGCTCAGGATGACGGGCTTTTTTGGAGACGCTTCGCGCCGAACTACGCGCTCTCTGCCACAAAAAATTTCTGGTCAGACAAACGTCTCATCCGGCAAAAGGCGGAATGCAGACGACCCGCCCATTCGTCCTGAAGCCCTGGCGCACCATGCTCTGGTGCAGCCTGTTACTTTTGTTGCCTCCATCCGTCCTTCTCGCGGATGGCGGCCCCACGCCCCTGCCGAAAAAGGGCCCGACGGTGCCCGGTGACCGCGCCGTGCTGAAGGGCAGGATCGCCTATGCGCCGGCGAATGCGCCGGAAAACATCAAGGTGGCCATCTGGGCGACGAATACGCTGGCCACCAAGCCTTACGTCTGGGGCGGCGGCCACGGCACTTTCTACGATCGCGGCTACGATTGCTCCGGCACAGTCTCCTTTTTCCTCCACAATGGCGGGCTGCTCGAACAGCCGACCCCTTCGAAGGGCTTCCTCAGTTACGGCGAGTATGGGCCGGGCAAGTGGGTGACGATCTACGCCAAGGCCGGGCACGTCTTCGCCTACATCTGCGGGCTGCGTCTCGACACCACGGGCAAGGTCGAGGGCGAAGGACCACGCTGGCGGGCCGAATATCGCGAGCCGAATGGGTTTATCGCCCGGCACCCGGCGGGGATGTAGCGCAGGCTGGTCACGAATTCGTCACACGAGAGACTGGCAGCCGCGCGGCGAATGACTATCTTCCTGCGGCAACCCTATGCCTGTTCAGTACAAGGATTATTACGCAACCCTCGGCGTGGCCAAAACCGCCTCGCAGGACGAGATTCGCAAAGCTTTTCGTAAACTCGCCCGGCAATATCATCCCGATG
>Ga0207667_10002928_pt1 | contig 21196 bp, 15 predicted proteins | sample KBSCornC52_FD_184301 | JGI IMG/M metagenome (GOLD analysis project Ga0207667, IMG submission 184301) | Corn rhizosphere microbial communities from Kellogg Biological Station, Michigan, USA - KBS Corn C5-2 (SPAdes) (version 2) | ecosystem: Host-associated > Plants > Roots > Rhizosphere > Soil ...
TATGTGCAGGAATTGGTCTTTTAGCCCATATCGTTTAGTTAAGCAAAAAAAGGTGATTTCACGGTGGGTACATTACAGCCGGTTTTTAACTACTAATGCGGTTGTACATTCGTCCAAGCCGATAGCCCAGATGACGAGCGTAAAGACAATTTTCTGCAAGCCCGATTTAGGCAAAAAGCTACGTGTAGTCAAGGTACTAAAGTAAATTTAGACCATTATTCATGTCTTGCGGATAACAAATTTCTTATGTATATTGGGGAGCTTCAACGCCATCCCTTATGCGTCAAATTTTTGTAATGATCTTAGCCGGAATTCTTTTGTCCTGCGGTCAATCGAATAAGAAGCCAGCTAATACAGATAGTATCCTGCCTTCCTCTGCAGTAGCGACCACCCCGAGTGATTCTTCGCATATGGCTGGATCAACGGACGCTATAGCCATTGCTAAGACTACAACTGATACAACGGCCACGACGATCGAGAAGAATGGCATCGCTGGTTGGACAAACTTTTGGCTGATAATGAAAGCAGCAATCATCGCGAAAGACACAGCGGCTATTGTAGGATTGACCCATTTCCCTTTCTTTATCAATTCTTCGCTATCCCCGTTGGATGACTTCAAAGAGGTCTGTATTGGACAGCTATTTGATATGAACCTGAAGAAAGCCGGCCAGCCTCATTTTGAAGGCTATCGAGAATTCGGCGGCCGTGATGACCAAACCAATACTTCGGGACATCTGACATGTGATTCGACTTTCTATCTATATGTACCTCACCTGATAGTATATTTTGGGAAAGTGAAAGGATATTACAAACTGCTCGGCATGGAAACGCCTGGTTGATACCTTCACACGTCCTTGTAATTCATATAATAATGCCTTGGAGGTTTCCAGGGTCTCGGGTTCTTTTTTCCCGTGCGGACAATTTCAGTATTTGCCTCCACTTGCTTGTCAAAGGCGGCCAGCGCCGATCGGACAAGCCTTTTAATAAACATCCCTATGAGAATACCTTTGGTAGACCAATAGGCATAAGTACGGTTGATCTTATGGGGATGCTTTACCAATCCTTTCTTTTGGTCAGCCTGATATTCTTTAATCACGCGCTCCTCTATTGGGAACGCCAGCCCAGCGCACAAGGTCATCATCATTACTTTAGCGTAGATATCTTGTTTGACAGCGACTGCCGTCCTGCCGCTGAAGGCTTCCACCTGTACCCGCGCCTTGTACATTTTGTATCCTTCTTCTATGGCCCAGCGAATCCGATAAAGCTCGCCTAATTCCTCCAGTTTGTATTTAACAGGATTCAATAGTGAAGTACACAACACCTGTATATTCCCTTGCTCGTCTTTAATCTTTACCAGCCTGCATTTCACTTGCTTTCTCATCCGTGGGAACTGCTGCCGGTAGCGATCAAAATCGCCATCAGGTACCTCCATCATGATAGGCATATCCTGCTTGCGGCTCTTTAAGAATTCTTTTGTCGGCAACCAGTTCGATTTCATCCGGACGATAAAATGACTTCCTTTCGATTGGAGGACGGAGAAGATATAACGCGCAAGGTAACCCCGGTCCAGCAAAACGATATCATCCTTTTCTACCTTGTCTAGATGCCGTAAGAATAACTGTAGTTCACTGGCATCCATATGATCGGTCTGCACGTCAAGGGTCAGGTAATTCACCGGATCATAGAGCATCGACAACAGACACATGCTTTGCTCCTTTCCGCTTTGCCTTCCCCGGCCTATTCTCCTGGTACCAAATTCTTCCCGAATGCTCGGATGATCCGGCAGATTCAGGAAACTGCCATCCACTGCCAACAACTTGTGGCCATGATAACCCAGGTAATCCACTTCTTTATAAAAATCCCGCCAGATGATCTCATTGAGTTCCAGGAATGCCTCAGGTGCCAATTTTCTGCGCGACTGACTAAAGGCTCCTTTTGTGACTCGTCGTATGCTGAACGCTTCGTCCTCCGTTTCCCGAAAGAAATTATCCAGCTCCCGTTGCAGTCCCGTCTTTCCCATTCTAAGTATGCTGATTATCAGATAACTGAATGGAAGCAGCCGATTTCTGGTGAAGGCCCCTTCCTGGCCGTTTGTGTGACGGCCTTTGAATTCAGTGTCATCATTGATATGGTAGATTAATTTTTTCGATACCCTTGTCCGATAGTCTTGATTTGTTTTCCGGCGAGAGGTTACCCCCTTCTTATATGCCGAAATAAATTTACGGCACCTGATTCAATTGATGGGGGTGAAATCACCTTTTTTTGCTTAACTAAACGATATGGGTCTTTTAGCGCAATATAGCCCAATTCCTGCAAACCAGGCCTTTGTCGGAGCTGCTTCGTCACGGAGCTACGCTCATAACCTTCGTTGGTTCCAACACTGTTGGACCCGCCTCGGTTACCTTGGCCGGAACCTTCGCAGGGCTCGGTTCTGTCTGTCCTTCGGACGAGATCCTGAAAGGATCTCCTGGTCGATTTAAAATTCCGCGCTCTTCGGGGTGCGTGGAAAGGCGATGACATCGCGGATATTCGTCATACCCGTGACAAAAAGCATCATCCTTTCAAAACCCAGTCCAAAGCCGGCATGCGGCACCGAGCCGTAACGACGGGTGTCGAGGTACCACCACATTTCTTCCACAGGGATATGCATTTCTTTCATGCGGGCTTCCAGCTTTTCCATTCTCTCTTCTCTTTGTGAACCACCCACGATCTCTCCGATGCCGGGGACGAGAATGTCCATGGCGGCAACGGTTTTGCCGTCATCGTTCTGCCGCATATAGAAGGCCTTGATATCTTTTGGATAGCCGGTGACGATGACGGGTTTTTTAAAATGTTTTTCCACGAGGTAGCGTTCATGTTCGCTCTGCATGTCGATGCCCCATTTCACCTCGTACTGGAACTTTTTCTTTTTGTACGCGGGGGATTGGAGGAGTATATCGATGGCTTCCGTATAGGTGATACGTTCGAATTGGTTGTTGATGACGAACTCGAGCTTTTCGATCAGTCCCATTTCGCTGCGTTCCGCCTGCGGTTTTTGCTTTTCCTCTTCAGCAAGCCGTTGCGCCAGGAATTCCAGGTCTTCCCGGTTGTGCTCCATGACATACTGGATCAGGCTGCGGATAAAGGACTCCGCCAGGTTCATGTTGTCTTCCAGATCATAGAATGCCATTTCAGGCTCGATCATCCAGAATTCCGCCAGATGACGGGCTGTGTTGGAGTTTTCCGCCCGGAAGGTGGGGCCAAACGTGTAAATTTCGCTAAAGGCCATAGCACCCAGCTCCCCTTCCAGCTGACCGCTGACTGTCAGGTTGGTAGCACGGCCAAAGAAGTCTTCGTTGAAGTCGATGCCGCCATCTTCTTTACGAGGAGGGTTATCGAAAGGCAGTGTGGTGACCTTGAACATCTCCCCTGCCCCTTCGGCGTCGGATGCGGTGATGATGGGGGTGTGCAGGTATACAAAGCCTCTATCGTTGAAGAATTTATGGATGGCGAATGCCAGTGAGTGGCGTATGCGAAATACGGCGCCAAACGTATTGGTCCTGAATCGGAGATGGGCTATCTCTCTGAGATATTCCAGGCTGGGTCTGTTCTTTAGCTGTAGGGGGTATTGTTCCGGAGGGCAATCACCCAGGATCTCGAGGGTGTGGGCTTTTACTTCCACTTTCTGGCCTTTGCCAAGCGAGGCGATCAGCTGTCCCGTGATCTTGAGGGAGGTTCCGGGGGTAATTCTTTTCAACAGAGAGTCGTCAAAAGCCCCTAATTCTACTACGACCTGCAGGTTGTTATTGGTGGAGCCATCGTTGAGGGCGATGAACTGGTTGTTGCGAAAGGTACGTACCCATCCCATGACCGTGATCTCCTGATTTTTTGGCTCGGTAGCCAGCAGCTCTTTCACTTTGACTCTTGTGTTGAACATATTTTGCTTTTGTTAATGTGCGGGAATTGGTCTTCGACAAAAATTAGCCCAATTCCCGCAAAGCGCTAATGTCTGTCCTTCGGACAACGAACCTCCGGTCCGTTTAGAAAGGACGGCAAAGATAGTGTGTGTCGGGCGAAAGTTTTTGAAAGTCGGGTATATGCTTTTGCTAAATTTGTTGGCAAAACCTTAGGGTATGAAGACGAATTTATCCGAGCATGAATACAAGGCCTTTGTCACAGAGATAAAGACAAAGGGCTATCAATCGCAGCACCAGGCAATGAGGCAGGTGAATCGGGAATTGATCAGCCTGTATTGGGAGATAGGCAGGAGCATTGTGGAAAGACAGGAGAAATATGGGTGGGGTAAGTCGATAGTGGCCAACTTGTCCAGGGATCTGCAAAATGAATTCCCGGGAGTTAATGGATTTTCTGAGCAGAACCTTTGGTTCATGCGGAAATTTTACAAGCGATATGAGGGAGATGAAATTCTCTTACGGAGTGTAAGAGAAATTGGATGGGGGCATAACATTGCCATTATGAACAAATGCAAAAGCCTGGAAGAGAGTCAATTCTATATGGAAAGACCAAGAAATATGGCTGGACCAGGGATGTATTGATCCATCATATCGAGGGACGGAGCTATCAGCAGTATTTGAAAGGCCAGACAAATTTCGACAAGGCCGTTCCTGAAAAATACCGGAACCAGGCAAAGCTGGCGGTGAAGGATGAGTATAACCTGGAGTTTTTGGAGTTGACGGAACAGCATAGCGAAAAGGATTTGGAGCTGGCCATTATGAAGAACGTCAGGCATTTTTTGAGTGAGATGGGGGGCGACTTTGCTTTCATAGGGAACCAGTTCAAGCTCGAGGTCGGGTCGGAGAATTTTTATGTTGTCCGAAAGGACAGACTTAAGATACTTCCGGAGGCGCGCTATATTTTGACAGAAGCGTGCCCTCCGGACATTTTCTGGACGTGCTGCAATAGCTGCTTGCCAGGATGACTGGCAGTATGTCGGTATTTGCGGTTTTATTGGTAGAATAATGGGATTATTTCCCGCACTCATACAAAAAATATTGTTATTTTTGGTGATGAAACCCTCTGTAAGACAGGTGGTTTCAAAATTTTTTTTTGATTTTTCCTTTTTTATGCTAAAATTGCAGTGGAATTAAGCTGATCAGTTCTCTTATCCAATGCTCACAGCTCATCAGTTTTAACTCATTCCGTTCATCATAATAATCAAAATTCATTTTCACATTTTCAATTAGACAGGCTGACTGTTTGAGAATGGTGTTCAACTCTCAAAGCATTTTATGTACGATATTCTCCAATTGAACGACATGCTCGTTCCAGAGCTGCTAGATATAGCCGAGCAGTTAAAGATCACAGGTGCGAAAAAGCTGGACAAACAGGCGCTGGTATACAAGATACTGGACAGGCAAGCGGTTTCCAATGATAACAAGGCTGAAGCGGCCGACGACAAGCCGAAACGCAAACGCATTATAAAAACGACAACTGCCAATAGTACGGAAGAAGCGATAGTAGAAAGTGGTGAAGACAGACCCAAAAAGGCAGTTGAGGCAAAGAAAGAAAACCGCAAAAAAGAAGATAAGCCGCTGCTGAAAAAAATAGGCGGCCGTAAGAAAGACGAGTCGGAAGATGAAGCTCCTGTTCCCGCACCGGTGGCCAAGGCTCAGCCCGCAAAGGCGCCACAACCCATGCCTGAACAGCCACAGCTGATAGAAGAGGAAGATGGTGATGAGGAAGATTCTCCCCGTCCGATAGCGTTACAGGACGACTCGGATGGTATACAGGAGCAGCGCGGAGGCGAAGGGCAGGCAAATAGGGCTTATCCTCAGCGGAGGAATGAAGTTTTCAATATCGAGTTCGACGGTGTGATCCAGGCGGAAGGCGTATTGGAAATGATGCCCGATGGGTATGGCTTTCTGCGCAGCAGCGACTACAACTATCTCTCTTCTCCCGATGATATTTATGTAAGCCCTTCCCAGATCAAGCTATTTGGCCTGAAGACCGGTGATACTGTGCTTGGCGCCGTTCGCCCTCCCAAAGAAGGTGAAAAATATTTTGCTTTGCTGAAGGTAGAGACCATCAATAGCAAAGGCCCCGAAGAAGTTCGTGACCGGGTGCCCTTCGACTATCTGACCCCTCTCTTCCCTTTTGAAAAGCTGAATCTGTTTACTGCTCCCAGTGATTACTCCACCCGTATCATGGACCTTTTCACCCCCATCGGTAAAGGTCAGCGCGGACTCATCGTTGCACAGCCCAAGACTGGTAAGACGATGCTGTTGAAGGCTGTTGCGAATGCCATCGCCGCCAATCATCCCGAATGCTATCTGATGATCGTGCTGGTGGACGAGCGTCCTGAGGAAGTTACAGATATGGAACGCAGCGTAAAGGCAGAGGTGATCGCCTCTACTTTCGATGAACCTGCCGAAAAACACGTAAAGGTCTCCACCATCGCATTGCAAAAGGCCAAGCGGCTGGTAGAATGCGGTCATGACGTGGTGATCCTTTTGGATTCCATCACCCGTCTGGCGCGTGCGCACAATACCGTGGCTCCTGCCTCCGGAAAGGTATTATCCGGTGGTGTGGAGGCCAACGCCATGCAGAAGCCCAAGCAATTCTTCGGCGCCGCCCGCAAGATCGAGAATGGCGGCTCTCTCACCATCCTGGCTACCGCCCTTATCGACACCGGCTCCAAAATGGACGAAGTGATCTTCGAAGAGTTCAAGGGTACGGGTAATATGGAACTGCAGCTGGACCGCCGTCTGGCCAACAGACGCGTTTATCCCGCCATCGACCTTGTATCCAGCTCTACCCGCCGTGATGATCTGCTGCTGGAAAGAGAAGTATTGCAAAGAATGAACCTGCTGCGTGTTTATCTCAACGACATGAATCCTGAAGAAGCCATGAACGAATTGCTGAAGCGCATGCGTGGAACAAAGAGCAATGAAGAGTTCCTGGCCAGCATGAATGGTTAAGCGGCTATCTGGTCAATCTTTTTGGCCAGCGTCCTGTCTTTGTCAGTAACCACATCCCCCGCATCGTGTGTTGAAAGCCATATTTCAACCTTGTTATAGACGTTCGTCCATAAAGGATGATGATCCATTTTTTCCGCAGCCAGCGCTACCCGGGTCATAAATGCAAAGGCTTCAGAGAAGGTTTTGAACTCGAACCTTCGATAAAGCTGATTGTTTTTTTCTTCCCACATATGGATTGATTTTAGTGTGAAACAACGACGCAATAGCCGGGCCACGAACCCTAAAATATCAGGTGTCCTTTGTTACGGATCTTGTCTTGCACCAGCTCCGTTACCAGCTGTACGGAAGACATGGTTTTTATGCAGTTGATGAGGTCCCCCAGCTTTTCATCCGTCACGGTATCTCCTTTTAACAGCCATAGAAAATCCAGGTGCTTGAACTCGGGAAGGAGGTATTCTCCATCGAACTGATTGTTATAAAGAAAGTGCTGCAGGGAGTTGTTAGTCTCCTGGTATTCATAGACCCCGAAAAAGTACTTCCGTTGTTTTTTGGTCAGCTGTATCTCGATGTCGTGATTGATGCGAAAGTCAAATCTCAGCCGGTGGTTCAGCTGCCAGCAGAACTGGTAGTCCTTTACGGGAGCCACCACCCCCAGCAGGCGGGTGCCCTGGAAGAACTCGTCGGTCATATCGTCTATGTTCAGCTTGAGCTTCATGGTCCTTTGTTTGATGCCGGCCGTCAAAATTGTATCGCCGCCTGCTGGAGATCATTTCCACGCTTGTACTTCACCGTGGTGGAGTCTCCTTTCCTGAATTTCGATAGTGCCTCCATGTACTTTTCCAGGTCGGGTACAGGATAGTCCCCCAGCTGTACGATGATATCACCGGCTTTTAATCCTGCCTTTTGTGCGGGTCTTCCCTCACTAACGCCATCGGCCCGGACACCGCCGCCATTAAATGTATAATCCGGCATGATACCCAGGGTCACGGTAAAATGGGGACCTGCCATTTGTGTCTCACGGGTCTTTGCAAAGACAAGCCGCGGCCTTTTATTGAGCCCTTCCACGACCTCGTATACATATTTCAGCACCTCGAGCTCACCCATATAATTGATCTTATCGGCTTTGTCCGTAGGCTTATGATAGTCTTCATGAAGTCCCGTAAAGAAAAACAGCACGGGTATATCTTTCCGGTAGAACGAAGTATGATCGCTGGGTCCTACCCCGCTGCTGTCGAAGTTCAACCGGAAGAATTTCTTATCCTTCACGTTGTCCAAAATCCCGGCCCATGTGGGAGAAGTGCCATAACCTCCTACAGTAAGGGCATGGGTGCTATCCCTTAGCCGCCCGATCATATCCAGGTTGATCATATAATTGACCCTGGACAGGTCGATGGTAGGGTGCTCCACGAAATATTTAGATCCGTAGAGGCCGAGCTCTTCGCCGGAAAATGCGATAAAAAGATAATTGTTTCCCTTCAGAGAAGACGCTTTCAGCAGCCGGGCCAGCTCGATGACGGCCGCTACCCCGCTGGCGTTATCATCGGCTCCGTTGAAGATCAGTCTTTCAGGCCCTCTGTAAAGGCCGTTGCTGTCCTCTCCATATCCCAGGTGGTCATAATGGGCTCCGATGATGACGGTGGTAGGGGCCCCATTATCCAGGTAGCCAACGATATTATGACCGGTGCGTTTCTTTTCTGTAAAGGATACTTTCAGCTTTATGTCCAGCGAGGCGGATTCGTCCTTCAGGTATTTACTCCGGCCTGCCCGGGTGATATAGAACAAAGGGAAAACGGCCTGCTCCGAATGGTCTTTTGGGTCAAAGGAGAGATTATCTGCAATCCTCGAAGTATTGTACAGGATCAGGGCGGTAGCTCCTTTTTTGTGGAGCTCTTTTGCCTTGTCCCGGATGGCCTGATCAAGGTCGAAATGGGGATTGCCTTTGTTTGTTTCCAGCAGCTCCTTTAGATCGAGGAACCATGGGTCTCCTTTTTCCTGGAGGGCAATGGCGGGGGTACCTTCAACGGACCCGATGGCGCTAAAGGCGAGAGGAAAATATTCTTTATTGATAATCAATGGCTTATCGTCGATGGAAAAAACGGTTTCTTCGCTGATGCGTTTGCCTTCGTCTATTTCAAAGGATTGTTTCCAGCCATTGTTATCCCCTTTGGGCTGTAGTCCGGACCTGGCAAAGCCGATGCTGATGTAGTCGCCTGCTGCCTGTTCGCCGGGTGTGCCAGTACGACGGCCTTCCAGCTTGTCATCTGCCAGAAAGTGTATATGCGTCTCCAGGTTGGCTTCTGTAATCTTGTCCGCTCTTTTCAGCCGCTGTCCAGAAGTGAGCAGGGACAGAAAGGGAAGGATCAAGGTAAGCGTAGCGATCTTGATACGAATGATCATAAAAGTCGGTTTTACAGGATTTACCAGGAGCCAGTCGGCGGGGCGGCTCGTCTGATAATGAGCTGCAGCTCGTGCTGTAAAGATAAATAGGTTACCCCAACATTAATAATTGGCTAAAACTTTTCTACACTCATCTTTTTTCCTTTAGTTTTGCAGATTGCCCTTGCCGGACCGGGGTCGTGGGCCTTTATAACGAACCGTTGGTTCGTTCCGCCGGGTGAAGAGGGGAATTGTCAAATAGAAATATGGCATTACCGCACCTTATTAAGTATGTATATACCAATGGTACCGATGAAGTAATTCGCCGGGGAAAAAAGATCCATGCAATTGGGTATGTCGAGCTGGTGGAATACGACGAGCTGTTCGAGTCGGTGACCTTTCGTGTAAAAGATGACAGCTATGCTACCTATTATAAGGTATATGTGCAGAAGTTCAAGGATCCTAAGACGCTGTCCATACGTTGCAGCTGTCCTTATAACCTGGGTGATATCTGCCGTCATGAGGCTGCGGCCCTGATCCAGCTGCAGGAGCTGCTGGACCGGAATATGCTCAAGGCGGAGGAAGTGCTGTACGATCAACAGCATACGGTGGTCAAGATGAAGTTCATCGATCTCAAGAGCATCCGGCTCCTTTGCAGTCCGGAGACGCTGGGGGAAGCTGAAAAGTATCTTCGGACACAGAGAGCAAAGATCGAGTATGCGAAGGACGAGATCGTGAAAGCTTCCGTCGAGCTGGACGGAAAAAGTTACCAGGTGGTATTGAGGAAGAATGAGGAAAGGAATTTCGACACCAGCAGCGACTATCCCGATACGGCGCATCCATTGGGGCTGCCCAAGGTGATCGTATTCCTGCAATTGCTGCATACGCACGGCGCCCATTATTTCGACACCATCCGCAACTGGGATAAGGAAAAGAATAAATTGCTGGAAGCATATGGCTACTCCCTCTCCGACGACCTGAAAGGGAAATTTGAGTTTACTTATAAGGAAGGCAAGCCTTTCCTGCGCGTGCTGGATACGTCTATCAAACGGGTAGCGCCGCTGGCGACGGGTCGTCCCAGGCCAGCCGAAACTGAACAGCCCGTGGTCCTGGTGACGGAAGAGGAAAAAACGCTGGGTGGAGTGGCCCAGCGGCTGGGCATCGTCTTCAATTTCAACCAGGACGGCTTTCCGGGTTTTGCCCTGGATGCGATAGCGGGAGAAAGCAATGAAGAGCAATCCGCCTATTCGGGAAAGGTGGAAAAGATGGATCTTACCAAGTTCGTCAACACGGATTCTTTTTCTGAATTTGATAAACAGCTGATCCCTTTCCTTCGCAAGATGCAGGGACCGGAGATCAGCAAATATCTCAGCCGCAACTCCCCCTTCAGCGGCATCTGGGAAAATATCATCCATCATGAAGAGGATGATCTCCCCGAAGAGACAAAGAAGCTGATGGTTGAGTACCTGTACCCCAAACTCAAAAAGCTTTTTGCGGAAGTAAGCTCCAATCCTTTTATATTCTTTCTCAACGGGCATAAGCCTTTTAAGACGACCAATCTTCAGCCTATCGGCCTCTCGGGGGATAACATCACACCTTTCTTCAGCGTGTCCCTGGCGGCGAATGGATATGAGCTGACCTGTTATGTGAAGGTCAATGGGCAGCCGGTAGAGCTTGCTCAAAATGAGTGTAAGAGCAGCATGGTATTTTCTTACAACAACAACCTATACTGCTGGAGCCGGCCGGAGGATATCGCTCTGATAGAAAAATTCTCCGGAAAGGAGAAATGGATCGTGGATACGGACCAATGGCCTAAACAGCTGAAGGAGTTTATCCTACCCCTGACCCGGGACTATCATGTGGATTTTGACAATGCGCTGGTCAAGGAGGTAAAGGATGGTGAGCCGGAAAAAAAGCTGCTCCTGCAGGAGAAGGGCGACTATCTGGTGTTTCAGCCCATTTTCTCCTATAAAGGATTCGAGACAAGGCCGGGCGGAAAGGATGAGATCATTGTGCCGGACGGGGGCCAGGTCCTCGTCGTGCATCGCAACAGGGAGGCGGAGCTGCAATTTTTCCGCAAGCTGGAATCCCTCCACTCCCAGTTCCTTCATCCAGAGAGCGCGCATTCCCTGGCGCTGAAGGGCGCCGACGTGCTCAAGAACAACTGGTTCTTTCTCTTTGTGGACGCCATGGAGGAAATGAAAGTGCCTGTGTATGGCTTTGAGGCGCTGAAGAATTTCCGGTTCAATACGGCCAAACCACAGACAAAGATCCATATCAGCAGCAATACCGACTGGTTTGACGCCCGGGTGGACATTGTGTTTGGGGATCAGAAAGTGACGATCGCGGATGTGAAGAAAGCGTTGGCCAACCGGCAACAGTTCGTTCCGCTGGACGACGGGACGCTTGGAGTACTGCCGGAAGAATGGATAAAGAAGTATTCTCTTTTGTTCCGGGTGGGTGAAGGGCAGCGTAATCAGCTCCGGCTGTCGAAATATCATATGAGCGTCATCGACGAGCTGTATGACAATCGTAATGAAGAGGAGCTGATCATCCGGCTGGAAGAGAAATACGAGCAGCTGAGGGAGTTCAACAGGATCAAGGAAATCCCTGCGCCGGCCCACCTGGAGCCTATCCTCCGGCCTTACCAGGTACATGGGTTCCACTGGCTGAATTATCTGCAGGAGGTCAACTGGGGTGGTATCCTGGCCGACGACATGGGTCTTGGTAAGACCATCCAGGCCCTGTCCTTTTTGCAGCATTTTAAAGACGTGAACGGACGTCTCAGCGCGCTGGTGGTTTGTCCTACCACGCTGATGTTCAACTGGGAGAATGAAATAAAGAAATTTACCCCCTCGCTGACCTATCATATTCATCATGGAGGCGACAGGACGCGCAACAAGCAGGCATTGAGCCAGTACAACGTCATCATCACTACCTATGGGACTTTGCGCAGCGATATCAAGCTGCTGCTGGAGATCGCTTTCGACTATGCCGTGCTGGATGAATCCCAGGCTATCAAGAACCCCAGCAGCAAAGTGACGAAGGCGGCCTGTCTGCTGCATGCCAAGCACCGGCTGTGCATGAGTGGTACACCTCTGCAGAATAATACGTTCGACATATTTGCCCAGATGAACTTCCTCAATCCGGGGATGCTGGGCAGCATCGAATTCTTCCGCCAGGAGTTTGCGGTACCGATCGACAAGTTTGGCGAGCAGGACAGGAAAGATCACCTGCGTAAGCTTCTTTATCCTTTTATCCTGCGGAGGACCAAGGAGCAGGTGGCGAAAGACCTTCCTGATAAGACGGAGACCATTCTGTTCTGCGAGATGGAGGATGAACAGCGGAAGGTATATGACGCCTACCGGAATGATTACAGGGACAAGATCCTGGGCACGATCGAGACGCAGGGTATACAGCGTAGCCAGCTTACCATCCTGCAGGGTCTGATGAAGCTGCGCCAGATCTGTGATTCTCCGGCTATCCTGAACGAGACGGACCGTTATCCCAACCATTCCATCAAGCTGGATGAGCTGGCACGGGAGATCACCGAGAATATTGGCGATCATAAGGCATTGATCTTTTCTCAATTCCTTGGCATGCTGGCGCTGATACGGGAAAGGTTGAAAGAGCTGGAAATCAAGTTCGAATATTTTGACGGCAGCACGTCGGCCCAGGAAAGAGAAAGGGCGATACAAAGCTTCCAGACGGATGACAGCTGCCGGGTATTCCTTATCTCTCTCAAGGCCGGTGGCGTAGGTCTTAACCTTACGGCTGCCGACTATGTATATATCGTCGATCCGTGGTGGAACCCTGCCGTGGAACAGCAGGCTATCGACCGGACGCATCGTATCGGTCAGACGAAAAACATCTTCGCCTATCGCATGATCTGTAAAGACACCATCGAGGACAAGATCCTGCAGCTGCAGGAAAAGAAGCGTATCCTGGCCAAGGACCTCATTGCTGATGATGACGGCTTTGTGAAGAGTCTTACCAAGGCGGATGTGGAGTACCTGTTCTCGTAAGTGGGTGTCCTGCACTCACAAGTGCGGTATACGGACACATTAAAGCTACATTTCATCTTACGTCTGTCCTCCGGACAACGAGCTACAGGCTCGTTCTGATTCACCGGTAAAAATTCGAAGGGGTCCCTTGGGCCGACCCCATCTGCCCCGGCCGAAGGCCAATCTTAAGCGGCATTTGGGCCGGAGGATACATTTCACCGATAAAATCCGGAGGCGCAAATCCTCCGTGGCCCTACCGGCATCCTATTTTGCCATTGATATATCCCGGATAGGATGGGGGTAAACCCGGTAGTATTTTAGCAGTCCATGAGAAAGCACCGCCCTGAACTGACCTCAGGTGGCTACAAAATCAAATTGACAGGAAATGAGAAAGTATTTACTATTGGTTTCTACGGCTTTGTGTTTTCTTACAGCGCATTCTTTCGCACAGGGAAGGGTTAAAGGTTCTCTGAAGGGCACCCTCGTGGACACGGTGGGTGGGGCACAGTTCCTCGGCAATGCTACGGTAGCGCTGACCCCGGATAAAGGCGACTCCACGGACACCGACTTCATCATTACAGATAAAAAGGGGGCTTTTCAATTCAAAAGCCTCGACTCGGGCACCTATCATCTCGTGATATCCTATGAAGGGTATATACCTGTTCGCCGGACCATTACGGTGAATGCTGCCAACAGAGATTTCGACCTGGGGGTTCTGCATATGGAGCGGAATCACGATATGATGACGGCGGTGGTGGTGCAACGTCCGCCCATATCGATAAAGAAAGATACAGTGGAGTACAATGCGGGTATGTTTGCCACCAAGCCAAATGCCGTGGCCGAAGATCTTTTGAAGAAGATGCCCGGTATACAGGTGGATAAGAGCGGAAATGTGACGGCGCAGGGAGAGACGGTACAGCGGGTGCTGGTCAATGGGAAGCGCTTCTTTAGTGACGATCCTAAAATGGCGACGCGCAATCTGCCCCCAGACGTCATCGACAAGATACAGGTATTCGACGACCTCAGCGATCAGAGCAAGTTCACCGGCTTTGACGACGGCAATCGGGTGAAGACCATCAACATCGTCACCAGGAAGGATAAAAGACAGGGCTATTTCGGAAAGTTCGCGGCCGGCGCGGGCACCAATGAAAACTATGACGAGATGGTGAATCTCCACCGATTTGACGGAGAGCAGCAGATCTCGGTGTTGGGGCAAGCCAACGACATCAACAAGCAGAATTTTTCACAAAGTGATATTTTCGGCAGCGGTGGCGGACGCAGGAATGGATTTGGCGGTGGCGGAGGCGGTGGCGGATCTTCTTCCGGGATCACTACCACATGGGCTGGCGGCGCCAATTACCGGAATGCGCTAAGCTCCAAGACGGACCTTACGGCCAGCTATTTCTATAATCAGCAGCATGTTTCGACCTTCACGCAGGACAGCGTCCTGAAGCCCATCGATGGAGATACGATCCAGACCAGCGCGGGTAGCAGCTACAGCATATCGAGAAGCCAGAACCACCGGATCTTTGCCAACCTGGAATCCAGGCTTGACAGCAACAATTCGCTGGTCTTCCGGCCCAATGTAACGTTCCAGCATAGCAATCCGAACGCGTCTTCCTCCAATTATACGATCGATAACTATGGCACTCCGATCAACAGTTCGAACGCTCATTCGAGCAGCATTACCAATGGATTCAACATCAACGGGTCCAATCTGCAGCTGCGGCATAGATTCAAAAAGCCTTTCCGGACCATCTCCCTGGATATGAATATTACGTCCAATGTCAATGACGGCACTGGCTATAACTACTCTATCAACCATCTTTACAAGCTGGGGAGAGTCGATACGCTGAACCAGTATTTCACGAATTCCTATCATGGTACTACGCTTAGTCCCACGCTGTCCTATACGGAGCCGATAGCGAAGCATCAGATACTGGAATTCAATTATAATCACAGCTATACGAACAATACGACGCGGAACAATACCTTTGACTTTGCAGACTCCGTCCATGGCTATAGCAGCCTGGACAGCCTGTTCACCAATTCGTACAAATTCGTTTCCAACACGGACAGGTTTACGCTGAACTGGCGGATAGAGAATGAAAAATTCAATCTGTCAGCGGGTTCAGGCGTGCAGCTCACCAGCTACAACAGCGACAATACTACCAAGGGCATCACGGTGGAGCGCAATTATGTAAACCTTACGCCTACGGTGAATTTCCGATACATGTTCTCCCGCACCTCCCATCTGAGGGCATTCTATTCCGGCAGGACGGGACAGCCTTCGGCCTCACAGCTGCAGCCGCTGACGACCACTTCAGACAATATCAGCTATACGGTGGGTTACCAGGACCTGCGTCCTCAGTTCACGCACAGTCTTCGGGTGCTGTACACCAATTTCGACCCGTCCAGTCAACGGGTGCTCTTTGCGACGGTGAATGCCAGCACAACCGTACATGATATCCAGTCGCTGTTCTGGTACAATGCCAAAGGCGGGCAGACGACGACGTACAGGAATCTCAACGGCACCTGGAATCTTTCAGGATATTTCAATTATGGGTTCCCCCTCAAGAAGCCCAAATCCAACCTGAATTTTATTACGAATGTGAATTACTCGCAAAGTCAGTCCCTGCAGGCGGCGGATTCTTTGTCGGCCCTGGAAGGGTTCTATAAGCATATCTTTGTGCACAACACCGGCATGACGGAGACCATCAGCTGGACGACGAATATCAAAAAGAACTTCGATATGAACTTCAGCTCCGCCACTACCTATAATATCGCCCGCAAGACGGCGCCGCTGAATACCAAGGGTGGGGCTACGACGAACAACGCCGGTAATCTGAACTCTTTCTCGGAAGTGCTTTCCGCGGAGATAACCGCCTATACGAATAATGGCTGGCTCATCGCCACCACTTTCGACTATACGTATACCAATACGCATTCCAACGGATACAATGCCAGCGTCCCTCTGCTGAACCCCAGCATAGCCAAGCAGCTGTTTAAGAAGAAGAATGGGGAGATACGTCTCACTGTGTTCGACCTGCTGAACCAGAACGTATCTGTGAGCAAGTCCGTCAGCAGCCTGGGGCAGGTGACCTATAACAGGAATAATGTGCTGACTCGTTATGCCATGCTGACCTTTACGTATAACCTGAATAATTTCGCCGGCAGCAACCAGCGCCGTATGCCCGGGTTCTTCCGGGGTCCCCGTGGGGGTGGTGGATTCCGTGGGGGAGGGGGTGGTTTTAGAGGAGGGCCGTTGGAGTAGCCTGGCCGTGGAGCCGCCTTATGTTGGGCCGGGGGATTCAGGCACCACCGTTCAATAAAAGATCAGTTCCTTAAAGATCTACAGTTGAGAGGTACCCGACGTACAGCGGTGGAACGGTGAGGGCTGCCCGGTCATGAAAGAAGCAAAGCTGCACAAAAGGAAGCAACAGAATAGCGGACCTGACAATGGCAGCGTCAGGGATTGGAGTGGAAAGCCCACAGGGGAGGTACGAACCGAGGACTTCGAACATAACCGAACGAAGTGAAGGTTACGAGCAAGGTGGAACGTGACGAAGCAGTTCCGACGAAGGCTGCCCGCCCGCAGGGGACGCCCAAAGAAGAGAGGGGGTGGACTATTTTTGTTGGCTGGCCGCCCCTGAAAATAAAAAACCCACCAGATGGTGGGCTCTTTTTTTAAGATCTTTTATCTTCTCCGATAATGGTGATCCGTATGCGTCACGGGCGACTGGCCTATGAGAATGACGGACAGAATTGTTCGTAAAAAACGGGTTAAGTTGGACGAAGGACGATATATGTCCTTGTAAATCTTTGCGTTACGTGTGTCAAAAGACATATTGGATTTAGACATGGGTATAGGTTTGTTTTAAGTACTTAATCAGAGTACAATTGTATATAACGGCACAATATACACTTTTATTGTACAATTTATCCACAAAGCATTGTTAAGCCACGTAAATTTCCTATTGCGGAGGGGTGGGAATGTTTGTACCTTGTTCAAAATCCTTTCTATGAGAAACACCATTCTCACGATGGCGCCGGTGTTGTTTTCTGTGACGCTGGCAGCACAAGGAATTTTTTCCAACAAGACCCAATCCGTACTTGAAAAAGTCATACAGGATTATCCCAATCATTTCCATAACATTAAAGGCGAATTGATCAGCCAGGAGCGTCAGAAGGCTGAATATAGATCTACATTGCAATTACCCGGCAGCCCATCCTGTATCGTAATTCTCACGGGCGGGCAGGGAACAGCATCCGACGAAGGCTATACCTGGAACTGTATTGTCCTGGATTCAGAAAGCTTTACCGTAGCCAGGGACAGGTTTCGGGAGATCTATAGCCAGCTCAGCAACAGCATTATTACCACCACTGCACAGAAGACTTTTATTCTCAGCGGCGGATATGAAACTCCTGACGAGGGGAAAAAATGTACGCGTATCGTCTTCTCTCTTTTGCCCGGCGTAGGAGATATGAAGCGGCTGAAGGTGGGGCTTTTCCTCCATCAGGTGGGTGGTAAGTGGAGGATAATGCTGTGCGTGAATGACCGGAACACGGAAGATGTCCAAGGAGCCGTGACGGTGAATTGATGCGGGACGGCCTTGCGGAATTTAACGTTCATTAACTTTAAATCAAACCTGATTAACCGCCCTTCCGGAGGGGCGCTTTTACTTTCGTTGCCAACCAGAACGGATAAGGTCCGTTCCAGACATTAACGACCGGCAATGAAATCCACTTTTACACTCCTCTTGTTTTTCTCTCTGGCAGCGCTACAAGGCCTGGCCCAGGCTGACGGCAGCGTAAGGGGCAGGCTGAAAGATACGGCCGCCCATATCCCCGTGCCCGATGCGACACTAACCATACTGAATACACGGGACTCGTCCCTGGTTAATTTTACCCGAAGCGATGCTTCCGGCGCCTTTGTCATGTCGAGGTTAAACAATGGGACCTACCGGCTACTGATATCGCATGTAGGCTATCGGAACGTAAGCCGGATCTTTGTCATCACCGACCTGGAAAAGGCGGTGGACCTGGGAGAGATTGTCCTAACGGGCAAGAGCAGCACATTGGAAGCGGTGACCGTACAGCAGGAGGCCCCGCCCGTGTCCATCCGGCACGATACCATCGAGTTCAATGCGGGCTCTTTCCACACTAAGCAGGATGCTGTCGTCGAGGACCTGTTGAAGAAGCTGCCAGGCGTACAGGTGGATAAGAACGGAACTATAAAGGCAAATGGGCAGGAGGTGAAAAAAGTGCTGGTGGACGGAAAGGAGTTTTTTGGCAATGATCCCAAGATAGCTTCCAAGAATCTTCCGGCGGATGCGGTGGACAAGGTCCAGGTATTTGATAAAAAATCCGACCAGAGCGAGTTTACGGGATTCGATGACGGCAACAGCCAGCGGACGATCAATCTGACCATCAAAAAAGACAGGAAGCATGGGATCTTTGGCCGGCTGACGGCAGGGGGAGGAAGGGATGCGGGGGGCGGCGGGGCTGGGGCGAGCAACGGAGGGGGAAACGGATCTGGCGGAGGCTCCGGTGGGACTGGCAGCGGCGGATCGGGGGCGAGCGGTGGTTCCGGGGCGAGTGGCTTCCCGGCAGCGGCTGATCGGAGGTATGAATCCAGATTCAATCTTAACCAGTTTTCAGGCAACAAGCAGCTTTCTGCCCTCGGCTTGTGGAATAACACGAACAAACAGGGTTTTTCCTTCCAGGATGTGATGGGCTTTAACAATGGCGGCATCGGCAGCAGCGGCGGCGGCCGGATGACGCTGGATGGCAATAATTCCAGCGTTCCGATAGAGGGCCTCGGGGCCAGTAATCAGGCCATTACCACCACCAAGGCGGGAGGCGTGAATTTTTCCGATAACATTCGTAACCATACGGATCTTGGGGGCAGCTATTTTTTCAATCAGGCGGATGACCGTATCCGGCAAAAAGACGCCAAACAATACCTTTCCCCCGACAATTCCTATAACCAGGATCAAACCACGGCGACCGACCGGCACAATGAGAATCAGCGGATCAACCTTCTTTCCGACAGTCGCCTGGACAGCTTCAATTCTGTCAAGATCACCAGCAGACTGACCTGGCAGCGGAGCAGCAGCACATCCTCCTCCATCGACAGCTCGCGCGAGAGGGCAAGCAATGCCTTGCTGAATACAAGCTCCTCCAGCTCCGCGGCACATATGGATGGATACAGCTGGAACAACAATGCACTGCTCCGCCACCGATTCGCCCTGAAAGGGAGGACGCTGTCTGTAAACCTCTCCTTCGGATTAAATAAAGGCACGGGTGGTGGTAGCCTTTATTCGTTGAATCAGTTTTCCCACCGGGGGGCTGATACGTTAAATCAATTGTATAACCAATCGAACCACGGCAACAGCTATGGGGCAGTGGTCAACTATACGGAGCCATTCTCAAAAAGCTCCCTATTAGAAATGAGCTATAACTTTTACCAAAGCCATAGTGAGACGGGCAAACAAACCTTTGATGCGGATGCCACGGGGAAGTACTCTCTGCTGAATCAGCAGCTGACGAATGATCTCCGCAATACATTTACCTATCACCGTGAGGGGGTTGCTTTCCTCCATCAGCGTGAAAAGTACAATTTTACCCTGGGGGCCACGCTCCAGCAGGCGGTATCGACAAATGTGTTTGGGTATGTGAACAAAGACAGCCTGCTGCGACAGACCTTTTGCAATCTGCTGCCCAATGCCCTGCTTCAGTATGATTTTTCCAAATACAGTAACCTGCGCATGCAGTATACCACGTATACCAATCAACCCAGCCTTTCGCAACTGCAGCCCGTGCCGGACAATTCGGATCCTTTGAATATAAAGGCGGGCAATCCGGGCCTGCAGCAGGAGTATTATCATTCCCTCCGGCTGAACTATCTTTCCTTTGACCCCTTCCAACGTACAAGTCTTTTTGGTATGTTGAGCTACAATGCCATACGGCACCGTATCGTGAATGATGACGAGGTGGACAGCGTGGGCGTAAGGACGTCGCGGCCTGTTAACCTGGATGGATTGTACCAGGCAAATGGGTTTTTATCCTGGGAATTCCCCGTACGAAGCATCTATTCCATGGTGAACTTTAAAAGCGATGTCTCCTATGACCATAATGCCAGCCTGGTGAATGGGGTCCGTAATAATGGGAATACATGGACGCTGGGACAGGGGGTGGATGTGAATTTCTCTTATAAGGAGTCGCTGGATATCTCCGGAGGCGCCAAGGTGGAATATAATGATGCGCGCTATTCCCTGTCGCCAGGGCAAAATCAGCAATACTGGACGGAGACTTACAACCTTGACCTCAACTGGTACCTGCCGAAGGGGTTTAGCCTGGCGAGTGATTTAAATTATGTTCACCGAAGCGGATTGCCGGCGGGCTATAACAGCAGTCCGTTGGTCTGGAATGCGGGTGTGGCATCGCAGCTTTTTAAGAACAGGCGGGGGCTGCTGCGTCTGCAGGTCTTCGACATCCTTCGCCAGAATACGGGCTTTACGCGGAACACCAGCCAGAACTACATCGATGACATGTCCTACCAGGTATTGAACCGGTATTGGTTGGTAAGCTTCACGTATAGTATCAACAGGTTTGCCGGCAGGGCGGTAAAGGGCGGAATGGAGAGGCGGGGGCCGGATATAAAGATCATGCGGTGAGGGCAAGATAACCGGTGTAGACGGGATAAGCGGGTGAGAACATGGGGCGGTGACGCCGGGGGTGTTGCGGTGACGCGTACGGACACGGGGTGTAACGATAGCGGACAGACTTTTGCGCGCGGATTCTGCCACCTGACTGATTTACAGACAGTTGCTGTTCCGGCATTTTATTCGTGGCCTTCCCGGGGGGCAAAAATGCCTTTCGGACAGGGGGCCAAAA
>Ga0207667_10002929_pt1 | contig 21195 bp, 25 predicted proteins | sample KBSCornC52_FD_184301 | JGI IMG/M metagenome (GOLD analysis project Ga0207667, IMG submission 184301) | Corn rhizosphere microbial communities from Kellogg Biological Station, Michigan, USA - KBS Corn C5-2 (SPAdes) (version 2) | ecosystem: Host-associated > Plants > Roots > Rhizosphere > Soil ...
TGCGAAGGGCGATCAAATCGGTGGCCGGATCCCGCCCGGCGACCGTCGCGACGGTCGACTCTCCGTTTGGAAGCACGATCGGGATCTCGTCATCGCGCCTTACCGTGTGGCTGGCACTGACGATGACGCCGTCACGCCAGACGATTCCGCTCGACGGAATCCGGCGTCGCGCGTGAATCGCAACAACCGAGTTTCCTGCGGTCTCGACCGCCGCCGCGAGCTGAGATGAGAGCTCGGAAAGTGTGCTGGTACTGCCTTCTGATTTTGGTGACATACAAACCCGGTGTGAGTGGACCTGCATTCACTCTCGCGGGTTTGCTCGAGGCCTGGTATCGGACGTATGGGTGAGTGGCAGCTTCTCCTCGGGGACCTTGTGGCTCCGTCGCCCGATGAGTGTGGGGCGCGAACGGGTGGGGTGCCGACCGATTCAGGTTGTCTTTGCGTAGAGCTCGACGTACCCGCAGCTCGGACACCGGTAAGCGGTGAGAGGAATCTGCTCCTTGGGCTTGAACTTTATGCCGCCGAAAAAGCGCTGACGCTCAGCGTGCCCATGCGACCAGACACTTTGTGTTGCCCTGTTACGGCCAAGATCAGGAATGTGCCCCTCTTCCATTGTTTTCTGGCATTTCGGACAACGAAAACTGGCTTGGGCCATTGGTTTCTCCCTTTGATAACACCGCGTTCGCCGTCTTGGCGGGCCGAGTGTGTTCTGCCATCATAATACGGAATACGACGATAACCTGATTCGCGGAGAACGTATGAGCATCGCCGACACGCTGTTGCCCGAGTTCGATCAGGAGATGGCCACCACCCGCCGAGTGGTGGAGCGGGTCCCGACCGACAAGGGCAAGTGGAAACCACACGAGAAGTCTTTCTCACTCGGACATCTCACGCAGCTCGTGTCGGGAATGCCCGGCTGGATTACGAACGCCGTAACGGAGACCTCGTTGAATCTTGGGTCTTACCCGGGTTACTCGTACGAGAAGACGGAAGATCTCCTCAAAATGTTCGACCAGAACGTCAAGGAAGCGCGGAAGGCCATCGCGTCCGCGAAAGACTCGGATTTTCAGGTTCCATGGTCTCTCAAGCGCGGCGATCAGGTTTTCTTCACCGCGCCGCGCGGAGTAATCGTCCGCCAGACGATCAATCATCTCGTTCACCACCGCGGCCAGCTCACTGTTTATCTGCGGCTGATCGATGTTCCTGTCCCGTCTATCTACGGACCTACGGCGGACGAGCCTATGCCCGGGTTATCACCCTCGAAGAAGTAAGTCGAGCACGATCAGGTCAGGCAAATCGCTTCAGCGACCGTTCTTTCGCTTTCTGCATTTCGACTTCGCGGTTCCGCGGCGGAGCGTTCGTATGCAGCGAGTGGACAAGGCGATGCGCGGCCGCGGTCACTTCCTCCACGGCTTGATTGAACGCGGCCTCGTTAACTCGTGACGGGCGCGTGGTGCCACTGAGCTTCCGCACGAACTGGAGCGATGACGCGTGGATCTCCTCGTGGGTCGCAGGTGGCTCGAAGTTGGCGAGTGTCTTGATGTTGCGGCACATCTTTGTATCCTCGGGCGCGGTTGGACAAATAGGCTCTGGTTGTAAAATGTCAGTGGTACCTCGAGGGCGCCACGGGTTTTCTTTTACTCAGCCCCTCCTTTTCACAGCGTCGACGACCCCACGCATCTGGGCCTCGTCGATGAGCCGGCCATGAACTTCGTGAACTCCTGTCCGCGCGATCACGTCGCGAACATTGTGCTCACGAATTCCGCCACCCGCGATTATCGAGACACGCTCACGCGCCTGTAACGCCAACGCTGCGATGACTTCTACACCCTCCCGGGCTGTAGCCGCCCCTCCCGACGTGAGCACACGGCTGACTCCCGCGCCGATCGCATCGTCGAGCGCGACGGCCAGATTCGCCGAGGAATCAATCGCGCGATGGAACGTCACGGGCAAGCCACCGGCCGCTTTGACGAGCGAGCGCGTTCGCTCGATGTCCACGCGACCATCAGCATCGAGCGCACCGGTCACGATCCCGGCAATGCCCATTGTTCGGCTGAGCTCGATATCACGAATCATCATGTGGAACTCACTCTCTGAGTAAACGAAACCGCCAGCGCGCGGTCGAATCAGCACGAACACCGGGAGTTTTATCCGCTCGACAATGGCAGCGACCAGTTCGACATCCGGCGTCGTACCACCTTCGCCCAGGTTGTCACACAGCTCGATCCGATCTGCGCCGGCGCGCTCTGCAGCGAAAGCGGAATCGAGAGTTTCTACCGCCGCCTCAACGAGCGTCAACGAGTGTCCAGCGGTGCGGCGGCGTCCGTATCGGCGAGTATCTCTCCTAACGCGCACTCGTGAATCACCGTCGCTGGCCAATCCGGCTCGTACCGCTCGGCGCTCTTCATTCGACTCAGTGTTAAACGCTTACCGGAGCCCCAGACGATCATGACGCTCTCCTTTGCGGACACGATCGTGTCGATGCCTACGGTGATTCCGTGGTCGGGCACGGCAGCAAGCGTCCCGAACGCGGGAAAGGTCTGGAGGTTGTCGCGACGTGTGTCCTCTGAAAGCTGAATGATCCGAGTTCGGCTCGAGCGAGCGCTGCCTGGTGGGTTGAACGCCACGTGCCCGTCACTGGCGCCCGATGCCAGGATGAAGAAATCGAGTCCCCCGAGATCAGCAATTCTCTTGTCGTAAGCGGCCGGGTCGCGAGGATCGGGAAACCAAATGGACTCTTCGGGCAGCCGTTGAGTCGCCAGGAGTGATGCGTTCAAGCGGTCGGCGATCTCGACACGAGCGAAGTGATGGCAGGACCACGGGTTCCTGGCTGATGCGTATTTGTATCCCGAGCCTGCTGCTACGAGGTACTCGTCCATCATGACGAGCGTGACATGACTCAAATCCTCCGGCTTCTCCGCCAGCTGCCTAGCCAGCGCCCTGTAAATCGGGCGCGGCGTCCGACCGGTAGGACATCCGAGGACAAAGCGCTTGTCGCCCCAGCGTGCCTTCTCAATCCTGGTGAGCAGCAGACGCGCTACGTGCTCTCCGATTGCATCGGGAGATGGAAAAACGCGTACCGGAGCTCGGGACATGGAACGCTACTCGAGTGGATCGAGGAAGAGACTCGCCGCACCAATCAGCCCCTCCCATCCCTCGAACGACGAGCCGATGACTCGAGTGTGATCGCGGAATTCCGGACGGGCATGAGTGTGATAGCTCGCGCGCACGGATTCGAGCAGAAGCTCTCCAGCCGCGGAGATTCCGCCGCCGACCGCGATTGTATCGGGGGAGAAGAGAGGCGAAAGGGACGCCAGGCCAAGCCCAAGCCACCACCCGGTCTCAGAGAGTGCTTTCAACGAAGCCTGATCACCTTCCCGCGCGCTGGTGATGATTTCGCGAACGGTACGGCCGCCGCCACGCTCCGATACGGCCGCCACGTTAACCATGGCCTCGAGGCAACCCCGGGCGCCGCATGTGCACATGCGCCCCTTCCGATCGACGATGATGTGTCCTATATCGCCCGCGCACTCGCCGGTGTAGCGCAGCAGCTGTCCATCGATGACTACTCCGCCGCCGAGCCCTGTCCCAAGCGTTACGCCCAGCAGTCGCGTCGAGCCTCGACCGGCCCCGTACCGATACTCGGCAACGACAGCGGCGTTCGAGTCGACCTCGAGCGGACACTCGAGGGAGAATCGCTTCTCCAGAGTGCGGCGCAACGGAAACTCGCGCAGGGCTACGAGGTTTGCGTTGTGAATCATCCCAAGTCGCTGGGGATCGAGAAAGCCCGCGACCGACACGCCGATTCCTGACGCTGGATTCCTCTGGGCCTTCGCGGCATCCAGCATGGGCTGAAGCGTCGCGACGATGGAATTGATCAGCGCTATTGGCTCGCCGTCCGGGCTGGTCGGTACGCGCTCGCGCCTGATGATCGTGCCGTCTTCATCGACGATCCCGATCTTGATCGCCGTCCCGCCAATATCGATCGCGCCAGCCCGTCGCATTCAGATCGCGGCTTGCGCCAGCTCCGGGTGCTTCCAGAGATCGATCGGCTTGCCGATTCCCTTCGGCTGAAAGGGCATCATGATCTTGCGCCCCAATCCCGCGGACGCATAGGCGGCGTACAGAACTTCCTGCACCACGCGTCCAGTCTCACCATCGGAGATCGGCGTCTCCTTCCCGCGCACGCAGCGCGCGAAATGCCGCATTTCCTGCGGAAATCCGTAATTCCAGTGTTCCTCGAACACGGGATACGTCCAGCCCTTGGTCGATCCAGCCTTCTCGACCGCGTACCCGAATCCAACCTCGGAGTACGTTGGCAGCGCGTTCCCCATCAGCATGTCTGCGTAAGTCTGTCCCTTGTCACCGAACACCTCGATCGAATCGTCCATTCCGCCGGGCCGGTTCCAGCTGCTCTCCACCATCCCAATGGCGCCGTTCTCGAATTCGATGATGGTGATGGCTTCGTCATCGCCTTGAGTGCGGTACGCGTTCACCTGCGTCGACATTTGAGCGTACACGCTTTTCACCGGCTGCTTACCGAGGAACCACCAGCAGAACGCGATGCCGTGGCAGCCGAGATCCATAAGGGCACCACCACCGGACTGATCGACATCCCAGAACCAGTCGGAGTGGGGCCCGGAGTGTTTTTCGCCCTGCTTCACCAGGTGGACGCGCCCGAACGCGCCTTCGTCGGCCATCTGCTTGGCCTTCACGTATTTCGGAGCGAAGAAAAGTTCCTCGGCGTACATGAGAAGAACGCCCGCTTGTTCGCACGCATCGATCATTGCGTCGGCCTCTTCGAGCGTCACGCAGAGAGGCTTCTCACAGACGACGTGCTTGCCGGCGCGCGCACCATCGATCGTCATCTGCGCGTGCAGCCGATTCGGAGCAGTGATGGACACCATCTCGATCTCGGGATCGCGCAGCATCTCGCGATAGTCGTGGTAGGATCGGGGGATGCCGTGGCGTCGCGCGAAGGCGTCAGCGTTGCCCTTGGTCGGAGATGCAACGGCGACGACTTCCATTTCTTCGGGCATCGCTTTCACCGAAGCGGCGATGCAATCCGCCTGGAAGCGCGAGCCGATGATTCCGATTCTTACTTTCGACACGATGTACCCCTGAGTCTGTCCGAGGCTGTCCTCAATCGGGCCAAATTAGCGACGCACTTGCTCGTGCCGCTATGCTATGCCCACGCGGGCTGACCCGGGGCAAGCGGAACACATCCCACCCATTTCCCGGGGACCATCACATAGCGCAGCGCCTTCGTCATCCCGATCTCGGACGAGAAATACGCCTGCAATGACAGCTCACGCACCAGTCCGAGGTAATGTGTCGGTCCGACTTTTTGCGCCTCGGCATCGATGTCGCGCAGTACCTGCTCCCGCTCTTTCTGCGGCAGAGATGCAAAATCGCTCCCGCATCGATCTCTACACGACTTCCTGAAGTCATTCAGACCATTCACGACGCGTTGCTGCGCATCGGGCTCGTAGCAGTCGGTAAGCAGCAAGTTGATTGCGGCGCCGGCCCCGGCGGCCTTCGCTCCCGGCGATGATGGCGTGGTTGGAAGAAGCGTGTCCGCGATCTCTTCGATCAGCGACTGGTCGTCGACTGACAACACTTTTCCTGCCGAGCGGTTCGAATCACGCGCGCAGGCGACTAGGAACCCGTTCGAGGTGACGAGCACGCCGCCAATCAGAACGGTGGCGGTCTTCACAGCCTCGCGGCGGTTCATCGGAGGCATGGATCTCCCGCGCTCACAGGTTTTGTCTCGCCATTTCTTCGGTCGCGTGGTTCACCGCGCGAGCGGTGAGTGCCATGTACAGGATCGACGGACTCTGGTTCCCGGTGGACGTCATGCACGCGCCATCGGTGACGAAGACGTTCTGGCAGGCGTGCAGCTGGTTCCATTTGTTGAGCAGCGAAGTCTTCGGATCACTTCCCATTCGCACTCCGCCCATCTCGTGGATGTCCAGGCCCGGAGCTTGATGGTTGTCGTGCGTCTGGACGTCGTGGCAGCCCGCCACTTCCAACATTGCTTTCGCTTCAGCTCGCCAGTCGCGAATCATCTTCTCGGAGTTTTCGTCGTAACCGACTGAGGTGACAAGCCGCGGAATCCCCCACTGATCCTTCTCGGACTCGTGGAGGCGCACATGATTCTCTTCCCGTGGAATCGTCTCCCCCTGCATGTACATGTAGATGCCCCACGGGCCCGGGTGCGAGAGCGCATCCTTGTACGCCCCTCCTTCGCGCGCAGTCGTCGGCTCACCGCGCTCGCGGTAGGCTCCCGTGAACGTGGTATAACCGCCCACGAAATCCATCTCCTGCTTACCGAGATTTCGGAAGTTGACCAGGATGCACTCGGTTGGATTTCGAATGTAGAAATATTTATCCTCGAAGCCCGCGATCTTTCCGCTCCCGCCGGTGCGGTAGTTGTGATGGCAGACGTATTTCCCCATTAGACCGTTGTCGTTGCCGAGCCCGTTGGGAAAACGCTTCGACTTGGAATTGAGAAGAATCAGGTTCGTGTTGAGCGCCGACGCGTTCATGAAGACGATACGCGAGTGGTACTCGGTTATCGCATGCGTGTGCGCATCGATCACCCGAACGCCGGTCGCTTTCCCTTTGGCTTCGTCGTAGATGATCGAGTGCACCACGGAGTCGGGACGAATCGTGAGGTTTCCGGTCTTTGCCGCCCACGGTAGAGTTGATGCGTTCGAGCTGAAATAGCCCCCGTACGGGCAACCACGCATGCACAGGTTGCGCGCCTGACAGGTGCCACGCCCCTGCTGCAGATGGATCTCTTTCGGCTGCGAGAGATGCGCCCATCGCCCCTGCACCACGTAGCGGTTCCCGTAATGCGCGCGGACGCTGTCACTGAGGTGTTTCTCGACGCAGTTGAAGTCGAAGGGCGGTAGATACTCGCCATCGGGCATCGCCTCGAGTCCATCTGCTTTTCCGCATACTCCGATGAAGCGCTCGACGTGCGTGTACCACGGTGCGACGTCGTCGTAACCGATCGGCCAGTTGATTCCGTAACCCTGCCGCTCGGGCGCCGTGAACTCGTACTTGCTCCAACGCTGGCAGGCCCGTCCCCAGATTATCGACTTGCCGCCGACCTGATAGCCGCGAATCCAGTCGAACGGCTTTTCCTGTACGTACGGGTGGTCTCGATCCTTGACGAAGAAATGCGCGGTGTCCTCGCCATATCCCGCCGCCTTGCTGATCAGCGGATTCTCCTTCAGCTGCTGGCGGGACATCGCACCGCGATGCGGGAGCTCCCAGGGGTTGAGATTCATCGTGGGATAGTCCTTGATGTGGACTACATTGCGCCCGCGCTCGAGGACGAGCGTCTTGAGCCCCTTTTCGCAGAGCTCCTTTGCTGCCCACCCGCCCGAAATTCCCGAGCCTACGACGATCGCATCGAAGGTGGTCGCTTGAAGGGTCACGCCGGAGAATATACCTGAGCGATTTTTCGCTGCAACGTGCGGTAGCACACCCGCGCGCGCTCGTCCCAAGAGTCTATTTTTTTCGCAAAAAGGCTATTGAGCCCTGCTTGTCCAACAGCAGATTCGCCACGATTTGTTTCAGCTTCTGGTTCTCGTCCCGGAGCTCCCGCATTTCGCGCGACTCGTTCGCGGAAGCACCCCCGTACTTGCTGCGCCAACGGTAGAACGTGGTCTCCGTGATGCCCAGCTTACGACAAACCTGCACAGCCGGTGTTCCGGCTTTTACCTGCCGGAGCGCCTGCATGATCTGATCTTGAGTGAATTTGCTTGGTCGCATCGATCGATCTCCTTCAGGCGTGCGCCCCAAATGATCGGAGACCTGCCCTGCGCTGTCTTCCGCGCCTGACAGGTCTCCGTGGATCAAGCTCACTCTCGGCTGGGGCCCGGACAAAACGTCCGGCCCCAGCTCGGGCCGTGATTACGGGAGAGTGATGGTGTTGCCGGTACCCAGCGTCACGGCGCCATTCCGCGCCAGGGCCCTGCCTATCAGTGTTGCATTGTCACCCAGCGTGATGCTCGAGAAGGACACGATGTTACCCTGCCAAGCCGATCCCACGCCGATTGTGGCCGAGCTGCCAACCACCCAGTACACGTTCTTGGCCTGCGCACCATTGATCAGGACGATGCTTCCCGCTCCGGTGAGGCTACTCCCAGCCTGGAAGACAAAGACGGCGTTCGCATCTCCGCCGCCGTCAAGCGTCAATGCGCCTGTGACGCCGATTGTACTTCCGCTGCAATAGACGCCGGCCGTCTTCGTACTCGCGCCAATATCGGCGGTGCCGATGACAGTCCCGCACGGCAGACCCATCAGTGTGTTGTACTCTGTTGTGAGATCGAGCTGTGCCTGTGCGGCCACGGCGTCCGTGATGTGTTGCACTCCCGTAACGACACACGGTGGCGTGCCAAGGACAACTGAGCTGCCCGGGCTGAGGCCGATGTCGGCGTTGATAACGCCGCCGGTGACGCATGTGATGGTCGAGCCGGCGAGGATGCCGAATGAATTCGTCGTCCCGGCAGGCGCGATTGGCGTTGATGGCGATGTTACGATCGCTGTCGCAGTACCGAAGATCGTACCACTCGTTGCTCTGACAGTGTTGGTGAACGTCCCAACCGCTCCACCGGCGGTGAAGGGTGCCGTCAGACCAGTTGTGCCAGCGGGAATGGTGCCGCCACCAGCGGTAACCGACCAGGTGGGTGCGAAGGGCGAAATGATGTTGCCGCTGGCGTCCTTACCAACCGCCGTGTAAGTGATGGTGGTATTGATTGGCAACGTTCCCGGGTTCGGTGTAACCGTGATCGTCGCTAAGGGTCCCGCGGTCACGATGACCGTTGCGAATGAAGTGACGCCGCTGCATGTCACCGAGACGGTGTTCGTGAACGTTCCCGGCGTCGTGCCCGCCGTGAAGAGTCCCGTCTGAGTAATTGTGCCGCCGCCAGCGACGACAGACCACGTTGGAGTGACATTGAGGACTTTGCCGTTCGATGCCTTGGCTACGGCAGTGAATTGCTGCGTGCCATTTATTGGCAGCGTCGTCGTGGTCGGTGTCAGCGTGAGCGAAGTGGTGGTGCGGACGTCGGTAGATCCGCTGCACGCCGCGGAGAGGAGCCCTGCTATCGCCACCGCTGTGATTACTCGGGCGATGCGCGCGCGATTACCTGGCGCTCGTAAAGTGTGACTATCAATAACGTTGTTCATCGAACTCCTCCTGACCGGATGCGTGTGGATGCGATTCTCATCCACGGCGATGTCGTCATGGGGAGACACGATGATGTTAGCCCACGCCATTTTGCCGACGTATCGCCCGATAAGGTGAAAGAGGGAGTACTCCTTTTGGGGGGGGGCGACGCCATTTGGAGGCCTTTCGGCCTTAATGGGGCTAACTGGTGGGCTAACTATTGAATTCCTACTTGGCGGGAAGAAGGCGAGCCCGCTTTAGCTTACCTAGCGGGGACCGAATCTAGTCGTCGTGGCTGTGCGCGTATGCCGCAATCTGCAGACGCGAGTGAAGCGCGAGCTTGTCCATCACGTTGCGCACGTGACTCTTGACGGTGTCGGTGGCGATGTTGAGACGCGTCGCGATCTCCTTGTTGCTCAATCCCACCGCTATCAGCGCTATCACTTCGCGCTCCCGTTGCGTCATTCGCACTTCGTCGAGCGCCGCCTTACGACCCCGTCTGATTGCGACATGTGCAATCTGCGAGAACAGCGTTCCCGTCATCCGCGGCGGCAATACCTGCGCGCCGTCGGCTACCGATCGAATGGTCGCGATAAAGTCCTCGAACGTTGCATCCTTCAGGATGAATCCCGCGACGCCGGCGTTCACGAACTCGGCGATCTCCTCGTGCACGGGCAGGAGATCCATCACGATAACGCGGGAATCCGCCATCTCTTTCTTTACGGTCTCGGCGAGGCGCAGAGAGTTTCTGTCCTGAAGGCCGACGTCGAGAAGGACTACGCGCGGATTCGTCTCTTTCAGTAATTCCGCTTCGATGCTGGTTGCGGCGAGGACTACCTTCACGTCGGGCAGCTCGTTGAGCATGTCCCGCATGCCTTCTCTAACGAGCCGATTGTCCTCGATGATGGCAACGGTGATCATATCCGGTCCTAAGGGAAGAACCGCGCCGTTAGGTCGGCTGCTCTCGCTCCTTGGGTGAGAAATGGCCAATTCCAGGACGTTTCACGTCAGGTCTCCCGCGTTACGCGGTATAAAATTCCGCCGAGCCAGGCGCAAGGCAAGGCTGTAAGCGCCAACGCAATTGGGTACCATATCGGACCAAGCTTCAAAGGGATGGCGGCGATCGCACCCGCGAGGCTCACTGCGCGCTCATTTGCCGCTCCTCACCGGCGTGGCTGCCAGCACTTCGGCGAGTTTGTCGTAGCTCTTGGCGACACCGCTCTCCATCGGAGACTTGAGTACCGCGTCGCGGATCTCTTTCGATGCGTAGAGAACCGTGGTCGTCATCGTAGTCTTGCCGGCTCGCTCGACGAAGGTCGTCGTGTCGATTGCATCGCCCTCATACCAGGGATCGTCGAACTTCTCTGTGCAGACGATCCTCTCCGGTCTTACGATCTCGCGATAGAGGCCGCCCATTCCCATCTCATTTCCATCTTTTCCACGCCACACGAACCGGTACTTCCCGCCCACTCTGAGATCCACCTCGCAGACGGCAAAAGTCCAGCCCCCGAATACCCCCAACCAGCGCTTGAGCAATTCGGGCCTGGTCCACGCATCGAAAACCATGCTGCGCGGGGCATCGAACACACGCGTCATGGCCAGCTCGCGATCCGATGGCGTACTGACCTTCAGCTTTCCGGCACCTTTCGCTGGGCTATTCATGGGTCATCTCCTCCATCGCCTCGTGGATGTGCGTTTTCTCTTTTTGGTTTTCAGCTCTTCGAGCAGGACATCGAGTAGCTGATAGTTGGCCTCCCAGTGCTCTCTGTATCGCTCGAGCCATTCTGTCGCCACGGCTAGGGGCTTCGCCTCGAGCCGCCGGGGGCGGCGCTGCGCATCACGGCCACGCGAGATCAGCCCCGCGCGCTCCAGCACCTTGAGATGCTTGGAGATCGCGGGCTGACTCATCTTGAATGGTGCGGCCAGCTCCGTCACCGAGGCTTCGCCCATTGCGAGCCGGGTAAGGATCGCGCGACGGGTTGGATCGGCCAAAGCCGCGAACGTGGCATCGAGATGCCTGGGTGGCATCCGTCCATAACCTGTGAGTTCCATAACCAATAGGTTATGTTAAAGCAGCGGCGCCGTCAAGCCACTGAGTCGAAGTAATCTTCGAGGGACACTGAGATCTTCAGGCACAGCTTTGACATCAGGAAGGACGCTGTGCCAACGCGGTCTCGAGTGCGTTCCACGCCAACAGCGCGCACTTCACGCGCGCCGGAAATCTTGCCACGCCGGAAAGTGCGCGGAGTGAGCCGAGCTGCGGATCTTCGGCGGCCGCGGAATCACCGAGCATAAGACCCCGGAATTGCTTCCTGATCGCATCGATCTCCTCCGTGCTCTTCCCCTTCACGAGCTGAGTCATCATCGACGCCGATGCCTGGGAGATCGAGCAGCCGCGCCCCGAGAATTTGAGGTCGCACACGCAATCACCCTCGAACGCGACCTGAAGACCGATCTCGTCGCCACAGAGCGGATTCTTCATTTCCACGCTGGCGTCCGCTTTCTCGAGTTTTCCCTTGTTCCTCGGCCTTCGGTAATGGTCGAGAATCATTTCCTGGTAGAGAGCGCCGATCTCGGCCGCGCTTCTAGACGAGGCCATCGTGTCTCCCGACCCGCACGATCTGGCTAAGCCTGCACATAGCCGAAGATCTCCCTGGCCTTGTGGATGCCCGCGACCAAAGCGTCGATGTCACTCTCGTCGTTGTACACGTAGAACGATGCGCGCGCCGTTGCGGGCACGTCCAGCCGACGCATCAGCGGCTGCGCACAATGATGGCCGGCGCGAATACAAACGCCTTCACCATCGAGAATCGTCGCCAGATCGTGAGGATGCACGTCGCCGAGCGTGAAGCTCAGAACTCCGCTCCGCTCGCTAGCGGGCGGGCCAAAGATATGGAGACCCTCGATCACTGCGAGCCGTTCCTGGGCTGCAGACATCAGCGCCCTCTCGTGAGATCGAACCCGGTCCATGCCAATCTTGTCGAGATATTCGACCGCCGCGGCGAGACCGACGGCATTGGCCGCGTTCGGTGTCCCCGCCTCGAACTTGTGCGGCAGCACGTTCCAGGTAGTGCGGTCATCGTGGACAAACTCGATCATGTCCCCCCCCGTCTGGTAGGGAGACATCTCCTCGAGCATCTCACGCTTGCCAATCAGTCCGCCGATGCCCATCGGGCCGAGCATCTTGTGTCCGCTGAACGCGTAGAAATCGACGCCGAGCGAATCGAACGAGACGGGGAAGTGCGGGGCGCTCTGCGCGCCATCACAGACGAGAATTGCATCGGTTTTCTCTCGGACCAGACGCGCGACCTCGGCGATCGGATTTATCGTTCCCAGCGCGTTCGACACGTGACTGACCGCCACGATCTTCGTGCGCCTGCTGAGCAGCCCACTCAGAAAATCAAGATCGATCTTTCCGTCGGGAGTGAGTTCGCACACCCTGAACTTCGCGCCGCGTCTCATGGCGAGCACCTGCCACGGGACGAAATTCGCGTGGTGATCCATTGCCGTGACGACGATCTCGTCGTCGGCTGAGACGTTTGCCATTCCCCATGAGCCAGCGACCAGATTCAGCCCTTCCGTCGTCCCGCGAGTGAAGATGAGGCAGTCGGAATCGCGAACGCCCAGGAATTGCGCGACCCGTACACGCGACTGGTGATAGCACTCGGTCGCCCGCACGGAAAGCGCGTACGCGCCGCGATGGGGGTTTGCGTTCGCCGTCTCGTAGAAATCACGCAGCGCATCGAGCACGATCCTGGGCTTCTGCGACGTCGCCGCCGAATCGAGATAGTGCAGCCCCGGATTGTTGGCGAGCAGCGGAAAATCCGCGCGAAGCTTCAGGTCAACGGAAAACGCGGGATCGGCGGGAACCTTTGAATCCGCTGGAAACTCTGAATCGCGGCGAAGCTTCATGGCACACGTACGGTAGATGCTTCGTATTTCCCACCGATGCGCTCGCAGCGGGGTCCGACGAGGACTGTGTCGCCGTCGAGCCGCACGTGAAACACCGGCAGGGGAGCCGTGGCTGGAATCTGCTTCACCTCACCCGACTTGCAGTCGTATCGCGCACCATGCCACGCGCACTGGAGCGTCCCATCCTCGAGCAAGTCGCCCAGCGACATCGAAAAGTGCTGATGGGTACAGATATCGCTCAACGCTGAGATCTCGCCCTTGTATCGGACGAGGCAAACGGCATCACCACTCGAACGCACGCGTTGCAGAACTTTCCCTTCGATGAGCTCAGTCACGAAAGCAACCGGTTCGAATCCGGAGTTTCCAGTGGAAGGATCGAAAATGGGACTCGATGGATCCGTCATTCGAGACATCTCGCGACGGTCATTCGGGTCCTCTAACGTGTGAAACCGGGTGGGCGGTGCACATTTTTCAGTCGCGTAAGTGCTGACGAGACAACGGGATAGAAACATCCTAGTTTGCTTGACTATCCCGACAGAATTGCTTTAGATTGAATCTACGCCGGGAAGTATAGAAACGCCAAGGAGTTGGAATGAGCTCGGGAATCGAGGCGCTGGTCAACCGCGAGTACGCTTATGGGTTCGTCACGGATGTCGAGACGGACACCGTGCCGGCCGGCCTCAACGAAGACATCATCCGCACGATCTCGGCGAAAAAGAACGAGCCGGAGTTCATGCTCGAGTGGCGCCTCAAAGCCTACCGTCGCTGGCTGACGATGAAAGAGCCGCATTGGGGCAACGTCCAGTACCCGGCCATCGATTACAACTCGCTCGTCTATTACTCCGCGCCGAAGAGCGTCAAGCCGCTGCAGAGTCTCGACGAAGTCGACCCGGAGCTCCTTCGCACGTACGAGAAGCTCGGCATCTCGCTGAATGAGCAGAAGATGCTCGCCGGCGTCGCGGTCGACGCGATCTTCGACAGCGTGTCCGTAGGCACGACGATGCGAACAGAGCTCGCCAAGCACGGAATCATCTTCTGTTCCTTTGGTGAAGCCGTACAAAACCATCCGGAGCTCGTCGAGAAGTATCTCGGCACGGTCGTTCCGCACAGCGACAACTTCTTTGCGGCACTGAACGCTGCTGTTTTCAGCGACGGATCGTTCGCTTATGTGCCGAAGGGCGTGAAATGCCCGATGGAGCTGTCGACATACTTCCGCATCAACAGCAAGAACACCGGACAGTTCGAGCGCACGCTCATCATTGCCGACGAAGGCGCGTCGGTTAGCTATCTCGAGGGATGCACGGCGCCCAAGCGCGACGAGAATCAGCTGCACGCGGCAGTCGTCGAGCTGATCGCGCTCGACAATGCGACCGTGAAGTATTCGACAGTACAGAACTGGTACGCGGGCGACGCTCAGGGTAAGGGCGGTATCTACAACTTCGTCACCAAGCGCGGCAAGGCCGCGGGCGTCAACTCGAAGATCTCCTGGACGCAGGTCGAAACGGGCTCCGCGATCACCTGGAAGTACCCGAGCGTGATTCTCCAGGGAGATAACTCGGTCGGAGAGTTCTACTCCGTTGCCGTCGTCAACAGAAAGCAGCAGGCGGACACCGGCACCAAAATGATTCACATCGGCAAGAACACGAAGTCGACGATCGTCTCGAAGGGAATCTCGGCTGGGGAAGGCAACAACAGCTATCGCGGCCTGGTTCGCGTTCTTCCGAAGGCGGAGAACGCGCGGAACTACACGCAGTGCGATTCGATGCTCATCGGAAACAAGTGCGGTGCGCACACGTTCCCGTACATCGAGGTGCAGAACAACACCGCGACTCTCGAGCACGAGGCATCAACATCGAAGATCGGAGAGGACCAGATCTTCTATTGCAAACAGCGCGGTGTGAGCGCCGAACACGCGGTGTCGATGATCGTGAGCGGCTTCTGCCGCGAAGTGTTCAAGGAGCTGCCGATGGAGTTCGCGGTCGAAGCGCAGCAGCTGCTCGGCATCACACTGGAAGGCAGCGTCGGTTAGACTCAGGGCGTCCACTGAGCGATCATGTTACTAGGTAATCCAAGAGATAAAATCCGCGCTGGCTGGGCCTGGCTTCGTTCGGGTCCTCGGACACCTGGCTATCCATTCACGGCGAACTGGACGCTATTCAGCCAGGCGGTGTACGCGATTCAAACAACATTCAATCAATGGTTTCGTGCTCGAAATAAATGATCTCCACGCCGGAATCGGCGATCGTGAAATTTTGAAAGGCATATCTCTCTCGGTGAAAGCCGGAGAGATTCACGCTGTAATGGGGCCGAACGGCTCCGGAAAGTCGACGCTCGCGCAGGTGTTGGCGGGTAATCCCTCCTATGAAGTCACCCGGGGGACGGTCAGCTACAACGGTCTGAACCTCCTCGAGATGGCTCCCGAAGTACGCGCGCAGAACGGAATCTTTCTCGCGTTCCAGTATCCGGTTGAGATCCCGGGTGTCTCGAATGCGTACTTTCTCCGTTCCGCTTACAACGAGATCCGCAAGGCAAACGGTCAGGAAGAAGTCGATCCTCTCGAATTCCTCGATCTGGTCGAGGAGAAGCTGAAGCTCGTCGATATGGACGAGTCGATGCTGTCGCGGTCGGTGAATCAGGGATTCTCGGGCGGCGAAAAGAAGCGGAACGAAATCTTTCAGATGGCCGTTCTCTCGCCGAGGCTCGCGATTCTGGACGAGACGGACTCGGGACTCGACATCGACGCGCTGCGCATCGTGGCTGAGGGCGTCAACAAGCTTCGCTCTCCCGAGAACGCGACCATCGTTGTCACCCACTATCAACGGCTCCTCAACTACATCGTTCCGGATTACGTTCACGTGCTCGCGAACGGGCGGATCGTGAAGTCCGGCGGGAAAGAACTGGCGCTGGAGCTCGAAGAAAAAGGCTACGACTGGTTACAGGGCGCGGGCACGGCGGGAGCCGTCGCTTGAGCGACATCGCCGCGAAAAAGAGTGCTCGCGAAAATCCGGTTGTTGCCACCAACGGCGCTGGTCGGGATCCCTCGCATAGGGATTTGGCTGGCTCCGTGACAACGCGCGCACCGGGCTCGAAAGAGATTTATCGAGAGGATTTCGACCGTCAGACCTCCGCTCCGACATGGCTCCAGACTCTGCGCCAGCAGGGAATGGCTCGATTCCAGACGCTCGGATTCCCCACGACGAAAAACGAAGATTGGCATTTCACGAGCGTCGCGCCGATCGCCGAGCGCACATTTCGCCCGGCCGCAGCAGGCGGAGTGATCGAGAAAGGGGATATCGATCGCTTCAACTTCGGACAGAGCGGCTGGCGCACCGTCGTATTCGTGAATGGTGCATTTTCTAAAGATCTTTCGTCCGATGCGCCGCTTGGCGACCAAGTGCGCGTGACCAGTCTCGCCAGCTCGATCAAGGCCGGTACCGCCGGCATTGATCGCTACATCGGCAAGATCGCGACATTCGAGCAGCACGCATTCACGGCGCTAAACACAGCGTTCATGAACGACGGTGCGTTCATCGAGATCGGCGCCGATGCAGTCGTCGAGCAGCCGATCCACCTGCTGTTCTTCTCGGATGGAGAGGGCGTCTCGCATCCGAGGAATCTCATTGTCACCGGACGCCATTCGCGTGCGACCGTGATCGAGAGCTACGTCTCGCTGGGGAACTCCGCCTACTTCACCAACGCCGTTACCGAGATATCCCTGGGCGAAGGGTCACACCTCGACCACTACAAGCTCCAGCGCGAAAGCGAGAGCGCGTTTCATGTGGGGACCGTGCAGGTGAGGGAGGAGCGCGACAGTCAGCTTCATTCATTTTCGCTGGCGGTGGGCGGCTCGCTCGCGCGCACCAACATCTACACCTCGCTCGATGGCGACGCTGCAACCTGCACGCTGAATGGCCTCTATCTCACCGACGGCGCCCAGCACGTGGATAATCAGACGAGCATTGAGCACATCGCTCCCAACTGCCCGAGTCACGAGTTGTACAAGGGAGTGCTCGATGGTCGGTCGCACGGCGTGTTCAACGGCAAGGTGTACGTTCACCCCGAAGCCCAGAAAACCGACGGCAAGCAGAGCAACAACAATCTTCTGCTCTCGCCCACCGCGCGTGTCGACACCAAGCCGCAGCTGGAAATCTTCGCCGACGATGTGAAGTGCACCCACGGCGCGACGGTGGGGAGGCTGGACGAGCTGGCGATGTTCTATCTCAACAGCCGGGGAATTGGGCCGGAGACGGCGCGCATTCTTCTCACCTACGCATTCGCCGCCGATGTACTCGAGACGATCGAGCTCGAGCCACTGCGAGTGGAGCTCGAGAAAATGGTGCTCGCCCGGTTCGTCGAAACGACCTGAATTGACCGCGGTCCAGACTGTCGCTCGGCTTGAGCGCGCAGCGAATAAGCTACCAGCGGGAAGCAGGCGGCAGCGTAGTCTAGCTTCTGATTAGCGGTGAAACGATCTCTACGTTATCTGCCGAGCAGGTAGAGTATCACGACGATGACAGCGATCGCCCCGATAATGACGTTCGTGGGCACGCTGCGCGGCGAATCGGGATCGAGATCGCCAGCAAGGATCGGGTGCTTGATCGTGTTGCGGCGGGTGTTGATGTCCTTTTCCCGCTTGCTTGCTCCCGCGGGCTCGATCACCGCGACGCCAAGAGGAAGCCGCTTCGTCGTAAAAGTCAGTATCGCCGATCCAACTTCGACCCTGTCGCCTTCGGCCAGTGAGCGCGGCTCGGCGAGCATCGCCCCATTGACGGTCGTGGGATTAACACCGCACGGATGCAGAACGAATTTGCCATCTTCCGACCGCAATTCGGCGTGATTTCGCGAAACGGCTGGTTCCCGGATCAAAATATGGCTGGCCGCATCGCGCCCGATCGTCAGCAATGAGTTCCTGACCGGATAGGCGCGGCGCTCGAATTCGTATATGAGGTGGGCGCTGTCATCGCCCGGGGCCTGTAGAGCCATAAAAGCCATTCGATCTCCGTGTAATTAGAGGACGAACGAGCCTTTGGGCAGGCCACATAAAGACCCCTCGGAAAGGCTAGTTTCGTTAGGGGCTCGTAGGCGAAGGCTAAAGCGCGTATTATACCGCCAACCCACAATTAACTCCCCGGAGGGGGCATGGCGACAAAACTCGAAAAAACCCTGAAGCGCGAGATCACGATCGACGGAAAGGCCTACATGGTGGCGATCTCACCAGAGGGAGTTAAAGTCACGCAGAAGGGCTTCCGGAGAGGTCCGGAGATGACATGGCGCGCCATCATCAGCGGCGAAGCCGAAATGACGCAACAACTCAAGTCATCGGTGGGTTCGGGCGGGGGCGACTCGGAGCAGTAAGTCCGTCAGGGGTTGGCGGGTGGGTTCATGTTCATCGGGAGATTCGGATTGGTCTGCACATCCGAGAGGTGCTCCTGGATGATTACCCACTGGCCGCCTCGTTTCTGAAATACAGCAGTCCACGCCCCGCCAATGACGTGATTCATACCCGTTGGCGTCAGATGCGGAACACGATATGTGCTCGTCATCACCGCTGCGTCGGGGGCGAGCACATCGACGTTCATCGACGTCCACTCCCACTTGGGACTCTTCATGTTCTGGCCGACGTAAGTCCAGAATGCTTTGATCCCCTGCTCCAGCTGCGGGCGCGTCGTGGTCACGACGCCCCCGCTCGCTGAGATTACCCGTCCTTCTTTGGGGTAAAGACTCATCAGGTTCTTTACCGGATCGGGCTTCGACAAATCGTAGGCTGAAACCACGAGCCGTTTGAGAGTGTCCGCAATTGCGGTTTTTTCCGCCGGGGACATGTCGGCCGCAGTGCGTGTGGCACAGGCAAAAGCCGCACTGATGAGGAGGCCGGCGAAGAACGCGTATCTCATTGCGGCGAAGCTATATGGCAGACCCAAATCCCGCGAGTCTCGCGTTCGGGACACGGGCTGTCCAGCCGCGATGACACGGGCCCACCAAAATAGACGTTAAGCCTCGTTTCAGGGACTTAACAAACGGTGCACCCATTGCCTTTATAGATGGCGTCGCCGAGATCATCTGTTCCTCGACGGTGTACGACGTCGGAAGACAGTCATCTCCCAGTTTCTGGGAAGAGGAGTTTATGCGTAAGAGTTATCTGTTCCTTGCAGGAGCCAGCGCCGTTCTTCTCGCCGCTTGCAGCGGTGAAAAGAAGGCGTCGATCAATGATGATCTCAAGAAGGACCTGGAGTTGGCCTCCTCTTCCGACGGGATCACCCTTGCCAACAGCTCCGCCAACGCGGGTCAGCAAGTCGTCTCGGCAATCGAGCAGACAGCTCCGCCCACTCGCCAGCAGGCTCCATCTGCCAAAGTGAGACACCACAAGCCAGCTCCGAAGTCGCCTCCGCAGGTAGTTCGGACTCAGGCTCCAGCGACAGTTGCGCAGAACGAGACTCAGTCGGTCGCTCCGGCACCCGCCGAAGACCCGACTCCAGTGTCGCCGCGCCCTCAGCCAGTCGCGGTTTCCTATCCGAGTGGTCCGTCGTCTGGTGGTGACGATGGGCGTGTGAGCACCGGCGGCGGTTCAGGCGTTGGCGCAGTCCTCGGCACAATCCTGGGCGCGGTCATTCGCGGTGGTATTGTGGTCGGAGATGGCGACAACTGCGATCCGCGGACGGACGGGCCCAGGCAAGTCAACACCCGCTTTCCGCCGCCCCGTTATCCGGTCTCGTTTCCCCGGCCGGGTGGTCGGATCAGCAGACCAGTCCCGCACTTCTAGGCTTTAGGGGATGCGGCCGATCCAGACCGCATCCCTTTTTCGTATCCGAGATTACAACCATGCAGACAAAACTTTCGAGGACAGCCGCACCAGTCCTCCTTATTGCTGTCCTGGCCCTGGCGTCCTGCAAGCAGGGCGACAAGCCTGAAGACGCGCTGGCGCAGGACACGTCGCTCGCTCGCGATCTTCAGCTCGCCAATGCCGACACTGCGGCGCAGCCGCAGCTTAAGGACGTTCCCGTGACGGTCGTTCCGGCTGAAACGCCGAGCGCCCAGGCGCCAAAAGTCGCACAGCGGCAGAAAGCGTCCGATATCCTGACTCCGAACAAAAATCCTCGTCGCGTGGCAACGACGCCTAAGTCGACACCGCAACCGGTGGAGACAGCTCCGGCGACGACCAGCAACGGGAACACTGTAAGCGAAGGCACGACCGGCTCTGAGCACGGCATCGGAACGATCGCGACCGGGTCCGAGATTTCGCTTTATTCGGGGCAACGCGTGTGCACCAACACCTACGCGGTGGGAGACCGTTTCACCGCTAGCGTTGCTGAATCAGTGCAAGGTTCCAACGGAGTCTCGATTCCCGCCGGGGCAACCGCAGTCATCGAGCTGACTTCGCTGAAGCGCAGCGAGAACGCGAACGACAACATCCAGATGGAGTTTACGGTTCGCTCGATCGCATTCAACGGCAAAACCTATCCCGTCAGCTCCACTGTAACCGCGGCGCAGGTCGAGAAGGTCCGCAACGGAGATGCCAGCAACGACGCCAGGAAGGTCGCAACGGGCGCGGTAGTTGGCGCGGTGCTCGGACAGATTTTCGGTCACAAGACGAAGTCGACAGTTATTGGTGCGGCGACTGGAGCGGCCGCCGGAGCAGTGGTGGCAGGCGCCACAGGGAAGTACGACGGCTGCGTTCCGAACGGCGGACGGATCTCGCTCAAGCTCAATCAGGCAATGGTGGTACAGCAGTCGGTCTGACCATCGGCGATCGGGAACAAAAAAAGGCGCGCTCATTCGAGCGCGCCTTTTTCTTTTCGGTACGAACGTCTATGCGCCGTAATTCCGCGCGATCATCCGACCGTAGTATATCCCGATGCCCGTGCCGACCATGCTCAACATGAAGGCAGTTGTGAAACCGACCTTCGCGCCGAGAAACCAGCCAGCGTAGCTACCGATAGTTGCGCCGATAAAGGAAAAGAGCTTACCCATACCATATGGACGACTCTTTGGCGCAGATGGGCACTACGCGACCACGTCTTCGGAGTACAGCTTAGCGCCTACCCACGCTGAGAGCACGAAGTTCACCAGTCCGACGAACGCAAAGCGCCACCAGAGGCCTG
>Ga0207667_10002930_pt1 | contig 21192 bp, 23 predicted proteins | sample KBSCornC52_FD_184301 | JGI IMG/M metagenome (GOLD analysis project Ga0207667, IMG submission 184301) | Corn rhizosphere microbial communities from Kellogg Biological Station, Michigan, USA - KBS Corn C5-2 (SPAdes) (version 2) | ecosystem: Host-associated > Plants > Roots > Rhizosphere > Soil ...
TTTCGTCGAAAGAGGGAGGAATGCCGGTTTCGCGGATACGCTCATGGATGAAGAGCAGAAGCTCATATTGCTTGCGGGTCAGCATCGCGATCCTCTTTCAGCCCGTCAGGGCCGGTAAGATTTCCCAGGATTTGCGCGCAAATCACCTGCGAACAAAGCCGAAACACCGAGAATCGTTCTACTTTAGTTCCCGAATCCCGTCAACGGCCGTGCCTGCCACAAAATGGCCTCGGAACATGCCCCCGGGCTCGGGTGTTCCCTTCTGGAGGCAAAAAACGCCCTCAGAAGCGGAGAGAAGGTCATGAAAAAACTGATGTTGCAGGGTGCGGCGGCAGCCATCATCGGCGTTGCGGCTCTTGCCGGCACAGCCACCACGGCTTCTGCGTATATCGTGTGTAATCGCGCGGGCGATTGCTGGCACACCAGCGAGCGTTATCGCTATCGTCCGCATTTCGGCGTCATCGTGCATGATGATAATTGGCGCTGGCGCGACCGGGATCGCCACTATCGCTGGCGCGAACATGATGGCCGGGGTTACTGGCGTAACGGAATTTGGCTCACCTTCTAAGAGCCCGGAGACGGCGGCCCTCTGGCCGCCGTTTTCATGTCATTCGAGCGGCAGGATCTCCACCGCCGCGCCTTCTTCCAATAAGGGGGCATGAGGCCTTCGAACGATCAGGGCATCCGCCTGGGCGAAGATTTTCAACATGGAGGAATCCTGCGCCGCGAAGGGCCGCGCCCAGAGATCTCCGTCGCGCTCTTCGCAAGCCGCGCGCAGATAATCCTGCCTTCCGTCATTGGCAGCCAAGGACCCCCTCAAGCGCGCTTTTCTCAGCGGTAGCGTTCGCGATGAGAGGCCCAGCATCGCCGAGACCGCGGGACGCAGGAAAAGCAGGGCGCAGACCATGCTGGACACCGGATTGCCCGGCAGGCCCAGCAACGGCGTGGCGCCCAGATGTCCGAAGATCAGCGGCTTGCCTGGCCGCATGGCGATCTTCCAGAAATCCAGCGCGAAGCCTTGTGGACCCAGCGCGGCCTGGACCAGGTCATGCTCGCCCACCGAAGCGCCGCCCATCGTGACCAGAAGATCGCATTCCACCTTTGCCAGCGCGGCGATGGCTTCCGGCCTGTCGGGCAGGATGCCCAGGTCTTTGGGTGCGCAACCCCATTGCCGGATCATGGAATCAAGTCCGTACACGGATGATGCCACGATTCCGCCAGGCTTGCGCGGCTGTCCGGGGCGGGAGAGTTCATCGCCGGTGGCCGCAAAAGCGATCACGGGCTTGCGCCGAACCGATACCTCCGGCAGATCGCCTGCCGCCAGCAAGGCGAGGTCGCGCGGCGTCAGGCATCGGCCTTGCGCAACCAGCAGCGAGCCGGCTTGGAAATCCAGCCCGCGCGGGCGGATGAATTTTCCGGGCGACGGAATTTCCGTGAAATGGACGTGATCGCCGTCACGCCGGGCATCTTCCTGGGCCAGGACCGCATCGGCTCCATCCGGCACCACGCTGCCGGTGAAAAGGCGCACGGCATCGCCCGGCCCCAGCGCCCCGGCGAAGGGATGGCCGGCCGGTGCGCTGCCGATGACGCGGCGCGCGCCACGATCGGCGCTGCGCACCGCGTAGCCGTCCATCACCGAGACGGCGAAGGACGGTTGGTCCGCTTTGGCATGCGCATCGGCGGCCAGAACCCGTCCCGCGGCACTCTCCAAAGGGATTCGCTCGCTTTCCAGAGGCTTCAGCGCCGCCACGATGCGCGCCACGGCCTCTTCGACCGCGATCATGAGAACATGTCGCCCACTTGCACGCGGGCCGCGCGCGCCAGCTTTTCCGCGACCTCTTGCGAAAAGCCGCGCGAACGTCCGGTGAGGAAGCCCAGTATCTCGCCGCTGGGCACGCCAGCCTGCTTGGCCCAGAGTGTGGGCCTGAGGCGACGGGACGTCATGAAGGCGCGGAAGGCTTCGCGCCGTTGCTCGGCGGCAGCGCCTTGCGAACGGGCGCGGGGCGCCGCCACTTCGCCCATCAGTGGTGCGGGTTTTGCGCGTCCCTTTGAAACGGCGGGTCTCGCACGATCCGCGAGCGGAGCAGGGGGCTTTGCAGCAGGCGCTTTATAGTCGCCACTCTTGCCACCGGATTTGGCCAGCAGCCGGATCTGTTCGATCACCGCGCTTTTGTCGACCGCCTTGATCATGTCGTAAAGCGTGAGCGCCCCCACCGACGCGGCGGTCAGGGCCTCCATCTCCACGCCGGTCTGCCCGCTGGTCGCCACCGTGGCGACGATGCGGATGGCGTGACGCGCGGGATCGGGTTCGAATTCCAGCGCCGCCTTGGCGATGGCCAGGGGATGGCACAAGGGAATCAGCTCAGGCACTTTTTTTGCGGCCATGATCCCCGCGATGCGGGCCGCGGCCAGGACATCGCCCTTGGGCGCGGTTCCGTCCATCACGGCGATGAACGCCTCCTCAGACAGAATGACCGTCGCTTCCGCGATCGCTTCGCGCGCGCTCACCGGCTTTGCCGACACGTCCACCATATGGGCCGCGCCCTTGGCATCGAGATGTGAAAGTTTGCTCATTGCCGGAAGCCGTCGCCCAGCAGCAGGCGCGTCGCCGCTTCCACATCCTTCTGCCGCATCAGGCTTTCGCCGATCAGCACCGAAGTGACATGCGCCTGGGCCAGGCGCTTGAGGTCGGCGGGCGCCGACAATCCGCTCTCCGCCACCAGATGCGCCGATTTCGGGGCGCGGGGCGCCAGCTTCTGCGTCACATTGAGGTCGGTGACGAAGGTCTTGAGGTTGCGGTTGTTGATGCCGATCAGGCGGGCTTCCAATTTCGCGGCCCGTTCCATCTCGGCTTCGTCATGAACTTCCACCAACGCGTCCATGCCGAACCGCGCCGCTTCTTCCATCAGAACACGGGCGGTGCCGTCATCGACCATGGCCAGGATGATCAGGATGGCGTCGGCGCCCCAGCTGCGCGCTTCGGCGACCTGATAGGTCTCCAGCATGAAATCCTTGCGCAGCACCGGCAGCCGCGTGGCGTCCCGGGCGGCGGTCAGAAATTCCGGCGCGCCCTGGAAGGAGGGCGTATCGGTGAGGACGGAGAGGCAGGCCGCCCCGCCCGCTTCATAGGCTTCCGCGATGGCGGGGGGATCGAAATCGGCGCGGATCAGGCCTTTGGAGGGGCTGGCTTTCTTCACTTCCGCGATCAGGCCGAATTCGCCGGAGGCCTTCTTGGCTTCCAGCGCGGCGCGGAACCCGCGCACCGGCTCGGCGTCCTTGGCGCGTGCTTCCACTTCGGCCAGCGCCAACCGATTCTTGGCGGCGGCGACTTCTTCTTTTTTGTAGGCGAAAATCTTGTCGAGGATGCTCATGGGGCGTTCGATACGGCGATCAATTGTTCAAGTTTGGCGCGCGCCGCGCCATTGTCCAGGGCATGACGGGCCAGCTCCGTGCCGGACAGTATATCCGATGCTCGCCCGGCTACCATCAGGGCCGCGGCCGCATTCAAGAGCACGATATCGCGATAGGCGCCGCTCTCGCCCGCGAAAAGCGCCAGGAGCGCCTTGGCATTTTCCGCCGCCACGCCGCCTCGAAGGTCGGCGAGGCTGGCGCGCTTGAGGCCGGCGTCTTCGGGCGCGATCTTGGAACGGGTGATGACCCCATCGGCCAATGTCGCAACATAAGTGACGTCCGTGGTGGTGAGTTCGTCCAGCCCGTCGCGGCCATGTACCACCATGGCCCGCTCGCAGCCCAAAGCCCGCAACGCTTCGGCATAGGGCGTCAACCATTCCTCGGCGAAAACGCCCACCAGCTGGCGCTTGACCAGCGCCGGATTGGCCAGCGGCCCCAGCAGATTGAAAATGGTGCGCTTGCCGATGGCGCGGCGCGCCGCCGCCACATGGCGCATGGCAGGGTGATGGGTCTGGGCGAACAAAAACACGATGCCCGTCTGGCGCAGCACCCGTTCCGCATTGGCAGGGTCCAGATCGATTTTCACGCCCAGAGCTTCAAGAACGTCGGCGGCTCCGCTTTTGGATGACATGGAGCGGTTGCCATGCTTGGCGACCGGCACGCCTGCGGAGGCGACCACAAAGGACACGGCGGTGGAGATATTGAGGGTCCCCAGCCCGTCGCCGCCGGTGCCGCAGAGATCGATCGCCAAAGGCGGGGCGGTGATGCCTTTCATCTGGGCCCGCATCGCCGTCACCGCGCCGACAAATTCCGATATCGCCGGCTTGCGCGACGACAGGGCGATCAGGAAGGCTTCGATGTCCTTGTCTTCGGCGAGCCCGCTGAGAATCTCGCCGAAAATATGCGCGGCTTCGTCAGCGGTGAGGGGATGTTCCGCCAAATGCGCGAGATCGAACTTCCCGCTCATCGCGTCAGGGCAATGAAATTGGCGAGGAGGGCGTGACCATTCTCCGACGCGATGCTCTCGGGGTGAAATTGCACGCCATGGACGGGATGGGATTTGTGCATCACCCCCTGAATGACGCCGTCATCGCTGGTGGCGGTGACCTCCAGATCGTCGGGCACGCTCTCGGGCGCAATGGTAAGGGAATGATAGCGCACGGCGTTGAAATCATTGTTCAGGCCCCGGAACACGGACTTGCCGGTGTGATGCACCTTGGACAGCTTGCCGTGCATCGGCTCCGGCGCCCGCACGATCTTGCCGCCATAGGCCTGGCCAATGGCCTGATGGCCCAGGCAGACGCCCAGGATCGGCACCTGGCCGTTCGCTTTCTCGATCAGCTCCAGGCAGATCCCGGCTTCATTGGGGGTGCAGGGTCCCGGCGACAGCACGATGCCTTGCGGCTTCAGCGCCAGGGCCTGGTCGGTGGTCAGGGCGTCGTTGCGCTCCACCCGCACATCCGCGCCCAATTGGCCCAGATAATGAAACAGGTTGTAGGTGAAGCTGTCATAATTATCGATCAGGAGGATCACTCGGCACCTAGGCTATTGAAACATATAAACTATTCTGACGCGGGGCCCGATGATACCTGTTTTGCTCCGACGGCACAGCAGGCGCGAATATACCTATCCCAAAGGGATTTGGGATGCCGGGATTCTTGCCAGCGGCGCGGGGGCCGCTTTGCGTTGGGGACTTGTTGTGCGGCTCAGAGCCAGAAGCGCAGGCCCGCCACCAGGCTCAGCGCATCGGCATCTTCGCCGGCGGCACGGGCAAAGCGCGCCGTCGTGCCGGATTTGTGTGTATAGGAGACGCCTATATAGGGCGCGAACTGGCGGCTGAATTCATAGCGCAGGCGTCCGCCCAGCTCGATATCGGTCAGACCGGTACCGACGGCATTTTCGGGAATGTCCTGCGCGGAAAGATTCATTTCCAGGCGCGGCTGGAAGATCAGGCGCTGGGTGATGCGCTGATCGTAAGTGCCTTCGAACCGCCCGAGAACATCGCCCTTGCTCGACAGGAACATCGCCCCTTCCAACTCAAAAAAGCCCGGCGCCAGTCCTTCAATCCCGATGGTCGCGTAAGTCCGCGCCGGACCGCGCCCGAAATCCTGCCGGATGCCGGCCTGGAGATTGAAATAGGGATCAATGGCGCGGCTGTAGAGCGCCTGCAGTTCGGCGGTTTCCAGGTTGCCGCCGAACGCGCCTTCGCCCTCGCTTTTCAGCCACAGGCGATTGATGTCGCCGCCATACCAGGCTTCGCCGCTCCAGCGATAGCCATCGTCTCTCCGGTGGGCTTGATATTCGAAGACATTGAGAAGCACCTGGCCGAACTGGGAGGCGCCTTCCTCCATCATCATAATGTCCCGTGCGCGTTCCATTTCGGCGGCCGGGAAAAACCGGTCGGCATAATGGTCCGACGGCACCGGAGGCGGCGGAGCGTTCCCGGCAGGCAAAGCAGTGCCCGTCGCTTGCATGTCCGGCATCGCGGCCATGTCAGGTCCGGAATGATCCATCCCCGGCATCGCCGCGTCATGCCCCATGGCGGCATGATCGGGGGCATGCGCGCTATGATCTTCGGCGGGAGCTGGAGATGATGGCTCGGCGGGCGCTTCCATGCCTGGCATCCCGGGCATGGAGGAATGTTGCGCAATCGAAGGAGAGGCAAGGGTGAATGCCGATCCCGCCGCCAGCAGCGATAGAAGGCGTTTCATGCCGCGTCTTTCCTGGGCCGAACGCTGACGACGCGCATCATGCCGGCATGCATGTGATAAAGCAGGTGGCAGTGAAAGGCCCAGTCTCCCACCGCATCGGCGGTGAAGTCCCAGGTGACTTTTCCGCCAGGTTGGACGAGCACCGTGTGTTTGCGCGGAGCATGATCGCCATGGCCTGTCACCAACTCAAAGAAATGCCCATGGATGTGGATCGGGTGCCCCATCATGGTGTCGTTGATGAGATTGATGCGCACCCGTTCGCCTTGCGTGAAGGGCAGCGGCTCATGGGCATCGGACATTTTCGCCCCGTCGAACGACCACATGAACCGTTCCATGTTACCGGTGAGGTGGATGTCGATGCTCCGGCTTGGGGCCCGCACATCGGGATTGCGGGTCAGCGCCATCAGGTCGCGATAGACTAGGACCCTGTGACCGACATCGGACAGACCTTGGCCAGGCTCACCTGTCCGGTCCATCGGCATGGGAGAGATGGTTTGCACGCCGGGATCGCGCTTGACCTGCGGCGCATTGGCGAAATCCCGCATGTTCATGGACATTTCGTGTCCGCCGGCGCCGTGATTCATTCCAGCCATCTGGGAATGATCCATTCCCGCCATGGCGGAATGATCCATTTGCATTGGCATGGCCGCGGCGTTGCCGAGCTCAACCGATGGGTTCTGTTCCGCGCTGGGGTCGATGCCGCGCGGGGCCGCGTCCGGCATGCCCATATCCATGCCCATGTCCGTCATGGTTGCCAAGGGCCGCTTGCGGAGCGCCGGCACCTCGGCGCTCATACCGGCGCGCGGCGCCAAGGTGGCACGGGCCATGCCCGACCGATCGATGGCTTCGCCCACGATGGTGAAGGCCTTGTCTTCGGCGGGCGTTACGATCACATCATAGGTTTCCGCAACGCCGATCTGGAATTCATCGACATCGACCGGCCTCACATTCTGCCCATCCGCCTGCACCACGGTGAAGCGAAGTCCGGGAATGCGCACATTGAAGATGGTCATGGACGATGCGTTGATGACGCGCAGGCGCACCCTCTGGCCCGGCGTGAACAGCGCCGTCCAATTGTCTCGGGGACCGTGCCCATTGATCAGATACGTGTAAGTCGAACCCGTGACGTCGGAGATGTCGGTGGGATCCATCCGCATCAGGCCCCAGTCCAGGCGGTCCTTGAATGACTGGTCGCGGCCCGACAACAGACCCGACAAGGTTTGGCGCTGATAGTTGAAATGGCCGGGATTGACCTTCAGTCGGCGCAGGATCGCGTCCGGGCTCAAGGGGCTGTGATCGGACAGGACGATCACATGTTCGCGGTCATAGGCGACAGGATCGGCGTCAGCCGGATCGACGATGATGGGCCCGTAATGGCCTTCCTGTTCCTGGAAACCGGAATGGCTGTGATACCAATAGGTGCCATTCTGGATGATGGGAAATTCATAAAGATAATTCGCGCCCGGTTTGATGCCGGGAAAGGAAATGCCGGGTACGCCATCCTGCTGCGCGGGCACCAACAGGCCGTGCCAATGGATGGAACTGTCCTGTGCGAGCCGGTTGACCACATTCAGCCGGACCCTCTGGCCTTCCTTCAGCCGGATCAGTGGCGCGGGCACGGTTCCGTTGATGCCGACGGCATCGAAAACCCGCCCGTCGATCATCATGGTCTGCCGCGCGATGGTGAGCGTGATGTTGTCGCCCGATACGGTTGGAATGGCGGGTGCGACGCCGCCCGAAACCGTTTGGGCCCAGGCGGGAAGATAAGCGGAAAACGCAAGCCCGCCGCCTGCGACAGCTGCGCGCCTGAGGAAACCGCGGCGGTTGTAAGTGCGTGTTGAAAAGCGATACGTCGGCATGGGTCCATCCGGGCTTACCGGGATATACGCCTGGCAGCGGGTGGTCCCTCAAATTTTCTTCAGCATCTCCGTGAGCCGGGCGCGGGCCCTATAGAGACGCATTTCCACCGCTTTGGGGCTGATGCCCAGAATCTCGGCCGCCTCCGCTTCCGATTTTTCTTCGATGGTCCGAAGGATCAGAGGCTCCTTCAAAGATGAAGGCAGGGAGGCGATCAGCGCCACGGCGCGCCGCAGCTCTTCCGCATCGCCAACGGCCTGTTCGGCATCGGGCATGGCGTCTGCGATCTTATCGGCTTCGTTGATGGGGGCCGCGAAAGCAAAAAATTTGCGAACCGCCCGGCGGCGGCGCCAGTCGCGGCATTTGTTGATGGCAATGCGCGACAGCCAGGCCTCAAAGGGGCGGTCCGGATCGTAGCGCTTCAAGGAAGCCAGGGCCGCGATAAAGCTGGCCTGTGTGACATCGAGCGCTTCCTCGGCGTCACCGATATGGGCGCGGGCAAGGCGATATACTCTGCTTCGATGACGCCGCACCAATTCGCCATAAGCCGGCTGGCGGCCGGCCAAGGCCAGCGCGGCAAGCTCGCCGTCCGAACAGTCGACGAGATCGATGGTCACGGTTTCCTGGGCGTGAGCGCTTTCACCACCGCCTGGTCGAATTTTTCCGCCTGATCGGGCTTGAGCACGGCGCGCATCGCGAAAATATGCTCGAGTGTTTCTTTCTGAAGTTCGCCCATGGTCTGATGGGAACGGTCGACCGCCGCCGCGACTTTGGGACCGTAGCCATGTTCGGTCTCGATGGCGTCCGCGAGCCGGGCATTGCCGGCTTGAAGCTCCAACTCCAGCGCCCGACGCCGGACCGCGAAGCTTTTCTCGATGGCCTCCAACCGGGCCTGTTGGCCTGGGTCCAGATCCAATGCCTTGTGCAATGTGTCATGAAGCGCGTTCTCGACGGGACGATCGGGCACGACAAAGGTGCGCCCGACCACGACGCCCGCGATGGCGGCGGCAAATGTCAGCAGCAGAAGCAGGATGGTCCGCCGATGTTTTTCCATCACCGCAAGCTCAGCAATGTGGACGGGGCGAGGGCGAGCGGCGCATCGAAGGGCGTGCGTGCCGGGGAGGGAGGCGAACCTGCAGGAAGCGCGGACCCGGCAATACCGGCCATCAGAGCTATCGCCATGGCCATGCCGAACACACCCGCGCCAAAGGAAGGCGTTTCCCGCAGCCGAGCCGATTTCTCCATCACTGCCACATCCAATGCGGCGAGGCCCGGAGGCGCGGGGGCATCACGCAATTTGGCCAGCATTGTGTCGAGGTCGTTCATGTCCATCTCCCGTCCGTATCCAGCAATACGCACGCCGGTCGCCTTTACCTCTCCTGTGGGTCAAAATATCCGAGGAATTCGCCGCCGTGCTGCGTATTCCTCGGAGAGGCTTAAGAGGATATACCCGATGCTCCGCTCCCGTCACCTTGCCGTCGCAGCTACGGCTGGCGCCCTTGCTCTGGCTGGCCCGGCATATGCCCATCCCAAATTGTTGTCCTCCTCGCCTGCCGCCAATGGTACGGCGGAGGCGCCGTCTCAACTCAGCCTTGTCTTCGGCGAAAAGCTGATGCCCCGATTGTCGGGAATGGATGTCGTCATGACCGGTATGCCGGGGATGCTGGATCACAAGATGAATGTGACGGGTTTCCAGACCGCAGTCACCGAAGATGGCAAGACGCTGGTTGCTACTTTCCCAAAGCCGCTGACGGCCGGTGCCTATCAGGTCAAATGGCACGCGGTGTCCATCGATACCCATCGCGTCGAAGGACAGTTCGTTTTCTCGGTTCCCTGAGCCGTGGGGTCGGTCATCGCGCTTCGCTGGGTGCTTTATTTCGATCTCAGCTTGCTGTTCGGCTTACCGCTATTCCTTCTCTATGCGGTCGGTGACGATCGGCATTATGACAGACATGCTCTGACCGGGCTGGCACTGTTGGCGGCGACGGGGTTGGCCATGTCAGCCCTGGCTTTTGTGTTTCAGGCGGCCGTCATGACCGGCGTTCCGGTCCGGCAATTTGGCGATGTCCCCTTTGGGGTGCTTTTGAGTCAAACAGCTTTCGGGACGGCGCTCGTAGTGCGCGGTGCAGCTTTATTGGCAGTCTTGTTTTGTGCGACGTTCTATTCCCGGGCGCGGCGCACGACCATCTGGGGCGCAATGCTGGCCGGCGCGGTTGCCCTGGCGACATTGGCGTGGTCCGGTCATGGCGCAGCGGGAGAAGGCGCTGCAGGTTGGGTGCAACTCATTGCGGATATCCTTCATCTTTTGGCAGCGGCCGCCTGGCTGGCTGCGATTGCCGCTTTCCTCTTCGTCCTGTTTGGTACTGTTTCGGGAAGTCCGGGCGGCCTTTCGCTGGCGCGTCATGCGCTCGCGAAATTTTCGATTATCGGCACGGTCCTGGTCGGGGTCCTTATTGTGACGGGTTTCGCAAATGCCATGTTTCTCGTGGGCTTTGCACAAATGATCACGCTTGGCGGTTCACTTTACGGGCGGCTGTTGCTCGCAAAGTTGATTTTGTTTGGCGGCATGGTCGCCTTGGCAAGTCTCAATCGCTATCGGCTGGTGCCATCGCTGGTGTGTGCCGAAGGGCAGGAGACAGAACGCGCGATAGGACATCTGCGCAAGAGCCTGTTGCTCGAAGGCGGCTTGGCGCTGCTTATTCTTGCTTTGGTGGCGTGGCTGGGAACCCTTTCGCCGCCAATCTTGCGGGGTTGATCCTCAGCCGGTGTTTTCCTTTACCCAAGCCAGATAGGGCGCAAATCCGGCGCTGAAATGCTGCGCCACGATTTCCGGCGTTTCATAGGGGTGCAATGCCTTGATGCGGGCGATGACCCGCTCGAACAGCTCGGTCCGGGTCTTGGCCATGAGCAGGATTTCCGGCTCGGCCATCCGGTCGCCTTTCCAGACATAATGGCTTTCGATTTCCAGAAATTGGACACAGGCCGCCAGCCGTTCCCCCAGCAGGATATCGGCAATGCGGCGGGCATCGTCGCGGCTCGCCACGGTGGTGGTGACAAAACCTGTGTCGGGGGCCTCGGTCATGGCGCTATTCTGGCACGGATCGGAACGGGCCGCAGCCTTCGCGCGGCTGGTGCGTTAAGCGGGAGAGGTATTTCATGGCGATGAAACTCCAAGGCTCCTGCCGGTGCGGCGCCGTGCATTTCAGTGTGATGAGCCATACCCCGTACCCTTATCAGCTCTGCTATTGCTCGATCTGTCGCAAGACCGCGGGCGGCGGCGGCTTCGCCATCAATCTGATGGGCGATTACAAGACCCTGAAAGTGCGGGGCACGAAAGCAACCCGCATCTTCCGTGCCGAGATTAAGGATGCGGACGGCCATTGCGAGAAGAGCAGTGCCCAGCGTCATTTCTGTTCGCGCTGCGCCACGGCCCTTTGGGCCTATGATCCGCAATGGCCGGAGCTGGTGCATCCTTTCGCATCGGCCATCGACACCAAACTGCCGGTGCCGCCGTCCAAGGTGCATCTGATGCTGCGCTTCAAGGCGCCCTGGGTGAAACCGGATTTTGGAAGGGGCGATGCCCGCTTCCGGGAATATCCGAAACTCTCGATTGAGGAATGGCATCGCAAGCGCGGTCTCTGGATCGACTAGGAGGAGCCATGATCCGCAAATTGGCATCGGGCGAATATCGGCTCTATTCGCGCAAGAAAAATCCCAGGACCGGAAAGCGCCGCAACCTCGGCACCTTCAAGACCCGCAAAGCGGCTGAACGGCATGAGCGCGAGGTCCAGTATTTCAAGCGCCATTGAATGTGAAAACGCCAGGCGCTCCGGCGCCTGGCGCTTGCAGATGACTGTGTGTGTCAGGGCGCCGTGAGAGTCTCGAAGATTTTTCCGAGAAAAATCAGATCATTCTTGGAGTAGGGCATCTGCGCCGCCGTCACCGGATCGGCCATCGCGTCCTTGGTCATGTTGCGCAGCTTGGTGGTCAGGATCTGATCGCCTTTGGTGAAGCTTTCCGTCTGGGCCAGCCAACGCCGTGCCAGATCCTGCGATGCGGGTGACGCGGGATCGCCCTTGGTTGTCAGCGCTTTCAGGTCGGCGATCAGGGCTTCCCACTCCGCGATATCTTTCTCCTGGTCGAAGCCGTCTTGGCTTGCCAGCGCGTCGAGTTCTTCGGGCCGGAAATATTTGTGCTGATGCGGCACGAAGGCGGGGTGAAACAAAGTGGGGCGGGTGAGTTTGGACGGCATCGAAGTCTCCTTGGACAGGGTTGCGAGATCGTCGATGGAGAGAGGTTGACCGGTCTTCAGTTTTGCCCGTGCTTTACGGATCAGGGCCAACGCCCTGGCTACCCGCCGGCCTTCCTGCACCAGTGCCTGGTCTTGCATTCCCAGCACGGCGTCCAGCGTATCGGCTGACGCCAAAAGCTGGCCGATGCTGGCGAGCGATAAACCCAGTCCTTTGAGCGCCAGGATTTGGTGCAACCGGGCGATCTGTTCGGGGCCGTAGGTCCGCCAGCCCGCTTCGGAGCGCAACGGCTTCAGCAGGCCGCGGCGCTCATACAGGCGCAGCGCCTTGATGCTGACACCGAAGCGGTGTGCGGCCTCTGCAGGGCTCAGATTCATGATCGAACTCTAACTATCGACGCGCCCGACCTGAAGGGCGGCCCCAAGGGACAGGGCAAGCGGGAATTCTTCCATTTTGGCGTGGAGTGGCCCCGGTGAATACGAAAGCGCCAGGCGCCGTTTCCGGCACCTGGCGCTTCATGACGGATAAACGGGCCTGTTACTGCGGCTGCTTGGTGGTGCGCAGATAGGGCTTGTGGGTCTTGTAGCCGGGGAAAAGAGTCTTGGCTTCATCGTCGCTGACGGCGCCGGTGATGATCACATCGTCGCCCTGTTTCCAATCCACGGGTGTGGCCACCTTGTGCTTGGCGGTGAGCTGCATGGAATCGATCACCCGGATGATCTCGTCGAAATTGCGCCCGGTGGTCATGGGATAGACGATCATCAGCTGGATCCGCTTGTCGGGGCTGATGATGAAGACATTGCGCACCGTGGCATTGTTCGCGGGGGTGCGGCCTTCCGAGGTACCGGAGGTGTCGGCGGGCAGCATGCCATAAAGCTTGGAGACTTTGAGGTCGGTGTCGCCGATCATGGGATAGTTGGGCGCCAGCCCTTGCGTTTCGGCGATGTCGGCAGCCCATTTGGCGTGATTGTCGACCGGATCGACCGAAAGGCCGATCACCTTGACGCCGCGCTTGTCGAATTCCGGCTTCATCTGCGCGACGCGGCCCAGTTCGGTGGTGCAGACCGGGGTGAAGTCCTTCGGATGGGAGAACAGCACCACCCAGTGGTTATTGGCCCAATCATAGAAATTGATTTTGCCTTCGGTGGTCTCGGCGTCGAAATTCGGCGCGGTATCGTTGATCTGCAGCGGCATGGAAGGTCCTCTGGTCAGTGGGAATTCGCCGAAACCCTACCGCAAAGCCAAAGCGGCGGGTAGCGGCCAAATTCCTGGGTGTGCCGTCCGGTATTGCCACATTTGCATGACAGTTGGACGGTTGCTTTTGGCCATCCGATGGCGCAAAACCTCGCTCACATGCAAGGTGTAGGGAACGCGGTGCAATGCCGTGGCTGCCCCCGCAACTGTAACCGGCGAGCGTATATCCGAATTGCCACTGATCCGGACAAGGATCGGGAAGGCGGATAAAGGCGACGACCCGGAAGCCAGGAAACCTGCCTCGCATGGTCGTCCAGTTTTCGGCCGGGGTGCGCCGAAGATTACGGGGTGAACCGTTGCGGCGACGAGAATGGAGTCGTCGCGGGGCGTTCGTGAATATCTCAGGACAGGAATCCACCGAGCCGGCTCTTGAACCCGTTCAGGAGACGTCATGCTGAAATCCGTTTTTCTCTCAAGTGCCGCGCTGGCGGCCCTTATTCTTCCCGCTTCGGCGCAAAGCCAGAATAGCCTGTCGGTCCCGCCGGAAAATGTGGTGGTGACGGCCACCCGTATCGCCACGCCGATCGATCGGATAGCGAGTTCGATGACGGTGATCGATGCCGCCGATATCGATGCGCGTCAGCAGCGCTCGCTGCCGGATATACTGCGCGATGTGCCGGGTCTCAATCTTGTGCAGACGGGCGGCGAGGGTGGTCAGGCCTCGATCTTCATGCGCGGCAGCAATTCCAACCATACCAAGGTGCTGGTGGATGGGATCGAAGACAGCGATCCGTCCAAACCCAACGGCGCGTATGATTTCGGCAAGTTCAACAGTGCCGACATCGCCCGGGTCGAAGTGCTGCGCGGTCCCCAGTCCGGTCTTTACGGCTCCGATGCCATCGGCGGCGTCGTCAATGTCATCACCAAGTCGGGCAACGGCCCGCTCGCCATCTCGGCAACGGCGGAAGGCGGCAGCTTCGATACCTTCAACCAGAGCGCCATGATCGGCGGTTCCGAGGATGGGTTCCATTACCGGGCCAGCCTGGCGCATCTGCATGCCGGCGCCACGCCGGTCACGCCACTGGATCTTCTGCCGGCCGGCCAGAAGCGCAATGACGACTTCTTCGACAATGTCACCGCGTCCACCAAGCTTGGCTACGACCTGTCGGACAGCTTCGATTTGGGTTTTGTGGGGCGCTACACCAACAGCCTGTCGAAAGTAACCGGGGACGCTTTCGATCCGGTGAGTTTTGCGTCCTTCCCGTCGCCGCTTCAGACCCGCATCGACACGCTGAGCTATAATGCCCGCGCCACGGCGCATCTGGTGCTGGGCGCGATCGATCAGACCATTGGGTTCGGCTATTCCAGCACCGTCACCAGCGATATCGATCCCGACAATGGCTCGATCCCGTCTTCGGGCGACCGGATCAAGCTGGATTGGCAGGGCCAGATCGCCATAGCCGATGGCCAGACCATTGTCCTGGGCGCGGAAACCACCCGCGATGCCGTGCATGTGCCGCTCAGCGCCGGCATCACCACCAATGCGGGCTATGGCGAACTGCAGTCCAGCGTCCCGGGCCTGTTTGACGGCGTGGATTTCCACAACAGCATCAGTGTTCGCCACGACAGCAACAGCCGCTTTGGCGACCGCACCACCTGGCATGTCGCGCCGGTGCTGGCGATCACTGGAACGGACACAAGACTGCATGCCAGCTACGGCACGGGCTTCAAGGCCCCGTCGCTGGTTCAGTTGTTCGAGGATTTTCCGGCTTTCTTCTTTTTCGCCAATCCCAACCTCAAGCCGGAAACCAGCGAAGGCTATGACATCGGCCTGGACCAGACATTGTTCGGCGTCACTGGCGGCGTCACCTGGTTTCACAACGACATCCGCAACCTGATCGCCACGGACCCGGTCACTTTCTCGACCAACGTCAATATCGGACGTGCCCGCACCCAGGGCCTTGAGACCTATCTGGCCTGGCAGCCTTTCGACACGCTCAAGTTGCGTGCCGATTACACTTACACCGAGGCTTTGGATGTGATCCGGCACCAGGAATTGGTGCGCCGGCCCAAGACCAAGATCAGCACCGATGCGCGCTGGCAGGCGACGGATGCCTTCAGCCTCGATGCCAGCCTGCTGTATGTCGGCAGCTGGATCGACGGCAGCCGGGACTTCTCGGTATCCCGGCTCAATGCACATCCTTATATGACCGCCGACATTGCGGCCTCTTACGCCCTGACCGATAATTTGGCGGTGACGGGCCGCATCAGCAACCTGTTCGACAAGAGCTATCAGAACCCGGTCGGGTTCTTGCAGCCCGAGCGGGCTTTCTATGCAGGGATCAAGGCGAACTTCTGAATGATGCGGGAATTGGGCGCGGCGGTTCTCTTGCTTCTGTCAACGGGGCAGGGGATGGCCGCGCCCCCTTCCGTCGGTAAACCGGGGCGCATCATGTCCCTGAAGATCTGCACCGATGAGCTTCTGATGGAGCTGGTTCCACCATCTCGCATCGCCTCGGTGACATTCCTGTCCCAGGAACGCGCGGCATTGAAGCTGTGGCCTCAGGCGGCACGCATTGCGGTCAATCACAACAGCGCCGAGGAAGTGCTGGCGACCCGCCCAGACCTGATCCTTACGGACAGCTTCACGTCACCTCAAATGCGCGCACTGTTGGCGCAAAGCGGCGCCCGGGTGGTGGAAGTGCCTCCGGCGGAGAATTTCGAACAGATCCGTGCGGTCACCCGGCTGGTGGGAGACGCGGTGGGAGAGCGGTCCCGCGCGGAGTCGTTGATCGCGCGGATGGACCAGGCCTTGCGCGACCTGGCGGCGACCAAGCCCAAACGCGCCATCCGCGTGATGGGTTGGGGCGGTGGCGGCTTCGTTCCGGGCCGTCTGACCTTGTTCAATGCCGTGCTGGAAGCTGCGAGCGGCATCAATATCGCGGCCCATGACGGATACTATGATGTCGAAGGCCTGATCGCGGCGCGGCCGGATGTTCTGGCCTATGGCGACGATTACATTGACACGCCCAGCCTTCGCGTCGACCAGAATGCCCATCCCGCGCTGCTGAAACTGTTTGGCGGGCGGCGTATCGTCTATCCCTCCGCTCTGTTCAACTGCGGCGTGCCGCGCAGTGCGCTCGCGGCAACGCAGTTGCGCCAGCAGCTCAACGCGGCCATGGCTCGGCCGGGCGGGGTGCCATGAAAGGACTTTCCATCGGCTTGGCCGTTCTGATTGCGATTGTGTTCGTGCTGTCGCTGCTGGCGGGGCGGGTCTGGTTGTCGCCGGCGGAGATATTCTCCGGTCACGGCGCCCTTGCGTCCCTGATCGTGACGGATATCCGCCTGCCGCGCAGCGTGCTGGCGCTGCTGGTGGGCGGCGCATTGGGGCTTTCCGGCGCGGTGCTGCAAGGCCTCACGCGCAATCCCCTGGCCGAGCCGGGATTGCTGGGCGTCTCGACCGGCGCCGCGTTGGGAGCGGTGATGGCGATCTACTTCAGCATCACCACCATCTCCGGCATGGCGGGACCGCTTCTGGGCATGGCGGGCGCGCTGGGAGCCTGCGCTTTGACATTCGGCCTGGGGCAGGGCGGCGGCACCATTACATTGGTGCTGGCGGGTGCGGCGGTTTCCAGCCTGACCGCGGCGGGCATCGCCCTGGCGCTCAATTTCGCGCCAAATCCTTATGCCGCCTACGAGATCATGAACTGGCTCTTGGGTTCGCTGGCGGACAAGAGCTGGGCGCAGGTCTGGCTGATCCTCCCCTTCATTGTGATTGGCGGCGCGGCGCTGGCCACCACGGGCCGGGCGCTGGACGCGCTCAGCCTGGGCGAAGCGCAGGCGACAAGCCTGGGTATCGATCTGACGCGCCTGAGGATCGCGGCGATTGCGGGCACCGCGCTGGCGGTGGGCGCGGCAACCTCGGTGACGGGAGCGATCGGGTTCATCGGACTTGTGGCGCCGCATCTTGCGCGGCCTTTTGTCGGACACCAGCCCAGCCGGATCCTGTTACCCGCCACCCTCGGGGGCGCTCTGCTGCTGCTGATCGCCGATATCGCGGCCCGTGAGATTCACCTGGGGCCCGAACTTAAACTGGGTGTCTTCACCAGCCTGGTCGGCACGCCTTTCTTCTTCTGGCTGGTGGTGCGGCTGAAGCGCGTGTCGCCATGAGCGTGCTGCTCGCCGATCACATCCATGTCACGCGGGGCGGCCGCGCCATTCTGCAAGACGTGTCGCTGACGGCGGGACCTGGCGATTTCATTGCCGTGATCGGGCCCAATGGCGCGGGCAAGTCCACCTTGCTGTCGGCTCTGGCCGGGCTGATCGTTCCCACCAAGGGCGAGGTCAGTCTGGACGGCGTTCCGTTGAACAAGATCGCGCGCCGGGACCTGGCGCGGAAGAGAGCCTATTTGCCGCAAAACCCACTTTGCGAATGGCCTCTGGCGACCGAGCGGCTGGTGGCGCTGGGCCTGACCGCGCATCTTCCGGCTTTGGGACCACTGCCTTCTGCGCTCGAGGGCGCTATCACCGAGGCCCTGGCCGATCACGATCTCCTGGACCGCAAGGACCAGCCGGTGACCACCTTGTCGGGCGGCGAATTTTCCCGCGCCATGCTGGCCCGCGCCTTGGTGGCCCGCCCGGATATCGTGATTGTAGACGAACCGGTGACGGGCCTGGATCCTGTGCATGCTTTCTCGGCCATGGCGCGTCTGGCGGCCTGGGCGGCGCAGGGCCGGACCGTCATCGCATCGCTTCACGACCTGACTTTGGCGGCACGCTATGCCGGCCGGATCCTGGCCCTGAAGCAGGGGCGCGTGGCGGGCGAGGGCGCCCTGACCCCGGCCCTGATCCGGGATGTTTTCGGCGTTGAGTCCGAAATTCGTGGCACGGGGACGAGTGCGAAAGTTGATTTTTTGTTGCCATGAAAATTTTTCGCTTGCGAGCTTATCCACAGGCCAAAACGTCTTGACGCAACCCTTGTTTGGGGCACTAGATATGGCGGCAGGGTTGTCCGATTTGTCATACTTCTAGGGGTAACGGAGGCATCTGGTGGGTCGTGTGCGGCCCGGCCAATGCCCGGATTTCCCCTCTCGGGGGCCCGGAATTTTTGACGGAGACCGGCCGAAAGGCCCTTATCCGTGTCTTTTATTGGGGGCGTATATGTCGGCTGCCGGCAAACTGGATTTCTTTGGCGATTTCGACGAGCAGGGTCAGCTGGTCGAAACGCCGTACCGCCCGCAGCTGGTCAAGCGCGCCGCGGGCGTCAAAGCCGCCCCGCCGGTGCGCGAGCGGAAGATCGTGCAGGACCAGGCCAGGCCGACAGCCCAGCCGCCGATGCCGGGTCCCCTGTTCAACAAGCCGATTCCGGCTGATCTGACTCTCGATCACTCCCGTGACATTCTTCTGACGGCCTTCGGCAAGGCCACGCTGACCGACCGCTATCTGATGCCGGGCGAAAGCTTTCAGGACATGTTCGCGCGGGTCTCCTGCGCCTATGCCGACGACGTGGCCCATGCCCAGCGCCTCTATGATGCGATGAGCCAGCTCTGGTTCATGCCCGCCACCCCGATCCTGTCCAATGGCGGCACCAAGCGTGGGTTGCCGATCTCCTGTTTCCTCAACGATGTCTCGGATTCGCTGGACGGCATTGTCGGCGTCTGGAACGAGAATGTGGCGCTGGCCTCCAATGGCGGCGGCATCGGCACCTATTGGGGCAAGGTCCGTTCCATCGGCGAGAAGGTGAAGACCGGCCAGACCAGCGGCATCATCCCCTTCATTCATGTGATGGACGGGCTGACGCTTGCCATCAGCCAGGGCTCGCTGCGGCGCGGCTCGGCGGCGGTCTATCTCGACATCACCCATCCCGAGATCGAGGAGTTCCTGGAAATCCGCAAGGCGTCCGGCGACTTCAACCGCAAGGGCCTCAATCTGCACCACGGCATCAACATCACCGACGAGTTCATGCATGCCGTGCGCGACAACAAGATGTTCGGCCTCAAGAGCCCCAAGACCGGCGAAGTGCTGCGCGAGATCAATGCCCGCCAGCTCTGGCAGCGCATCCTGGAAACACGGCTGCAAACCGGCGAGCCCTACATCCTCAACATCGATGCTGTGAACCGGGCCTTGCCGAAGCATCAGCGCGAGCTGGGTCTTAAGGTTAACACCTCCAATCTCTGCAGCGAGATCACCCTGCCGACAGGCATCGATCATACCGGCACGGATCGCACCGCGGTGTGCTGCTTGTCCTCGCTCAATATCGAGACCTGGGACCAATGGGCCGACGCGGAAGGCTTTGTCGAAGACGTGCTGCGCATGCTGGACAATGTTCTCACCAGCTTCATCGAGACTGCGCCGAACGGGATGGAGCGGGCCAAATATTCCGCCCTGCGCGAGCGCTCGGTGGGATTGGGGGTGATGGGCTTCCACTCCTTCCTGCAATCCAAGAGTATCCCCATGGAAAGCGCGATGGCCAAGTCGTGGAATCTCCGTATCTTCAAGAAGATACGCCGGGAAGCTGATGCAGCGTCTTATATATTGGCGGAAGAGCGGGGCGCCTGCCCGGATGCCGCCGAACGGGGCATGAAGGCCCGCTTCAGCCACAAGATCGCGATCGCGCCCACCGCCTCGATCAGCATCATTTGCGGCGGCACCTCGGCCTGCGTCGAGCCGATCCCGGCCAATGTTTACACCCACAAGACCCTGTCGGGCGCCTTCTCGGCGCGTAACCCCTATCTGCAGGAATTGCTGGCATCGAAAGGCATCGACACGCCGGCCATGTGGCAGTCCATCGTCGAGCATGAAGGCTCGGTGGCGCATATCGAGGAGCTGAGCGAAGACGAGAAATCCGTGTTCCGCACCGGCTTCGAAATCGACCAGCGCTGGATCATCGAACTGGCGGCCGACCGGACCCCCTTCATCTGCCAGAGCCAGTCGCTCAACCTGTTCCTGCCCGCCGACATCAACAAATGGGACCTGCACATGCTGCACTGGACGGCGTGGGAGCGGGGCATCAAGAGCCTCTATTATTGCCGCTCCAAGTCCATCAGCCGCGCCGGTTTCGCCGGTCAGCTGGAGAAAAAGGGCAGCAAGGTCGTGGCCGAAACCCGTACCGACTATGAAGAGTGCCTGGCATGTCAGTAGATCTCGGGAAAGTTGATCCTCGTTCGCTGATCGGAACGGGCAAAGTCGGGCTGCTGACCTCCAGCGGCACCTATGATGTTGAGCGTTATCCCTGGGCCTATGAATGCTGGAAGCGCCAGCAGCAGACCCATTGGATGGGCGAGGAAGTGCCGCTGGGTGCCGACATCAAGGATTGGCAGTCGGGTCATCTCACCGATGCCGAGAAGGGTCTGCTGACCCAGATTTTCCGTTTCTTCACCCAGAGCGATGTGGAAGTCGGCGACAATTACCTCAAGCGCTACATCCCGATCTTCCAGCCGCTGGAAGTGCAGATGATGATGGCCGCCTTCACCAATATGGAGACGGTGCATATCGACGCTTATGCCCTGCTGCTGAAGACCTTGGGCATGCCCAAGACCGAATTCGAAGCCTTCCGCGACTATGACGCGATGCGGGCCAAGGCCGATTACATGCACACATTCGGCGTCGGCACGGTGAGCGATGTGGCCCGCACCCTGGCCATGTTCGGCGCCTTCACCGAAGGCATGTCGCTGTTCGCCAGCTTTGCCATGCTCCTCAACTTCCCCCGCCACAACAAGATGAACGGGATGGGGCAGATCGTGTCCTGGTCGGTGCGCGACGAAAGCCTG